>ENA-OQMZ01000402-OQMZ01000402.1-human-gut-metagenome-genome-assembly--contig:-NODE-402-length-18679-cov-3.992076_pt1 | contig 18679 bp, 17 predicted proteins | sample MGYA00242621_ERZ504862 | MGnify/ENA primary metagenome ERZ504862 (study PRJEB26092, sample SAMD00036393) | human gut metagenome | host: Homo sapiens | study: EMG produced TPA metagenomics assembly of... | reverse complement strand
CTGATGAGGACTTCCTCAACGCACTTGAAATCGGTATGCCGCCAACAGGTGGAATCGGATACGGAATCGACCGTCTTGTAATGCTTCTGACAGATAGCCAGGCAATCAGGGACGTATTATTGTTCCCCACAATGAAGCCGTTGGACTCTGACAAGAAGGTTTCCAAGGAAGTTTCGGCTCCTGCGGAGGCTGCACAGGCGGCTCCCGAAGTCGAGGAAAAAATTGATTTTTCCAATGTTCAGATTGAACCTTTGTTTGAGGATCAGGTCGATTTTGACACCTTCTCCAAGAGCGATTTCCGTGCCGTAAAGGTCAAGGAATGCGAAGCCGTGAAGAAGTCCAAAAAGCTCTTAAAGTTCGTTTTGGACGACGGAACCGGCGTAGATAGGGTCATTTTGAGTGGAATTCACGAATATTATGAGCCGGAAGAACTGGTTGGTAAGACCTGCATTGCAATCACCAATCTGCCTCCAAGAGCGATGATGGGTATCGACTCCTGTGGTATGTTGATCTCTGCCGTGCATCACGAAAACGGTGAAGAAAAGTTGCATTTGCTGATGGTCGATCCTCACATTCCGGCAGGCGCAAAGCTCTATTGATTGACCCTAAATTGTCGGTGCTTACGCCACAACTTACGCCAATTTACTCCGAGCTTACGCCAAAAATGCGTTTGGAATTTTGCGATTGCAGACAAGTTCCGATAGCATACGATAATTTCATATGATTTAAGCCCGCTGATTTCGATCAGCGGGCTTTTTCTATTTCTGCCCCTATTACATCTTTGTGATGTGATAGGGGCATTTTTTGTTCCTGAAAGGTGGTCGAAAAAAATTTTTTTGAAAAATCTCAAAAAAAACTTCGTACAAATCGAAAAAAATTTCCCAGTTGGTTAGTGAGGGCAAAAACCTCACGAACCTTGAAAATCGAATAGACATTCAACAGGTACATTCCTGATCGGGGGCGAAAGCCCCAGCCGAATGAAGGTGCGCCACGAACTTCCTGCCCACAGGGGTTATCACGGAAAGCAAGGTTGGTAGCGATTCCGAACCATTCTGAAATATCCGTTTGCTACGGATAAGGCGATGAAACGAATCAGGGACAATGATACTTCCCTATGGGGCTGGCGGAGTACCCGGCAGAGGTGAGATTCCTATGAGTTTGGTCAGCAACCGAACGCCTGTTGATTTCCTTTTACGCATTTGGGGGATGAGATCGAGTTAAATGCGACCACCAAAGCACAGGAAACGCTTCCTGTGTTTTGTGGATCAAGCGATCCAAATCTAATAAGAAGGAGGAAAAGCGAAATGCCAAACTGTAAAACCATTGCTATCTGCAATCAGAAAGGCGGCACAGGCAAAACGACCACAACGGTCAATTTGGGTGTTGGACTTGCACGACTCGGCAAGAAGGTACTCCTTGTAGATGCCGACCCACAGGGCGACCTCACGACTTGCCTCGGATGGCGAGATAATGACAGTCTTACGACGACCATTACCGACAAGCTCTCCGGGGTTATCCGTGAGGATCATACAGACCCGCAAAGCGGTATTCTGCATCACGAGGAAAATGTCGATTTGCTCCCTGCCAACATCGAGCTGTCTGCTATGGAATGATGCTTGTCACCGCAATGAGCCGTGAAACCATTCTCAGAAGCTATCTGAGCAAGGTCAAAGACAATTATGACTATGTACTGATCGACTGTATGCCTTCGCTCGGTATGGTCACTCTGAATGCGCTGGCGGCGGCAGATAGCGTAATCATTCCCGTGCAGGCGCAATATCTTCCGGCAAAGGGAATGACCCAACTGATGCAGACCATTGGAAAGGTCAGGCAGTACATCAATCCGAGCCTGCGAATCGACGGTATCCTATTGAACATCGTAGATAACCGCACCAACCTCGCAAAAAGCACTGCCGACGCACTGCGAAAGAACTTTGGGAGCGTTATTAAGATATACCGTTCCTCCATTCCTATGGCAGTGAAAGCCGCAGAGGTTGCTTCCAAAGGCGTAAGCATCTACAAGTATGAGCCGAGCAGTCCTGTTGCAAGGGCTTATGCTGAGTTCGCAAAGGAGGTGTCTGCCGATGGCAGGAAGAAAGAGCGACTTCACTCTGCCGACGCTCGATGACCTGTTTTCTACACAGGAGCTTCGGGACGATGCCAAGCTCAGTAAAATCCGAGATATTCCCCTTGAGCTGATCGACGATTTTCCCGACCACCCATTTAAGGTACGGGACGACGAGGATATGATACAGCTTGTGGAGAGTGTCAAGGAGCGAGGAGTCATTACTCCGGCTACCGTGCGTCAAAAAGAGGACGGCAGATATGAGCTGATTTCCGGTCACAGGCGAAAACGGGCTTGCGAGCTTGCCGGGTTTGAAGCACTCCGTTGCGAGGTCGTAGACCTTGACCGTGATGCTGCCACTGTGCTGATGGTGGAGAGCAATTACCAGCGGTCGCAGATACTTCCCTCAGAAAAGGCGTTTGCTATAAAATGCGGCTGGAAGCGATGAACAGACAGGGACAGCGATCAGATTTAACTTGTGCACCAGTGGGGCACAAGTTGGATGGTGCAAAATCAAGAGATATTCTTGGCGATGAAGTTGGCGAAAGTCGTGAACAGATTCGCCGATATATCCGACTGACAAATCTTGTACCTGAACTGCTCGACCTTGTGGACGAGGGCAAAATTAAAATGCGTCCTGCGGTGGAGCTTTCCTATTTGGACGAGGACAGCCAGCGGGCGGTAGTTGATGAAATCGATCTGAACCAATGCACCCCGTCCCACGATCAGACCATTCGTATGCGGAAGTTCTTCACAGATGGAAAACTCACGCCGGAGGTGGTGTCCGCCATTATGAGCGAGGAAAAGCCAAACCAGCGTGAGAAAATCGTCCTGCGTGGGGACAAGGTGCGAGGTTTGATCCCGAAAAATATCCCCGTAAGCCAAACGGAGGATTATGTGGTCAAAGCACTGGAGCATTACAGCCGTTTTCTTCGTCAGCGGGCAGAGCGTGACAGCCGATAGGTACACGGAGTATGTTTCCTGCTGTCCCCTTCCTCACACTCCAACCCCTGAGAACTTCCAGACTATCCGAGAATAAATAATCTATCTCCTAACTTTATCTCTATCTCTCTAAATAAGTCTATCTAAGAGAGGCTCGGAGATCGCACAGTTTGGAATTGCGCCCACCGGCGATATGATAAAAAGTTGCGCTTCAAAACGCATCTTTGTCTGAACGGTTATCATCGGGTAGAATGTGGTCGAAGGGAGTGAAGCGTATGAAATCCAAAATCGCAGTTCTTTTTCTCATTGTCCTTTTGTGCCTGACTTCGGGGTGCAGCAACACCTCGCAGATTGCAGAACAGCCCGCCCCGGTTTCTTCTTCGGAGAGTAACAAAGCTCCTTACCAATCAGAAACGGCGCAGGCGACAGAGAAAACGGAGGTTGAACAGCCCCAAAGTACAGAGCCGAAAGACGATGACCGTTCAACAGAAGCAACGGTAGGCGTGTTGGATAGCAGTATTCAAACAAAACCGGCATCCGAACAGCCTAACAGCGGCACAACGCCGCCACAGGTAAGCGAACCGTCCAAGACACCTGATGAGTCAGAGCGCCATCCGGAAGTCTCTGCACCGTCCGAAAAGGAACAGCCCACACCTCCGACAACGGAAGAACCAAAACCGGCAGAACAACCACAACCGACCGAACCGCCGCAGGAAGAACCAACAGAGCCGGCATTTGACATCGGCTATTGGATCGGCTTTGCCAAGAGCTATGCCGAGAGTGTCGGTCTTACGCTGAACAGCGAAGCCGTGTACTGCTGGGACAATCCCATTGCCGCAGGTTCGCAATGCAAATACACCGAAAGGGACATCAAGGGTTACTTGAGCCGCTACGCCAAAGATCCCGACATCACGGATGTTTGGATTTGGTATGAGCAGACCGGAACCGATTCCTTTGAGGTGTATATCGGCTACGCATAACAACAAAATCAAATCACACTGAAACGCATCGTCAAAGTACGGTGCGTTTTTCGTTTTCAAGGAGGTAATCAACACAATGAAAACACATTTTTTCAAGCGAGGAATTGCAGGACTGCTTTCTCTCGTGATGTGCCTGTCCGCATTTATCGGACTTGGCACGACTACCGCCTTTGCCGCAGGAGAGCAAGCGGAAGTCTATCTCATTTCTTTTCCGAGAAGCGGAGATGCAAATCTCGACTACAGCGGTACTTGGGGACACTCCAATCTTCACTATATGAACGGTTGGTATTCCGGTGAGTCCAAGTACACTACCATTCGAGCAATGCACTCGTATGACGGAAATATCTGCTACTGCATTGAGCCGGGTACGCCGCAGGACACCGGCGACAGATACACCAGCAAGGATGAAACCTTTTGGGATAACCTCCCCTCGGATTTCAACAGCACTATTTCTCCCTACGATATGAAACTGTTCATCGGTCGTATTATGCAGTACGGCTACACGGGACCGATCAGTACCTCTTGGCGTTCTCAGAACGCAAGCGATGCCGAAACACTGGCACAGGCGATGGCGACGCAGGTTCTTATTTGGGAAACCGTGGTCGGTGAGCGAGATGAGACTTCAATCATATCAGTCCTGGCAGCTATGATGCCGTCAAGAGTGTTGTCAGCACAGCGCACCCTCTGTATAGCCAGTTCATCAGCTACTACAACAGCATTGAAGCAAGCGTACAGCGTCACTCTGCTATTCCCAGCTTTATGGCGAAAACTCCCGGCAAGGCGCAGAATGTCGAGCTTGCTTGGAACGGCACGAACTACACCGCAACTCTGACTGACAGCAACAATGTCCTTTCCAATTATAGCTTTTCTGCGAATGAGGATGGCATTTCTTTCAGCGTCAGCGGAAACAAGCTCGTCATTACGGCGGCTACCGCACCCTCTGACAGCGTGAGAATTACTGCAAGCAAGTCCGGTGCAACCCGCCGAGGAATCATTACTTGGACGGATGGAAGATACGCTCCCGGAAGCGGTACTCAGGATGTCATCAGCTACGCCCAAGAGGTCAATGACCCCGTGCAGGCATTTCTCAATCTGAAGGTATCCTACGGTTCTGCTAAGATCATCAAGACCTCTGAGGACGGAAAGGTAGACAACCTTACTTTCACCGTTACCGGCAATGGCGTCAATCAGACCGTCAAGACCAACGCCAAGGGCGAGATTCAGATCGACAACCTGATGCCCGGCGTTTACACCGTGACCGAAATGGACTACGACAAGTATGAGCCGCAGGAGTCCCGCCGTGTGACGGTGGTTTCCGGTCAGGTTTCTACCGTGACTTTCAACAACAAGCTCAAGCGTGGAGATTTGCAGATCGTGAAGTCCTCGGAGGACAATCTCAACGAGGGTGTGACCTTCCACCTTTACGGCACTTCACTCTCCGGCATTGCCGTGGACGAGTATGCCGTAACCGATGCAAACGGCGTGGCGACCTTTGAAGATGTCCTCATTTCCGGTTCCACACCTTATACCGTGGAGGAAGTGGACACTGCCATTCGCTATGTTGTTCCCGAAGCGCAGTCTGCGCCTATCAACTGGAACGAGGTCACGAACCGTAGCTTCCTCAATATTTTGAAGAAGTTTTCCGTGACCGTTACCAAGAGCGACGCTGAAACCGGCACAGCGCAGGGTGATGCTTCTCTTGCCGGTGCTGTTTACGGCATCTATAAGGGCGAAACCCTTGTGGATACCTACACCACCGACAAAAACGGGCAGTTCGTTACCAAGGAGTATATCTGCGATAACGACTGGACGGTGAGAGAGATCACTCCCTCTGAGGGTTATCTGCTTGATACCACCGTCCATAAGGTCGGCGCAGAGCCGCAGCTCTATACCGTGGAGCATAATCAGACGGCAAATGATGTAACTGAGCAGGTCGTAAAGGGCAATATCGCCATCATCAAGCACACCGATAACGGTGATACGCAGATCGAAACACCCGAAAATGGTGCTGAGTTTGCCGTGTATCTGAAAGCCGCAGGCTCCTATGATAGCGCAAAGGCTTCCGAGCGTGATTATCTCACCTGTGACGAAAACGGCTTTGCACAGACCAAGGATATGCCTTACGGCATCTACACCGTCCATCAGGTATCCGGCTGGGAGGGCAGCGAGCAGATGCCCGACTTTGATGTGTTCATTTCTCAGAATGGGGCGACTTATCGCTACCTTATCAACAATGCACCCTTTAACAGCTTCATCAAAATCGTGAAGCAGGACGCAGAAACCGGCAAGACCATTCCTTACGCCGGTGCAGGATTCAAGATTTATGACCCGGACGGCAACCCCGTAACAATGACCTTCACTTACCCGACGCCCACCACCATTGATGTGTTCTACACCAATGCAGAAGGTTCTCTTGTTACGCCGGAAAAGCTGTCCTTTGGAAAGGGGTACTCTATTGTCGAGGTGCAGGCTCCCTACGGCTATGTCCTCGACGAAACGCCCGTGTACTTCGATGTCACGGAGGATAATTCCACAGAAGAAAGCGGGGTTACGGTAGTAAAAGTGGATAAGCCCAATATGGCACAGAAAGGCACCATCACCGTGGAAAAAACTGGCGAGGTGTTCTTCGGCGTTTCCGTCATCGGCGGCGTAGATGAAAGCGGAAACGAACTGCCCACCATCTATCAGCCGCAGTATGAAAAGCGTGGACTTCCCGGTGCGGTCTATGAGATCATCGCCGCAGAGGATATTATCACGCAGGACGGCACTGTCCGAAATCAGAAGGGTGAGGTCGTAGACACTGTTACAACCGATGCAACCGGCGCAGCGGTGAGCCGTGAACTCTACCTTGGCAAATACGAGGTGCGTGAGATCACAGCACCCCGCGGGATGGTGCTCAACCCGGAACCTCACTGCGTCGAGCTTGTTTACGCTGGTCAGAATGTTGCTGTTACGGAAACGGCGACTTCGTTCGAGAACGAGCGTCAGAAGGTGGAGATCAGCCTTGTAAAGTCCATCGAGAAGAATGAGCGCTTCGGCATTGGCGCAAACGGTGAAATGAAGAACATTTCCTTTGGGCTGTTTGCCGCCGAGGAGATCGTATCTGCCAGCGGCACTTCCATTCCCGCAGATGGTCTGATTGAGATTATCTCTCTGAATGAGGATGGAACGGCGAAAATCAAGACTGACCTTCCTTTGGGAAGCTACTATGTGCAGGAGCTTACTACCGACAGCCACTATATGCTGTCCGATACCAAGTATCCCGTTACCTTTGGGTATGCCGATCAGGATACGGCAGTTGTAAAGATTGCCGCCAATGACGGCAAGGCAATCGAAAATGATCTGATTTACGGTTCTGTTTCCGGCAAGAAGGTTGATGAAAACGGCAACGCTCTCGGCGGTGCGCTGATTGGACTGTTCCGCACGGATGACGGCGAGTTTACAAAGGAAAACGCTCTGATGACTGCCACTTCTGCTGAAGATGGTAGTTTTTCTTTTGAGAGCATCCCTTACGGCACTTGGTATGTCCGTGAAATCGAACAGCCCGCCGGCTTCGTGCTGGACGATACCATCTATCCCGTGACCATCGGCGCAGACGGTCAGGTCGTGGAGATCAAGATCGTCAACAAATATGTCCGTGGCAACATCCATCTGACCAAGGTGGATTCCGAATATCCTGACAATAAACTGACCGGAGCGACCTTTGAGGTCTATAAGGACAGTAACGCAACCGGCAATCTGGACGACGGTGATGAACTGCTCGGCACACTGACCGAAAAGGAAATCGGAGAATACAGTATGAACGACTTGTTCTACGGTCGCTACTTCGTCAGGGAAACCAAAGCACCGGAGGGGTTTGTCCTTGATACCGGCGTGTATGAAGTGATGATCGACACCAACGGCAAGACCTACAAGGTGGAGAACAAGGCAGGCGTCGGCTTCGTCAATGATGCAATGCGTGGCAACCTGAAAATTATCAAGACCTCCTCTGACGGGAAGGTCAAGGGCTTCGCTTTCCGAATTACCGGAGCAAATGGCTATGACATTATCCTTGAAACCAACGATAAGGGTGAGATCTTCATTGACGGGCTTCGCATCGGGGACTACACCATTTCTGAGGTAAGCAACTCGGCTTCTTCGATGTATGTCATCCCTGCTGACAAGAAGGCAACGGTCAAGCTCGGCTCCACTACCATTGTGGAGATGCATAATGTTCTGCGCGATACACCCAAGACCGGCGACACAACCAATCTGCCGCTGCTCTATGCCCTTGCAGGACTGTCCGCAGCGGGCATTGCGGTGTGCGGCGTTATCGGCTTCAAGAAAAAGAAGAAGGAGGATCGTAACTAATGGAACCTAAAACCATCGTGGCTATCGTACTGGTAGCTTTATCATCGGCGGCTTTATCTTCTTGCAGATTAGATCGAAAAACAAGAAGTGAGCTGATTATCCAAGGGGCGGAGCAAAAACTCCGCCCCTTTTCTATATCACAAGGAGGTACGCAATGAACCATCTCAAAAAGATTGAGGATAGGGTTATTTCCATTCTCAAAACCAATGTTGACGCACGAAGCGACGATATGATGTTGTATCTTCTCGTGTGTAACAGCTTTTACAGCAATGAAAACTCGGTTGGAAAAATGCCTTTTGAGGTCGTGATGAAGAACTACAAGGAACTCGAACTACCCCATTTTGAAAGTGTCCGTAGGACGAGAGCAAAAATCCAGTCTGAACACCCAGAATTGGCTTGTTCTCCCGAATGCCGAAAGCACGAAAGAGGATGCAGCATCTTTATTCCAACTATGTTATGAACTAAGGACGGTGATTTCTATGGAAAATGAAAAGAGAAAGGTCGGTGATTACACCGTCCTCTGCGCCGTGAACATCGGCTCCCGTGAAATCATCCTTGCTGAGAATGAGCAGAGTGCCAACGGAGAACGCTTCCTCTGCTGCTACGGAGAGCGAAACGACATATTTGAGAAGTTTAGCGAGTGCGCCGTTGGTGACGACTATATTGATGCGGCACTGTTCTTTGCAGAGCGCATCAAGAAAGATGCCGAGCAGTTTCGGGCAGAGGTTGAAAAACTGGATATTCCCGTTACGGTTATCACTCAGGTAGACTGTATCCCCGACCACTACAAGAACGACATCAACGGCAAAATCATTGCCATCAATCCGGCTGTTCTCAAGCCGGAGTACCAACGAGCTGACCGGCAACTCTATTATGTGACCGGTGGCTTTGGAGCTTCAGCAAATGCCCGTGGCAGCGCCGTATTTTGCAAAAACCTCTATGACGGCAAGAATACCCGTTTTGAGCGTATGGATGTGCTGGGTGAAATAAAGCCGGAGCGTATGCCTGATTGGGCAAAAGAAAAAGCAGCTGCTTTTAGCCGCACAATTCAAGGAAAAGACCACGAGCGATAAGGAGGCAGATTTCTATGGCAACAAAGAAAACCGCAGGCGAGCAGGGCTTGCAGCAGAAGATGAAGGTGCTGGCAAAACTCTTTGACGCAGGCTGTAAAACCGAAAAGGATTTGAAGGCGCTGACCTTGCCGACGATTCTGAAAATCCCCGATGTGACCGTTCCGGATATGACGGTCATCACCGAGCTTCAGGAGCAGGTCGCAAAGAATCGCCTTTTCTCATACTTGGGAGGTGGAACAGATGAGCCAAGCGACACGACCGAATGACCGCCACATCATTTGGAGCAACCAAAACCTTGATGTGGACGACTGGCGAGAGGATTACAAGGAGTTCCTTGAAGCTAATGAACTGGACGACGACCCGAATGATGAGCAGGCACTCTATGAGTGGATGGAGGAAACCAATTACGACTACCTCTCCGATGAGCGAGTCAACCTGAATGTTCAGCTTTCCCAGCCAATCATTGTCATTGGCAACATCGGCAGATGGAACGGCAGAGTGATGGGCTACAAGGACATCCCCTCCGGCAACATCCGAGATTGCCTGTATGCCGACACCGACTATACCGAATGGTATGTAGATAAGTACGGCGATCTTCGTGCCGATGCAACTCACCACGACGGCACAAATCACTATCTCTACCGTGTGTTCAAAGACGGTGTTTCCGAAACACAGATGGAGAACCTGAGAGATAAAATCTATCACGGCAAAGCCACACGAGCCGATATTACCCGGCTGACCCGGCGACTTGGGGATGAGATCGCCGCCGTTTACGGCTTTGACATCCCAAAACAACGAACACCGCAAGAAAGGGGCGCAAGATAATGACAGATTTCACACTGCGACCGCTGACCGTTCCCGAACGCAAATACACCTACGCTCAAAGCTCGCAGCTTCAAGGCAGACAGGCAATATCGGTTATCTGCGTGGGGACTTCGGCTCAAGCGGCGATCAGTTTTATACCACTTGGTTTGATACCCGACCGCAATGGAAAAGCGATGAGTTCAAGCGGGACTTGGACGATGTAATCAACGCCCTGCGCTCCGAGGAGTACGGACTGCTTCAAAGCCGTTCTCAGATGGTGCGTTATGGGCGTGAGAACAAGGAAAGCGAAATGCAGGGTGCTTATACCACTGAGTTCGGCTTCCGAGCAGATACCGAGAAATATGCGTTCGTGCTTCGCTGTAATCCAACGAGGGGCGACTATAACTTCTACTGCCTCTGCTATGTAAAGGAATGGCTGGACAAGCACATCGAAGAAGCCAACCGGGATATTCGCTTTATTGACAGCCACTATAAAGAGCTGTTCCGTATCCCGGACGGTGAGCGCATCGTCGTGACTGATCGTGACGGTAAGACGGAAAGCTATCCCTGCCGCTATATTGACAACTATCACACAGAGGTCGGACGCAATCTCTTTCACATTTGCGAGTTTGCCGAGCGTATGGAGCAAGGCGGCTGTACCTGCGCTCCAATGGAGCCGCCCTTGCCTCCGATGTGCTATTCCGTATTGCCGTCTACCGGCGAAGTCATTCAAATCGACCGCTGGCAAAAGGCTATACCGCCACAAGTTTTAGCGACGGGAACCGTGCGGAGAACGAAGCAATCAAAGACAAGTTCAATGAGAAGCTGGGCGTGACTAAGGCACAGGAGCAGGCGATGCTTGCCGGTTCTATGATCCGGTGGGACTCCATTGCCGCCAAACCCAAGAGCTATGACGAGAACGGCAAAGCCATCAAGCCAAAAGACTATGAACGATAAGGAGGTGTCCGCCGATGGCACGAAAATACGACTTCATTTCGGAGCTGTATAACCGAACCTGCAAAACGGTTGTTGCAAGCCCCGCAAGCTGGGAAGCGTTTCTCCGCTCTGCCTGCTACAACTATCGTCTGCGCTTTGACGAGCAGCTTTTGGTTCACGCTCAGCGACCGGACGCCACCGCCGTTCTTCAGATCGACGACTGGAACCAAAAGTTTGGGCGATGGGTCAATCGTGGGGCGCACGGCATTGCCGTTTTTGAGGATGCCGACCAACGCCGCCAGCGGCTTGTCCACTACTTCGATATTGCCGACACGCATCCCAGCCGCTTTTCCCGCAGAGTTCCCATTTGGCAAATGCGGGACGAATACACGGCAGAAGTGATCGACACGCTGGAAAGCACCTTCGGAGAGTTGAACGACAAGGAAACCCTTGCCGTTGCCATCGAGTCGGCGGCAAGAAACGCCGTAGAGGACAACATCCCCGACTATCTCCCCGATCTGATTTACAGCGTGAAAGACAGCTTCCTGGACGGCGTATCCGAAGAAGAAATCACCCACATTTTCAAAAAAGCGGTGAGAAACAGCGTCGCCTATATGACAATGACCCGCCTGGGCATTGAAGCCGGAGAATACTTTGAACCCGATGATCTTCGGGATGTGGTGAATTTTACGACCCCTGCCACGCTGAACGCCCTCGGCTATGCCACCAGCGATATTGCGGAGATGGGACTTGCGGAGATTTCCCGCACCATTCTTGCCCTCGACCGTCAAAATCGCATAATTGCAAAGAAAACCAAAGCCGATTACAATGTAGGCAAAGAAAAAACCGAAAGGAGTCCTGATGATGAACGAGATCACTTACACGAGGCAGGGGGATTATCTGCTCCCCAATCTGACAATGCCGGAGCAGCCGGAGCTGTCGATGGGCAGGTACGCCCGGATGCGGAAGAAGTTCCTGAAGGAGCATCACAAGGTACGCTACTACAACCTGCTGACGAGCTGCGCCCTGAACGAGCATCTGAACGACACGGAGCGCAGAGCGAACGAGCTGGAACAGATGCTGACGGAGCAGATGGCAGCGTCGGAGGCGTGACGGAGAATCTGAAAGCGACGGATATGATGAGCTGGGTTCGGAAGATGAACAGTATCCGGAGCCGGGTTCAGGAGATCGTGATGGCGGAGGTAATCTTCGCTTAGACTACTACGACCGAAGCCACGAGGATAAAAGCCTGCCGTTCTTTGGCGGCGACGACACCGTTCGTGAAATCCTCGGCACTACGCCGCACCTGAAAGCAAGCAAAGACGAGATACGGGCATTCTTTGAGCTACCGCTGATGAGAACGCCCGTATTTCTTATATCAAGCGCATTTTCAACAACGACTATACCGAGGTCATTCTGAGCGATGGACGGCGTGTGGGCTACAAGACCTATCAGAATGTGTTGCAGCTTTGGGAGGGCAGTTATCTCTCCCGCACGGCGCAGAGCTTCTATGATTGGGGCGTGATCGCCCAGCACTTTGAAGCGATGCGGCTGCTTGGGGAGTTGCAGGACACGATGAAGCCGCAGCCGTCCATTGACGGGCAGTTGAGCTTGATGACAGCAGGAGCAGAGGAACGAAAGCCCTCTGCTTTTACTTTCTCTCAGGAGATCATCGATGCTGTCCTCACCCGTGGCAGCGGCATTTCTGAGGGGAAAATGCGAATCTATGAGCAGTTCCAAAAGAGCCTGTCTGCAAAGGAAAACGCAGATTTTCTGAAAAATGAATACGGCTGGGGCGGAGTCTATCCGGCTATTGTCGGAGCCAATATTGATGAGCAGCACGACGGCAAAGGTATCCGTATTTCTAAAGGCATCGGAAGCGATAAACCTCATATCGACCTGAAATGGAGTCAGGTAGAGAAGCGCATTGCCGAGCTGATAAAACTCGACCGTTACCTGAACCCCAAGGAAAAGGCACAGTATCCTGAATGGTTGCAAAGGCAGGAGGAACGCCGAGCAGAGCTTGCCGAGGAACGCAGGAAGAAAGAAATCTTGTCTACCGCACCTTCCGAAAAGGCAGAGCCGAAAAATGAGCGATATGAGTACCACCTCGGCAGCACCGTCTATCTCGGCGCAAACGAGTATGAAATCCTGTCCTTTGATGATGAGCGTGTAATGCTCTATGATACGCAGTTTCCGCTTTTCAACAAGGAAATGACGAGAACTGAGTTCGACAGCAAGGTGCAGGAGAACCCGCTGAATGACCATTTGAAGGTCGCTATTAAACAGCCCGAAGAAAAGGCGGTTGAGTTCGACATCGGGATGGGCTATCTCGCAACGGTCTGACCGTTTGGAACCGTGCCGTGGAGGTCAATGGGGACTATCAGAACATTGCTCATATCTCCCCCGAAGGTGAGATCACCTTCTATGTGCAGGACTTGCCGCAAAGTGTTGTGGAGCGTATCAGACAGGCGGCAGAAAGAGAAAAGCCAAAGGATGCTGCTTTGCCGGAGTTCTATCAGGCGTATCTTAAAACCAAAGCAGACAATCCGAGTAGCCTTTTGCTGTATCAGGTGGGTGATTTCTTTGAAGCCTATGCTGATGATGCAGAGGTCGTCGGGTCTGCCCTTGACTTGACGCAGACGACCCGTGCCGTCGATCACAACACCCGTCTCCCAATGGTAGGATTTCCGCAGCACCGCTTGGAAACCTACCTTACAATGCTGACCGACAGAGGGTATGATGTTGAGGTCAACTCTTTGGAGGACGGCGAACGCAGTACCCGTACCGTGGTTTCCACCACGAAGGAAGCGCCCATCGAGTCCAAACCTATCGGCAGGATCGACTATCTCGGCACGGACGGCAAGGTCGGTGAAAGCATCGAGTACACCAGCCCGTATAGCTTTGAGAAGGACATCAAGGAGGAAAACTACTACGGTGTGCCGATGAGTATTTTTCTGTATAAGGACAAGGACGGCAACACCATTCCGCACAGTTTTATCACCCAGCTTGACCCACCGCCCAAGGGCTTTGAGATCATCGACAGCCCGTATTTGTCGGAAAATCCTCTGGACAAGGCGAAGCATCTCATTGATGATTTTTGCCGTGAGGAGTATCAGCGTGAGGATGGTGCGGACTATACCGACCTTGCTGATGTCGCGTTGCCTACACCACGACTGAGGACGACAAGCACGAAATACAGGCAAGGGTCAACCTTGTGGATTTCCGCATCGAAACTCTTGCAGACGGCAAAGTCGTCCGCAGTGAGCAGTATGCGTCCCTTGAAGAACTGACCGAAAAAGGACTGCAAGCACTGTCCTTTGATGACCTTGTTTCTCTCTCCGAGGAAGAACTTGCACAGGTGGAAGCACCTCTTGCACCCGCTTGGAGCATCCGAAGAAAAGCCGGGTGCAGTCCTTTGACATTCATCCCGAAATCCCAATGGCAGACCGGCATACCTTTGACCTTGCTTCTCACGAGGTCGAGGAGGTCAACAAGAAAGAACGCTTCCACCGCAACTATGCGGCGATCACCGTTCTGAAAAGGTGTCAGGAAGAAAACCGCTTCGCCACACCGGACGAGCAGATCATTCTTTCCAAGTATGTTGGCTGGGGCGGTATTCCCGAAGCCTTTGATGAGAGAGCCGGTTCTTGGCAGACAGAGTTCGGGATGCTGAAAAACATCCTGACACCGGAGGAATACGCTTCCGCAAGAGAAAGCACTCTGACCGCTTTCTACACGCCGCCAACGGTTATCAATGCCGTGTATAAGGTGATGAAACAGCTTGGCTTCCGTGAGGGCAACATCTTGGAACCGTCCTGCGGCATCGGGCATTTTATCGGTATGCTTCCCGAAGAAATGAAGGAAAGCAAGATCTACGGTGTGGAGCTGGATACGGTTTCTGCCGGTATCGCACAGCAGTTATATCAAAAGTCCTCTATCGCCGCACAGGGCTTTGAGGAAACCAACCTCCCCGACAGCTTCTTTGATGCCGTTGTGGGGAATGTACCCTTCGGGGATTTCAAGGTTCCTGACAAGCGTTACGACAAGCACAAGTTCCTCGTTCACGACTACTTCTTCGCCAAATCCTTGGACAAGCTCCGTCCGGGCGGCGTAATGGCGCTCATTACGAGCAAGGGTACGATGGATAAGGAAAACTCCGCTGTCCGTAAATATATTGCTCAGCGAGCCGACTTGCTTGGTGCTATCCGTTTGCCGAACAACACCTTTAAGGGTAACGCCGGAACGGAGGTCGTTTCGGACATTCTTATTCTGCAAAAGCGTGACCGCATTGTGGATATAGAGCCGGATTGGGTACAGCTCGGCACGGATGAAAACGGTATCCTGATGAACAGGTACTTTGTTGAGCATCCCGAAATGATACTCGGAGAGATGAAAATGGTGTCGGGGCGTTTCGGTCCCGAAGCCACCTGCGTCCCTTACGAGGGGGCAGACCTTGCCGAGCAACTCAGCGAAGCCGGTTCCAATATTCACGGTGAGCTGACCGTATATGAGGTGGAGGATGAGCTTGCAGAGGAGGACAATTCCATTCCCGCAGATCCCACCGTCCGCAACTTCTCCTATACGGTGCTGGACGATAAAATCTACTTCCGAGAAAACAGCCGTATGGCTCCGGTGGAGGTATCCGCTACCGCAGAGAACCGCATAAAGGGTATGATCCGCATCCGTGATTCAGTCAGAAAGCTGATTGAATTGCAGACAGAGGACTACCCCGACTCGGAAATTAAAGCGGAGCAGGAGCGATTAAACACTCTTTATGATACCTTTTCCAAGCAGTACGGACTTATCAACAGCCGTGCCAACATCTCCGCATTTTCGCAGGACAGCTCCTTTTCTCTGCTCTCGGCTCTTGAGGTCTTGGGCGATGAAGGGCAGCTTGAACGCAAGGCGGATATATTCTACAAGCGAACTATCAAACCACATACCCCGGTTACTTCCGTAGATACCGCCAGCGAAGCGCTTGCCGTTCTATGGGCGAAAAAGCCCGTGTGGATATGGATTATATGTGCGAGCTGACCGGCAAGACCGAGGAAGAAATCTTTGCGGACTTGAAGGGCGTTATCTTTCTGAACCCGATGTACGGGTACGGCAATTCCACGCAGGCAAAGTACCTGATGGCAGACGAATACCTCTCCGGCAATGTCCGTGAAAAGTTGGCATTTGCCCGCAGGTCAGCACAGCTCTATCCCGATGATTATACCGTCAATGTGGAAGCACTGGAAAGGGTGCAGCCCAAAGACCTGACCGCCAGCGAGATTGCCGTTCGGCTTGGTGCTACTTGGTTGCCGACCGAAATTGTCGAACAGTTTATGTTTGAGTTCTTGGGAACACCGAGGTACGCACAGTGGAACATCAAGGTTCACTTCTCTGCCTATACCGGCGAGTGGAATATTGAGGGCAAGTCCTATGACCGCAGCAATGTGAAGGCATACAGTACCTACGGTACGGGGCGCATCAACGCCTACAAAATCATCGAGGAAACACTGAACCTTAAAGATGTCCGCATCTTCGACTATGTAGAGGACGCAGACGGCAAAAAGAAAGCCATTCTGAACAAGAAGGAAACGGCAATCGCACAGGCAAAGCAGGAGCTGATCAAGCAGGGTTTTCAGGATTGGGTTTGGTCTGACCCTGAGCGCAGAGAACGGCTCTGCCGCCTTTACAACGATAAATTCAACAGCCTGCGTCCCCGTGAGTACGATGGAAGCCACATCGTTTTCAGTGGTATGAACCGGAAATCGAGCTTCGGGAACACCAAAGAAATGCGGTGGCGCACATCCTATACGGCGGGAATACGCTGCTTGCACACGCCGTGGGCGCAGGGAAAACCTTCGAGATGGTTTCGGCGGCGATGGAGTCCAAACGGCTCGGATTGTGCAGTAAATCCCTGTTCGTCGTACCCAACCACCTCACTGAGCAGTGGGCATCGGAGTTCTTACAGCTCTATCCCGCAGCCAACATTTTGGTGGCAACGAAGAAAGACTTTGAAACCAAGAACCGCAAAAAGTTCTGCGGCAGAATTGCCACCGGCGATTACGATGCCATCATTATCGGGCATTCGCAGTTCGAGAAAATACCGATGTCCATTGAACGGCAGCGGGCGATCCTCGAACAGCAGCTTGATGAAGTTACGGAGGGCATTACGGAACTGAAAAAGAACCGTGGAGATAACTTCTCCGTAAAACAACTGGAACGCACAAAGAAATCTGTCAAGCAGAAGCTCGATAAGCTCAACGACCAATCCAAAAAGGATGATACAGTGACCTTTGAGGAGTTGGGTGTTGATAGACTCTTTATCGATGAAAGTCACTACTACAAGAACCTGTTTCTCTTTACAAAAATGAGGAATGTAGGCGGCATTGCTCAAACCGAAGCAATGAAGTCAAGTGACCTTTTTATGAAATGCAGGTATTTGGACGAACTGACCGGAGGGCGTGGGACAGTGTTTGCGACAGGAACGCCGATCTCCAATTCGATGGTCGAACTTTACACCATTCAGCGATACTTGCAGTACAATACCCTTGTTCAGAACAACTTGCAGCACTTCGATGCCTGGGCTTCCACTTTCGGAGAAACCATTACGGCAGTAGAACTTACACCCGAAGGAACGGGATACCGAGCTAAAACACGCTTTGCCCGCTTCTACAATTTACCGGAGCTGATGGCGATGTTCAAGGAAATCGCAGACATCAAAACAGCGGATATGCTTGACCTGCCAGTGCCGAAAGCGGTCTTTCACAATATCTCGGTGAAGCCTCTGAAATCCAAAAGCAGATGGTAGCCGAGCTTGCGGAGAGAGCCGAAAGGGTACGGAACGGTATGGTTGATGCCAAGGAAGATAATATGCTCAAGATCACCAACGACGGCAGAAAGCTGGCTCTTGATCAGCGGCTTATCAATCCGTTGCTCCCTGATTTTGAGGACAGCAAGCTCAACGCCTGCGTGGACGCTATGTTTGAAACTTGGGAGCGTGGCAGTGAGAAGCGGTTGACCCAGCTATTTTTCTGCGACCTGTCTACGCCGAAAAACGACGGCTCCTTCAATGTCTATGACGACATTCGACAGAAGCTGATTGCCCGTGGCGTACCCGCCGATGAGATAAAGTTCATCCACGAAGCAGATACCGAAGCAAAGAAGCTGGAGCTGTTCAAGAAGGTACGCCGAGGGGATGTCCGCATCCTGATGGGCAGTACGCAGAAGATGGGAGCCGGTACGAATGTCCAGAACAAACTTGCCGCATCCTCCGATCTCGACTGCCCGTGGCGACCCTCTGACTTGGAACAGCGGCTCGGCAGAAGTATCCGGCAAGGCAACGAAAATGCAGAGGTTCACATCTACGTTTCGTGACGGAGGAAACCTTTGATGCCTACTTGTATCAGCTCGTGGAAGGCAAGCAGAAGTTGCTTCGCAGATAATGACCAGCAAATCGCCGGTGCGATCCTGCGAAGGATAATTGACGAAACCGCTACTGTCTTACGCTGAAATCAAGATGCTGCGACCGGCAATCC
>ENA-OQMZ01000401-OQMZ01000401.1-human-gut-metagenome-genome-assembly--contig:-NODE-401-length-18702-cov-2.038708_pt1 | contig 18702 bp, 24 predicted proteins | sample MGYA00242621_ERZ504862 | MGnify/ENA primary metagenome ERZ504862 (study PRJEB26092, sample SAMD00036393) | human gut metagenome | host: Homo sapiens | study: EMG produced TPA metagenomics assembly of... | reverse complement strand
GTACCGTAGGGCATACGGGAACAGTATAAATATAGCTTGTGGACACTGTGTAAGACATTGCAGTACCGTAAGGTGTTTGCCAATGCAGTAGTGGGAGAAGCAAGAATCCCCCTGCTTTAGCTGTGGGAGTGTCAAATAAAATGAAAATACAGATGAGGAGAAAATAAAATGTTATTTTTTGTAAACGATTACTGCGAGGGTGCCCATCCGGCGATCCTCCAGAAGCTTCTGAAACCAATATGGAGAAGCTTTCCGGCTATGGCACAGACAAATACTGTGATTCTGCAAAGGAGAAGATCCGTAAAGCCTGTGGCTGCCGGATGCAGATGTGTTTTTCCTGGTGGGAGGAACTCAGACCAATGCCACGATCATAGGTTCTGTCCTGAACCGTTATGAAGGTGTTCTTGCGGCGCAGACCGGACACGTAAGCTGTCATGAGCCGGAGCAATCGAGTATACAGGACATAAGGTACTGACACTTCCGGCAGAAAACGGAAAGATCAAAGCAGAAAGTATCACAGATTATGTGGAAACTTTTTATGGGGATGAAAGTCACGACCATATGGTATTTCCGGGAATGGTTTATATTTCCCATCCGACAGAGTACGGAACACTTTATACGAAGAAAGAGCTGGAGGAAATTTCCGAGGTATGCCATAAATACGAGCTTCCGCTGTTTCTGGACGGAGCAAGACTTGGCTACGGTCTGGTAAGTCCGGAAGCAGATGTGACACTTGAGGATATCGCCAGATGTACAGATGTGTTCTACATCGGCGGAACCAAGGTCGGTGCACTCTGCGGTGAGGCAGTGGTCTTTACGAAAAAAGCTCCGAAGCACTTTATGACTATGGTGAAGCAGCAGGGAGCCCTTCTGGCAAAAGGCCGTCTTCTGGGAATCCAGTTTGACACACTGTTTACCGATGATCTGTATACAAGGATCAGCAAAAATGCTATTGAAACAGCTATGAAGCTGAAAAGAGCCCTTCAGGAAAAAGGATATCAGCTTTTCCTAGATTCTCCCACGAACCAGCAGTTTGTAGTTTTGGAAAATAAAAAGAAAGAAGAACTGGGCAAAGAAGTTCAGTTTGATTTCTGGGAAAAATATGATGAAGATCATACAGTGATCCGTTTTGCCACAAGCTGGGGAACAAAAATGGAAGATATTGACGCGCTGATCGAGTTGCTGTAGGCTGTCGGCAGACGATAAAAGAGATGAGATGGAAAAACTCCGTGAGGTCCGGGTGAATGCAGACCTCACGGAGTTTTTGTTTTCGAAAATTATAACTTCTTACCCTTCTCAGCAGCTGCGGTAAGCGCTTCGAATACGGCACTGCGAAAGCCGCTCTTTTCCAGGGTGCGGACACCTTCAATGGTAGTTCCTGCCGGTGAGCAGACCATGTCTTTCAGGTCTCCCGGGTGTCTGCCGGTTTCCAGAACCATTTTTGCGCTGCCGAGAACAGTCTGGGAAGCAAATTTATAAGCCTGCTTACGAGGCATTCCCTGGCTGACAGCGGCATCTGCCATGGCTTCGATAAACATAAACACATAAGCCGGTGAACAGCCGCCTACAGCGCCTGCGGCGTCCATCAGACGCTCCGGTACCACTTCGGTACAGCCAAAGCTGTCTGTGATCTTAAGGATTTCTGCCAGTTCGTCTTCCGAAACCCGGTCATTGGTACATACAGCAGTCATTCCGGCCCCAACCTGTGCAGGAGTATTAGGCATAAAACGGACAACTTCAGAGGAAGACCGGCTTTTTCTTCCAGCCATGCAAGAGTCTTGCCGGGAGCGATTCCGATGATGGTGTGCTCTGTCGTGAGACTGTCGTGGACCTCTGTGAGAACTTCCTCATAAAACTGCGGCTTACTGCAAGAACGACAGTTTTTGCAGATCTGACTATTTCATTGTTATCCAGAGTGGTGACAACACCAAGAGTTTTTTCACTGCGCGCTCTGCCTTCGTCTGTAAGGTTGGAAACAATGATCTCGTCCTTTGAAAAGATCCCCTGACGGAGAATACCGCCGATCATGCAGAGGCCATATTTCCACATCCGATAAATCCAATCTTCATAAACAAAAATCCTCCTTGAAATTTATAAAAAAGGACACGCCTGACTGCGTGCCCTCTTTGGCAATGAAAGCAGATAACGGGAATCGAACCCGCCTCCTCAGCTTGGGAAGCTGATGTTCTACCGATGAACTATATCTGCCTGCATTACTAATTATACCACCTGAAATAAGAAATACAAGTGCGATTAGCATAAATTCTGTGCATCGCGAAGCATGTTACTGAGAACGGGGTGAACAGTAATCGCTCTGCTAGCCTGGCTCATGGTACTGTTATGATATCTGGTGGAATAAGTTACATCTTCTCCGAACCAGTCCGGCGCAGTGTAGGCATTGGCGGCTTCCTCTGTAGGAAATTCAACCTCAGCCAGAAGAACTCCCTCGTATTCTCCGTGGAACACATCCAGCTCAATAAAAAGTCCGTCTTTTTCCGGGATCACATAGCGGTCCTTGGTAATGAGGATACCGTCTGCTTTAGGCTTCAGATGCTCATAGGCTTCAGCGGTGAGCGGAAGATTATATTCTTCACGGCTCATGAGACCCTTGGATTTGTAAGTAAGAAAATAGTCATCATCCTGCCGGCGGATGCGGACGACAGGGGAAGTGCAAAGATACCCCTGCTCGATCCTGTGGCAGGGATAAGAAGCCAGATCCTGCGGAAGGTCATCCTTCCGGATCAGAAATTTACGTTCGATCTCCATATAAAAAACCTCCGGATTTGTGAAATGAAAAGATATTATGTTCAGTCTACAGGAAAAAAACAGGATTTGCAATGGCATATCTGTTGAAATTTCTTGACATTTTCAGATAGAAAAAGCATTATGGAAGGGAATGGGGAATACAGAAAATATTTATGGATTTTATAAAAGAAAGGATGAACAGGATCATGAGTAAAGTATATATTTTTTTCGCAGATGGTTTTGAAGATATTGAAGGACTGACCGTGGTAGATCTGATGAGAAGAGCCGGGATCGACATCCAGACAGTATCTATCAAAGAGACAAAAGAGATCAGAACCTCTCATGGGATCGATCTTCTTACAGACCGTACCTTTGGAGAATGTGATTTTTCTGATGCGGATATGCTTGTAATTCCGGGAGGAATGCCGGGAACAAAATATCTGGAGAAATATAAACCGCTGACTGAGCTTCTGACAGATTTCTATCAGAATGGCGGCAAGGTAGCAGCTATCTGTGCGGCACCAGGTATATTCGAGAGACTTGGATTCCTGAAAGGCAGAAATGCTACATCGTACCCATCTGTTATGGAACAGCTTAAAAGTGCCAGAACATCTCTGGAGCCTGTAGTGGTAGATGGAAATGTAACTACCAGCAGAGGCCTTGGAACAGCCATCGATTTCAGCCTTTCCCTGATCGGACAGCTGGAGGGAAGCGCAAAGGCAGAAGAGATCGCTGAATCGGTGGTGATATGTAAGAGCATGAAAAAAGAGATGAAACAGGTCCTGTGGGTAGTGGCGCTTTTTGTTATACTGATGACAGTCACAGGAAATTTGGTGTCAGCTGCCGGCTTTGACTGGTCGGATGATACATTCGGGAATGCTTGCAAAAAAGTGTATTCCGTATCTTTCAGGTCAGGCGGAGGAGCTCCTCTGCTATATATAAAAAATTGGAAAAGAAACAGAAATATGGTTCCATGATCACGATTCCCAAAGTGCCGCAGGTCCCAGCAGGATATCAGGCAGAAGGATGGTCTCTGAAAAAAGGAGGAGCGGAGGCAAGATATAAGCCGGGAAAAAAATATTTTGTAAAAAGAAATGTAACGTTTTATGCAGTGATAAAAAAGAAGAACAATCCCAAACTGATCCTGCACAGGAATGACGGAGATATCTACAAGATCATCCAGGCTCCAAGCGGAAAACTGAAACTACCGGTGATGGCCAATGAAGAGAATTATACATTCCTTGGATGGTCTACCAGGCAGGTCAGAAGACCGCACCAAGGTATGAAGCCGGACAGGTGATCACAGTCAGTGGGACCATGCATCTCTATGCGGTGAGATTCTGGCGGTATCAGGAACCGAATCTGGTCAGGAACAGCTTTCATTATCCTGAGAATTACGAAAGGATCATCTTTGTGGGAGATTCCAGGACATATGGTCTTCAGAAGGTACTGTACGAACAGTTTGGAAAGGAGTATGTGGACAGCTATGTCAGCTTTGTATGCTGTTCTAATACAGAACTGGACTGGCTGAAGTCAACGGGCGCACAGGCTCTTTTGAAAGAACTGGAAAAATATCGTAAAAATGAAAAATACGCAAAGATCGCGGTGGTGTTCAATCATGGTGTCAATGATCTCAGAGATATTAACGGAAAACAGGATCTGAATGATAAGATATCACAGTACGGGTATTACATGAAAAAACTGGGAACAAAGCTTTCCATGAAAAACTGCAGTCTGTATTATATGTCTGTGAATCCGATCAATGGAGGGGAAAAGGGAAGTACCCAGAATCGTAGATGTGAGGATATCCGGACTTTTAACAGCGGTCTTGCCGGTGAGCTTGGAAGTCAGTACCACTATATTGATGTTTATAGTTATCTGATGCGGACCGGATATGGTACTGTATCCAATACGGGAGACGGTACAGACGATGGTGTTCATTATACGCCTAAAACTTATAAAAGGATTTTTACATTTTGTCTTAACAACATAAGAAAGACAGAAAATTACTTTAACATTGAGGACGTGGGCAGCTGAGAAATGCCCTGTGGGGGCATATGGAAAACTGAAAAAAATACTGGCGTTTTTACAGTGGTTATGCTATACTACAGAAATGACTGTAAATATATATGCGAGTGTTAACTATTTTATATAAGGTATTTACTCGATATGATTAAGGAGGAACAAGAAACATGAGTTTACAGGTGGAGAAAATGGAGAAAACATGGCGAAACTTACAATCGAGGTTTCCGCCGAGGATCTTGACAAAGCAATGCAGAATGCATATCAGAAAGCAAAAGGCAGAATTTCTATTCCGGGATTCCGTAAAGGAAAAGCTCCAAGAAAAATGATCGAGCAGATGTACGGAAAGGGAGTATTCCTTGAGGACGCTGCAAACGCTCTGATCCCTGAGCATTACAGCAAAGCACTTGCTGAGTGTGATCTTGAGATCGTTTCCCAGCCTAAGATCGATGTAACACAGGTTGAGCCTGGCAAACCATTTATCTTTACAGCAGAAGTAGCTACTAAACCAGAGGTAACTCTTGGTGACTATAAAGGACTTGAGGTTCCGAAGTCTGAGACAGAGGTAACAGACGAGGAAGTTGAGGCTGAGCTTAAGAAAGAGCAGGAGAAAAACTCCAGAACCATTACAGTTGAGGATCGTGCAGCACAGAACGGCGATACAGCAACTATCGATTTCGAGGGCTTCGTAGATGGTGAGGCATTCGAGGGCGGTAAAGGAACAGACTATCCGCTGACACTTGGTTCCAACACCTTCATCCCGGGATTCGAGGAGCAGCTTGTTGGTGCTAACACAGGTGATCACGTAGAAGTTAAGGTTACATTCCCGGAGGAGTATCAGGCAAAAGAGCTGGCTGGCAAAGAAGCTGTATTCCAGTGCGATGTTAAGAAGATCGAAGCAAAAGAGCTTCCGGAGCTTGACGATGACTTCGCTAAGGATGTATCTGAGTTTGATACACTTGCTGAGTACAAGGAAGACGTTAAGAAGAACCTGACAGAGAAGAAAGCAGAAGATGCACGTCGTGCAAAAGAAGATGCAGCAGTAGATAAAGTGATCGAGAATGCACAGATGGATATTCCGGAGGCAATGATCGAGACACAGACACGTCAGATGCTTGACGATTTCGCAAGAAGAATGCAGTCCCAGGGTCTTTCCATGGAGCAGTACTTCCAGTTCACAGGCCAGAGCGTTGACAAGATGATGGAAGACATGAAGCCACAGGCTCTTAAGAGAATCCAGACAAGACTTGTTCTTGAGAAGATCGCTGAGGTAGAGAACATCCAGCCAACAGAGGAAGAGGTTAACGAAGAGATCTCCAAGATGGCAGAGATGTACAAGATGGAAGCAGACAAATTAAAAGATCTCATCGGTGAGAACGAGATGGAGCAGATGAAGAAAGATATGGCTGTTCAGAAAGCTGTTACATTAGTTGCCGATGCAGCTGTAGAGGCGTAATAAACCTCGGAAATGGAGGGCAAAATGAGTTTAGTACCTTACGTCATTGAGCAGACCAGCAGAGGAGAAAGAAGTTATGATATCTAATTCAAGACTTCTTAAGGACCGAATCATTTTCCTTGGAGAAGAGGTAAACGATGTCAGTGCGAACCTGATCGTTGCGCAGCTTCTCTTCCTGGAAGCAGAAGATCCTTCCAAGGATATCCAGCTTTATATCAACAGCCCGGGTGGTTCTGTAACTGCCGGAATGGCAATTTATGATACAATGCAGTATATCAAGTGCGATGTATCTACGATCTGCCTTGGAATGGCAGCCAGCATGGGAGCTTTCCTCCTGTCATCCGGTGCCAAAGGCAAGAGATATGCACTGCCGAATTCGACGATCATGATCCATCAGCCATCAGGCGGTGCACAGGGGCAGGCTACAGAGATCCAGATCGTAGCTGACCAGATCGCAAAAACCAAAAAGAAGCTGAACGAGATTCTTTCTGCGAATACCGGACAGCCTCTTGAGATTGTGGAAAAAGATACTGACCGTGACAACTATATGACAGCGGAAGAAGCTAAGGCATACGGCCTGATCGACGGTGTTGTGATCCACAAATAATGCGTAAGAAAAGACTCCTGTAAAGACACAGGAGTCTTATCTTGCTTTAAAAAGGAATTTTAAATGTCTGCGAGAGACGGACATTTACGCTTAGAAAGGAAACAAAAAGATATGGCAGATAAAGTAAAAGAAGGAAAGGTAAGATGCTCCTTTTGCCATAAGACTGAAGATCAGGTACGCAAGCTGATCGCAGGTCCGGATGGAGCATATATTTGTGATGAATGTATCGGGATCTGCTCCGAGATCATGGAAGAAGAATTCAGTATGTATGATCATGAGGCAGATTATGAAACAGGGATCAACCTTCTGAAACCGGAAGAGATCCACAGTATCCTGGATGAGTATGTGATCGGACAGATGATGCCAAGAAGGCACTTTCCGTAGCTGTTTACAATCATTACAAGAGGATTCTTGCTTCAAGAAACCTGGACGTGGAGCTGCAGAAGAGTAATATCCTGATGCTTGGTCCGACCGGTTCCGGTAAGACACTTCTTGCACAGACACTGGCAAGACTGCTGAATGTTCCTTTTGCCATCGCAGATGCCACTACTCTCACAGAGGCAGGTTATGTTGGCGAGGATGTTGAGAACATTCTTCTGAAGATCATTCAGGCAGCCGATTACGATATTGAGCGTGCCCAGTACGGAATCATCTATATCGATGAGATCGATAAGATCACAAGAAAATCCGAGAATACCTCCATCACCAGAGATGTGTCCGGTGAGGGCGTACAGCAGGCACTTCTGAAAATTCTGGAAGGAACCGTTGCAAGCGTACCTCCTCAGGGAGGAAGAAAGCATCCTCATCAGGAATTTATCCAGATCGATACTACAAACATCCTGTTCATTTGCGGTGGTGCTTTTGACGGACTGGAGAAGATCATCGAGGCAAGACAGGATACCAAATCCATTGGTTTCGGAGCAGAGGTTTCCGAGAAGGAAGACCGCAATGTGGGCGAAGTTCTGAAGGAGGTTATGCCGGAGGACTTTATTAAATTCGGTCTGATCCCGGAGTTTATCGGACGAGTTCCGGTCGTGGTAACCTTGGATTCTCTGGATGAAGAAGCACTGATCCGTATTCTGAAGGAGCCTAAGAATTCCCTCACAAAACAGTACGACAAGCTTTTTGAGCTGGATGGCGTGCAGCTTGAGTTCCAGGATGAAGCACTTGAGACAGTTGCCCGGAAATCTCTTGAGAGAAAAACAGGTGCCAGAGGACTTCGTGCCATCATGGAGCATACCCTGATGGATCTGATGTACAAGACACCATCGGACGACACCATCCGTAAGTGTATCGTCACAAAAGAGGCAGTGGAGGGAACCGGAGAGCCGGAGATCATCCACGGGGAGGCCAAGCTCCTGCAAAAAAAGCAGGACGCAAAACATCCCGTTCGAGAAAGAAAGGCAAGCCGGAAACAGCTTGATGAAGGGAATGACATAAATGACAAATCAGGTCAATATATTGCCAATGATCGCTCTCCGTGGGACTACAGTCCTTCCGGATATGATCGTACACTTTGATGTGAGCAGGGAGAAATCTATCCGTGCCGTGGAAGCAGCCATGCTCCATGACCAGAAGATCTTTCTGCTGACACAGAAGGATCCTGAGGTGGAAATACCGGAACTTACGGATCTGTATCAGGTAGGAACCGTCGCTTATATCAAGCAGGTGGTGAAGCTTCCGCAGGATCTTTACCGGGTTCTGGTAGAGGGACAGGACAGGGCAGAGGTTCTGGGCCTGGAGCAGGAGGAACCATATCTGAAGGCGGAATGCGAGATCGTTACGGCACAGGAAGAGGATTACCCGGAACCGGTAAAGGACGCCATGCTTCGCAGCATCCGGGAGCTTTTTCAGAGATACTGCAGAGAAAGCGGAAAAGTAAGCAAGGATCTGGTAACCCAGATCATGAACATCGAAGATGTGCAGGAAACTATCGACCAGATCGCAGTAAATCTTCCGATGGCGTATCAGAACAAGCAGAAGCTTCTGGAAGCAGTGTCTTTGAATGACCGTTATGAGATCCTTGGAGCGCTTCTTGGCAGCGAGATCGAGGTGATCCATATCACCAAAGATCTTCAGCGCAAGGTGAAATCCCATATCGACAAGAATCAGAGAGAGTATATCCTCCGGGAACAGCTGAAAACCATCCGTGAGGAGCTGGGCGAGGAGAATACTGCTGATGATATCGATGAATTTAAAAAACAGCTGAAGGAGCTGGATGCATCTGATGAAGTAAAAGAGAAGATTTCTAAGGAGATCAGCCGTTTTAAAGGAATGGCAGCCAGTGCTGCAGAGGCAACGGTGCAGAGAGGCTATCTGGAAACCGTTCTTGCACTTCCGTGGAATAAGAAATCCGAGGATTCCGAGATCTTGAGAACGCATGGAAGGTTTTGGAAGAGGGTCATTACGGACTGAAAGAGGTCAAAGAGCGTATCATGGAATTTCTTGCTGTACGTAAGCTGACCCACAAGGGAAAGAGTCCAATCCTCTGTCTGGTGGGACCTCCGGGAACCGGAAAAACTTCCATTGCACGTTCTGTGGCAGAGGCCATGAACAAGAAATACGTCCGCATCTGTCTTGGAGGTGTCCGTGATGAGGCAGAGATCCGTGGCCACAGAAAGACTTACGTCGGTGCCATGCCAGGAAGGATCACAGTCGCATTGAAGGAAGCCGGAGTCAGCAACCCGCTGATGCTTCTTGATGAGATCGACAAGACCAGCAGCGATTATAAAGGAGATACCTCCGCAGCACTTCTGGAGGTTCTGGATCCGGAGCAGAACAGTAAGTTCAATGATCACTATGTGGAGATTCCCCAGGATCTTTCCGAGGTACTGTTTATTGCCACTGCAAATGATGTTCAGGGAATCCCGAGACCTCTTCTTGACCGTATGGAGCTGATGGAAATCCCGGGATATACGGAAAATGAGAAGGAACATATCGCAAGGGAACATCTGATCCCGAAGCAGATGGAGATCAACGGTATTCCGGAAGGCAAGCTGGTGATCCAGCCGGCAGCTCTTGGCAAGCTGATCAACAACTATACCAAGGAAGCAGGAGTCCGTTCTCTGGAGAGAAGCATCGGACGTATCTGCAGAAAAACTGCACGTGCTATCATGGAAGAGGGTAAGGATAAGGTAGTTGTCACATCCAGAAATATTTCCAGATTCCTTGGCAAAGAACGATATAACTATCTGATGGCCAATGAGAAGGATGAGATCGGGATCGCCCGCGGTCTTGCATGGACACAGGTAGGCGGTGATACCCTGCAGATCGAAGTCAATATCATGCCCGGAAAAGGCGAGCTGCTTCTTACCGGACAGCTTGGAGATGTGATGAAGGAATCTGCACAGGCAGGTATCAGTTATATCCGTTCGGTTTCTGACCAATATGAGATCGATCCGGAATTTTTCCAGAAGCATGATATGCATGTACATATTCCGGAGGGTGCCGTTCCGAAGGATGGCCCGTCTGCCGGTATTACAATGGCAACTGCCATGCTGTCTGCAATTATCGAAAAACCGGTACGTGCGGATCTTGCCATGACCGGTGAGATCACCTTAAGAGGCCGTGTGCTTCCGATCGGCGGACTGAAAGAGAAGCTGCTTGCAGCTAAATATGCCAGGATCAAAGAAGTCCTTGTTCCGGAGAAAAATCGTCCGGATATCGAGGAGATGGACAGAGAGATCATCCAGGGACTGAATATCCGGTTTGTGGATAACATGAAAGAAGTTCTCGGTGAAGCTCTTGCATAAAAAAACAGAAAAACCCTGCCCTGACCTTCAGGACAGGGCTTTTAAAAGAAAAGGGAGGAATAACGAATGGTAATCAAAAACGTATCGCTGGATATCGTCTGCGGCATCACAAGCAAGATCCCGGACACAGGAAGGCCGGAGGTAGCTTTTGCGGGAAAATCAAATGTAGGGAAATCCTCCCTGATCAATGGTCTGATGAACCGCAAGGCCCTGGCAAGAACCAGCGCACAGCCGGGAAAAACACAGACGATCAATTTTTATAACATTAATGAGGCAATGTATCTCGTAGACCTGCCGGGCTACGGCTACGCCAAGGTTTCTGCAGCAGAGAAGGAAAAATGGGGAAAAATGATCGAGGGCTATCTTCATAATTCCAAAGAGCTCCGTGCGGTTTTTCTCCTGGTGGATATCCGCCACAAGCCTTCCGCCAATGACAAGCAGATGTATGACTGGATCTGTCACAACGGATATGAGCCGGTGATCATCGCGACCAAACTTGACAAGCTGAAACGCAGCCAGGTGGCAAAAAGCCTGAAGGAGATCCGCATCGGACTGGGCCTTCCGAAAGAGGGAAAGATCCTTCCGTTTTCTGCGGAGACGAAGCAGGGAAGAGACGAGATATGGGCACTGATCGATGAGTTGACCGGCCTTGGTGAACCGGCAGCTACAGAGGATTAAGGAGAGCAGAAAAGATGGGAATTATCAAGGCGCTTAAGCTGGGATTTGACTATCAGAGATACGATGATGACGGCAATGTGGTAGACATGCAGCGTGCAGTCAATGATGTGGACCTGGACATTAAAGCAGGAGAATTTGTGGCAGTTCTGGGACATAACGGATCTGGAAAATCCACACTGGCGAAGCATATGAATGCGCTTCTGATCCAACAGAGGGAACGATGCTGGTGGACGGGATCGATACCGCCAGAGAGACCAAACTCTGGAAGGTACGCCAGAAGGCAGGAATGGTATTTCAGAATCCGGATAACCAGATCATAGGAACCGTTGTGGAAGAGGATGTAGGCTTTGGTCCGGAAAATATGGGAGTTCCTACAGATGATATCTGGAAACGGGTGAATGACAGCCTGGAAAAAGTCGGTATGACAGCCTATCGTTATCAGTCCCCAAACAAGCTTTCCGGAGGCAGAAGCAGAGAGTGGCTATTGCAGGCGTGATGGCCATGCGCCCGCGGTGCATCATTCTGGATGAGCCTACCGCCATGCTGGATCCTAACGGAAGAAAGGAAGTCCTGGAGGCAGTGCGGGAGCTGAACCGTAAGGAAAAGGTAACAGTCATTCTGATCACCCATTACATGGAGGAAGTGATCCATGCTGACCGTGTTTATGTCATGGACAGCGGAAATGTTGTGATGCAGGGAAATCCCAAAGAGATTTTTTCCCAGGTGGATACCCTTAAGGCGTATGGACTGGATGTACCACAGGTAACACTTCTTGCATATGAACTGAAGAAATCCGGCGTGGATGTTCCGGATGGAATACTGACTACAGAGGAGCTGGTGAGCGCATTATGTCAATCGAATTAAAAAATGTAACCTATACCTACAGCCCCGGGACAGCCTATGAGAGCCATGCGCTGAAGGATGTCAGCCTTGTAATCCCGGACGGCCAGTTTATCGGGATCATCGGACACACAGGAAGCGGAAAATCCACGCTGATCCAGCATCTGAATGCGCTGGTACAGCCAACATCCGGCCAGGTTCTGTATAACGGAGAAGATGTGTGGGCTGAGAAATATGACCGGAAACAGCTCCGCAGCGAGGTTGGTCTGGTGTTCCAGTACCCGGAGCATCAGCTGTTTGAAAATGATGTGATCTCAGATGTATGCTTCGGACCTATGAATCAGGGACTTTCCAGGGAAGAAGCAGAGAAAGAAGCGAAGCAGGCTCTGACTCAGGTTGGAGTAAAAGAGTCCAATTTCAAGAAATCACCCTTTGAGCTTTCCGGAGGCCAGAAAAAAAGGGTAGCTATTGCAGGGGTTCTTGCCATGAACCCGAAGATCCTGATCCTGGACGAGCCCACAGCAGGGCTTGACCCGAAGGCAGGATGATATCCTGGATCAGATCGCAGAGCTTCATAAGGTGCGAGGGATAACCATTGTTCTGGTTTCCCACAGCATGGAGGATATTGCGAAATACGTGGAGCGCCTCATTGTTATGAATCACGGAGAAGCTGTATTTGATGATGAGCCGAAGAAGGTTTTTTCCCATTATAAGGAACTGGAAACCATGGGACTTGCCGCACCGCAGATCACTTATATCATGCATGCGCTGAAGGAACATGGGCTGCATGTGGATGCAGATGCCACAACGGTGGAGGAAGCCAGAGACAGTATCCTTGCCGCACTTGCGCAGGCGAACTCTCCATTACTGAACAAAGGAGGGGCGGAAAAATGATCAGAGATATTACCATTGGCCAGTATTATCCGGCCAAATCCGTTCTTCACAGACTGGACCCACGGACCAAATTTCTGGGAACTCTGGGATTTCTGATCTCTGTGTTCCTGTTTCATACATTTCTCGGATATGCGGTGGCAACAGCATTTCTGGTAGCTATGATCGCAATATCCAAGGTTCCGGTGAAATTCATGTTCAAGGGTCTGAAGCTATCGTTATGATCCTTCTGATCACGGTTGTGTTCAATATCATCTGACGCCTGGCGAAGTGCTGTGGCGTTTCGGGATCATCAAGGTCACAAGGGAAGGCCTTGTTCTTGCAGGAAGAATGGCGATCCGTCTTGTTTACCTTGTGATCGGATCTTCCATCATGACATTGACTACCACGCCGAATCAGCTGACAGATGGTCTGGAGAGACTGCTCCGTCCGCTGAACAAGATCCGGGTGCCGGTACATGAGATCGCCATGATGATGTCCATTGCCCTTCGCTTTATCCCGATCCTTCTGGAGGAGACGGATAAGATCATGAAAGCACAGATCGCCAGAGGTGCAGATTTCGAAAACGGAAACCTGATCCAGAAGGCGAAAAATATGGTACCCCTTCTTGTGCCGCTGTTTATTTCGGCGTTCCGCCGCGCCAATGATCTGGCAATGGCCATGGAAGCAAGGTGTTACCATGGTGGAGAGCACAGAACTCAAATGAAGCCGCTGCATTATGAAAAAAGAGATTATGCGGCCTATGGGATCCTTGTGGCATATCTTGCGGTGGGTGTTGCATTCCGTGTGGCGGGACTGTAGCCAAATCCTGTCGGTACTCAGACATGGAACGGTCCGAAGCGTTGCATTTTGCACAGCGGAACTGTAACCGGATCAGGCAGGCATTTTGCAGGACGGTATGTCTGTTTTGGGATAGAAAGTACTGCAGGGATGTCTGTATCAGGAGGGAATATATTTTATGAAACGAGTAGGACTTGTTGTAGCTTATGATGGAACCAAGTACTCAGGCTGGCAGACACAGCCAAATGGAATCACCATTCAGGGCGTTTTAAACGATACCTTAAGTGAGCTGCTTGGGGAAAAGATCGAGACCATCGGTGCCAGCCGTACAGATGCAGGAGTGCACGCTCTTGGAAATGTGGCGGTGTTTGATACCGAATCCAGGATCCCCGGGGAAAAATTTTCCTATGCACTGAACCAGAGACTTCCGGAGGATATCCGTATCCAGCTTTCTGAGGAGGTGGAGCCGGATTTTCATCCCCGTTACTGTGACAGTGAAAAAACATATGAATATCGTATCCTGAACCGGCGTTTTCCGGTGCCAACGGAGCGTTTGTACTCTTATTTTTACCATTATAAACTGGATGTGGATAAGATGAAGGAAGCAACATCTTATCTGATCGGACGCCATGATTTTGCTAGCTTCTGCGGCTCCGGCGCACAGGTGAAGACCACCATCCGTACCGTGACCTCCATGGACGTGTGGAGAGATGGTGACATGGTGACCATTCGCATTTCAGGAACAGGCTTCCTCTACAATATGGTGCGTATCATTTCCGGAACCCTGATCGAGATCGGAAACGGTCAGTATCCGCCGGAACGCATGGATAAGATCCTGAAAGCCTGTGACCGCGGGGCAGCAGGCCCCACAGCTCCGGCTCAGGGGTTGACGCTGATGGGAATCGAGTTTTTTCTGAAAACAGGAATTTTGTTGAAAATTACAGGAAAAAACAGTTGACAGGCAAGGTGCCTTATAATATAATAAATCAATGTGACGTAGTGCGAAGATGCTTGAGCCAATAGCCCCGGCGACGGCATTTTTATCAGCGGTTTCGGACATTTCCGCGATTTATTTTGCACCCGCGTTTCCATTTACTTTTTTTCGCGGAAGTACCGCGGTTTGAGAAACATTATCGTTGATAAATAACAGGAGGTAGGACCATGCAGACTTATATGGCTAATCCGGATAAAATCGAAAGAAAATGGTATGTAGTTGACGCAGAGGGTTGCACTCTGGGACGTCTGGCATCCGGTGTTGCAAGTGTTTTAAGAGGAAAGAACAAACCTCAGTTTACACCGCACGTTGACACAGGAGATTATGTAATCGTTGTAAACGCTGATAAGATCAAAGTTACAGGCAAGAAGCTTGAGCAGAAGATTTATTATAACCACTCCGACTATGTTGGTGGAATGAAAGAAACCACATTAAAAGAAATGTTAGCAAAGAAACCTGAGAAGGTTATCGAGCTCGCAGTTAAGGGAATGCTTCCGAAAGGACCTCTTGGAAGAGCTATGAACAAGAAACTTTTCGTATATGCAGGACCAGAGCACAAACATGAGGCTCAGAAGCCTGAAGTTTTAACATTTTAATAGGAGGTAGAAAACATTGGCTAGCGCAAAATTCTACGGAACAGGAAGAAGAAAGAAATCAATCGCAAGAGTTTACCTGGTACCTGGAACAGGTAAAATCACTATCAATAAAAGAGACATCGATGAGTACTTCGGACTTGAGACTCTGAAGGTTATCGTTCGTCAGCCACTGGCTTTAACAGAGACAGAGGGTAAATTCGACGTGATCGTTAATGTTCACGGCGGTGGATACACAGGACAGGCTGGAGCAATCCGTCATGGTCTTTCCAGAGCACTCCTTGAGGCAGACAAAGACTACAGACCAGCTCTTAAAGCTGCTGGATTCCTTACACGTGATCCACGTATGAAAGAGCGTAAGAAATACGGTCTCAAAGCAGCTCGTCGCGCTCCGCAGTTCAGCAAGCGATAATTCCAATCGAATACGGAAATTTATCAAAACCTCGGAAATTTTTGATTTTCCGGGGTTTTTTTATGCCTGAAAGTTCTTGGATTTTCTAAAAAAGTGGGCGATTTTGAAGTGTAGAACACACGTAGCGCACAAAACACCTTAAAAAATATATTAAGTATATTGCAAAGAAAAATTGCGTATGATATAATGCCAGTAGGCAAAAGGTATTAAAGTGTTTATAACAAAAAGAGTGAAAGCTTGAAGTTGCAGCTTCTTGGGCTTTCTTCTTATTTTATTATAGTGGATAAGAAACCACTAGGCTATTTGTTGTCCCTATCATGTCTGTCTAACCATTTGCAGATGAGATGGCAAGTAACACCTGCCGCAACAGTGATGATAAAGGTAATTAAAGTGTCTATAACGTTCACCTCCTCCCGTTGCCGGGTTTCGGTTGGACAACAATAGTATTATAGCATAGAACAATACGGACGGGAAGCAAATATATTTGCCCTTTATGGCAGTGTATTTGCAGGAACGGTGTAGCGCCGAAAAAATTGAAAGCAATGTATGAGACACTTTAATAGATATTTGATCAGACAAGGACTCTGATCGGACGAATGGGAGGTATGCTTCATGCCGTTACAGATTATCAGAAACGATATTACAAAAATGCGCGTTGACGCAATCGTCAATGCTGCCAACACTTCTCTTTTGGGCGGCGGTGGTGTGGACGGCTGCATTCATCGTGCCGCCGGACCGGAACTGCTTGCAGAATGCAGTACGCTGCATGGCTGCGAGACTGGCAGCGCAAAAATCACAAAGGGATATCGCCTGCCCTGCAAATATGTGATTCATGCAGTCGGCCCGCGCTGGCGAGATGGCAAGCATCAGGAACAACAGCTTCTGGAATCCTGTTATCGGACATCTTTGAACCTGGCAAAAGAAAATGGCTGTCAGTCGGTGGCCTTTCCGCTGATTTCCTCCGGCATCTACGGCTATCCAAAAGACCAGGCTCTGAAGGTTGCAGTCGATACCATCAGTGCATTCTTGCTGGAAAATGAGATGATGGTCTACATCGTTATCTTTGATAAGAAGGCATATCAGATTAGCGGAAAACTGTTTGTTGATATCGCGGCGTACATAGATGACCGATATGTGGAGGAACATACCGACAGTCGAGTAGAACAGAGACGGCGGCATGAAGCGCTGTCAGAGGAATCCTGCTTTGAAGCTGCATCTGCCCCGCTGCCGTCCGAAGCAATCTGTAAATCTTGCAGCAGTCAATCTCTGGAGGAGGCACTGGGGCAGATTGATGAGAGCTTTTCGGAAATGCTGCTGCGGAAGATTGACGAAAGCGGCATGACGGATGTTCAGTGCTACAAGAAGGCAAACATTGACCGGAAGCTCTTTTCCAAAATTCGCTCTGATAAATTCTATAAGCCATCCAAACCAACAGTGCTGGCATTTGCTCTCGCTTTGGAGTTGCCGCTTGCCCAGATGCAGGAGATGCTCGGCAAGGCAGGATTTACCCTTTCCCATTCGAGCAAATTCGATATCATTGTAGAATATTTTGTCGAACGGGGAAACTACAATGTGTATGAAATCAACGAGGCATTGTTTGCTTTTGACCAGAGCCTGATCGGGGCATAAGGACAAAGAAATGTCGTTTTCTATGCGACCACTTCACAAAAGAAAATCGCTATATTATGGCTGTAAGGTACGAAACCGAGCAGCATAATCTTTGGGAGGACAAGCATATGAGAAAAAATTTAACAGAGATCGTTTTTATCTTAGACCGCAGCGGTTCCATGAGCGGATTGGAACGGGATACCATCGGCGGATTCAATTCTATGATTGAGCAGCAGAAAAAAGCAGAGGGCGAAGCATTGATCTCAACGGTACTGTTTGACAATGTGAGTGAAGTCCTGCACGACCGTGTAAATGTAAAGGATATCCGACCGATGACTGACCGTGACTACACGGTTCGCGGATGCACAGCACTCTTAGATGCCATCGGCGGTGCGATTCATCACATTGGAAATGTTCATAAGTACGCAAGGCCGGAGGACGTGCCGGAACATACCATGTTCGTAATCACTACGGACGGAATGGAAAATGCCAGCCGCCGGTACAACAGCGAAAAAGTGAAGCAGATGATCGAGCGGCAGAAAGCGAAATACGGTTGGGAGTTTTTGTTCCTTGGTGCCAATATTGACGCAGTAGAGACTGCAAGCCAATTCGGAATCGGTGCAGATCGTGCAGTCAACTATCAGTGCGACAGTGAAGGAACCGCGTTGAATTATGAAGTGGTCAGCGAAGCAATCAGCTCTGTCCGGTGCAGTGCCCCGCTGAGCGCAGATTGGAAAAAGCGTATAGACGAGGACTACAAAGGGCGTTGCGCGAAGCGGATTTAGACGTAATGATGAATATGTTTTTTTTCTAATGATAAGCTTGAAACATAAGCTAATGCTGCAATCATTGAGTCATTGGCTTTTTTGACTATTGTACGCAATTTCAAATTTACCCCCGTCAGCGAACTTGCTGAAAATCAGTCATATTGGGGAGAATTTGTTCGCCTTAATAATGTGCTGATTGTTGTGTTTTTGTTATGTGCTACATGGATTTTAGCAGCAATCATATCTTTTATTTCTTTTACAGCCTTTAGATGGACTGATAAGAAACAAGGGTATCAGCTTTCTTCCTTCGTAGAAAAAGAGGACGCAAGTTTGAATTTCTTTATGACAATGATTATCCCGCTTTTGCTTGATGATGTAGGACGATTCAAGGAGCGGTAACATTCCTTATCCTCATAGATATTGACCAGATTGCTTCCGCTGAAAGAGTAATCACGGTGAACAATGCTGTTCAGTAAAGATTCTCTGATTGCATCCTCTGGATAATCTCTTCTGTCAGTTCGATCCAGATTTGAAAAGGTTGCCTTTCCTTTCTTTTC
>ENA-OQMZ01000400-OQMZ01000400.1-human-gut-metagenome-genome-assembly--contig:-NODE-400-length-18709-cov-2.381983_pt1 | contig 18709 bp, 27 predicted proteins | sample MGYA00242621_ERZ504862 | MGnify/ENA primary metagenome ERZ504862 (study PRJEB26092, sample SAMD00036393) | human gut metagenome | host: Homo sapiens | study: EMG produced TPA metagenomics assembly of... | reverse complement strand
CGCCCGCGCCGAGGCCGAGGCCAAGAAGAAGGCCGAGCAGGAGCGCCTTGCCCGCGAGAAGGAGGAGGCTGCCCGCGAGGCCCAGCGCCGCGCCGTCCCCGCTTCCGACTCCGGTTCGCGCTTCCGTTCGCTGCTCGACCAGATTGCCGCACAGGAGACCGTGCTCAAGGAGAAGAAGGACGCCGAGGCGAAGGCCAAGGCCGAGCGCGCCTCCGAGCGCGGCAACCGTCGTGGCGGCAACAACGACCGTCGCGGTGGTCGTCGTAACGATCGCAACGCCTCCGACAGCAACTCCGAGCGCAACGCCTCCGAGAGCCGTCCGCACAGCCATCGCACCAACGCTAGCAACAACGTCGCTGCCGGCATGGACTTCCCCAACCCCGATAAGCAGGGCAAGGGCAAGAAGCGCAAGGGCGGTCACGGCAACGATGAGGACCATTACAGCCGCATGGCTCGCGAGGCCGAAGAGTACAGCCGCGAGAAGGTGCTCGAGGAGGCCCGCGCCGCCGTCGAGGAGGCCTCTCGCGAGTCCACCGGTCGCCGCAAGAAGCGCAAGGAGAAGCGCGAGCGCGAGGCTGCTAAGGCTCAGGAGGAGCGCAAGATTGAGGAGGCGCTGGCCCAGGGCGTGAACCCCGAGGAGCTCGACGCCATCAAGGTCTCCCAGGCGTTACCGTCCAGGAGCTCGCCGAGGCGCTCGACGTTCCGGCCAACGACATCATCAAGCGCCTGTTCCTGCTGGGCACGCCGCTTACGATGACGCAGTCCATGTCCGACGACCTCGTCGAGCTCGTTGCCGACGACCTGGGCCGTCAGATCAAGATCATCACCCCCGAGGAGGAGAACACCTTCTCGTTCTACGACGATCCCGCCGACCTTAAGCCCCGCGCCCCGGTCGTCACCGTCATGGGTCACGTCGACCACGGCAAGACGAGCCTGCTCGACGCCATCCGCCACACCGGTGTCGCTGCCGGCGAGGCGGGCGGCATCACTCAGGCCATCGGCGCTTCGCAGGTCATGATCAACGACCGCAAGATCACCTTCATCGATACCCCGGGCCACGCCACCTTTACGGCTATGCGTGCCCGCGGCGCCAAGGTGACCGACATCGTCATCCTAATCGTGGCTGCCGACGACGGCGTCATGCCTCAGACCATCGAGTCGATCAATCACGCCAAGGCCGCCGGCGTACCCATCGTCGTCGCCGTCAACAAGATCGATAAGCCGGGCGCCAACCCCGACCGCGTGCGCCAGGAGCTCACCGAGTACGGCATCATCCCCGAGGAGTGGGGCGGACAGAACATGTTCGTCAACATCTCGGCCAAGCAGAAGATCGGTATCGACGACCTGCTCGAGACCGTGCTGCTCCAGGCCGACGTGCTCGAGCTCAAGGCCAACCCCGACACCTTTGCCTCCGGTAACGTCCTCGAGGCTAAGCTCGACAAGGGCCGCGGTTCGGTTGCCACGGTTCTCGTGACACGCGGTACCCTGCACGTGGGCGATACGCTGGTCGCCGGCCTTACCTACGGCCGCGTCCGCGCCATGCTCGATCCTAAGGGCAATGCCGTCACCGAGGCCGGCCCCTCCGACGCCGTCGAGATCCTGGGCCTGCAGTCCGTGCCCAACGCCGGTGACGAGTTCCGCGTGTTCGAGGATGAGCGCGAGGCTCGCGCCCTGGCGGATGAGCGTTCGCTCAAGGCCCGTATCGAGGAGCAGAGCCGCGTGAAGCACGTCACGCTCGAGAACCTCTTCGAGACCATCGCCGATGCCGAGGTCAAGGAGCTCAACCTGATCATCAAGGCCGACGTCCAGGTTCCATCGAGGCCCTTCAGGACTCGCTCGACAAGATGGATCAGTCCGAGGTCCGCATCAACACGATCCACTCCGCCGTCGGTGCCATCAACGAGACCGACGTCGTCCTGGCCGACGCCTCCAACGCCATCATCATCGGCTTTGGCGTGCGTCCCGACGGCAAGGCCCGCTCCGCAGCCGAGCGCGAGGGCGTCGAGATTCGTTGCTACGACGTTATCTATAAGTGCCTCGAGGAGCTCGACGCTGCCCGCATCGGCATGCTCAAGCCCACCGAGGTCGAGGTCTCCACGGGTACCGCGACCGTCCTGGACACCTTCAAGGTGCCCAAAGTCGGCATCGCCGCCGGTGTCCGCGTCGAGGAGGGCGAGATCGCCGCGACCGATTCCGTGCGCCTGGTGCGTGACGGCATTGTGTCTTCAACGGCAAGATTGCCTCGATGCGCCACTACAAGGACGAGGCCAAGAGCCTCAAGAGCGGTTCCGAGGGCGGCATTGGCCTGGAGAACTTCCAGGACATCAAGCCCGGCGATCAGATCGAGGGTTACCGCATCGACCAGGTTGCCCGTACCGAGTAGGGGGTAGCGCTATGAAGCAAACGCAGGCAACCCGCCGTTTGGGCGAGCAGCTTCGCGAGAAGCTTGGTTATATCCTGCTCTTTGAGGTTTCCGATCCGCGTCTCGACCTGGTCACCCTGACTGCGGTCGAGGTCGCGGTGGACCGTTCGTTCGCACGCGTGTACGTGTCGTGCGATGCGAGCCGCTACGATGAGGTCATGGAGCGCTTGCCAGCGCCAAGGGCCGTATTCGCAGCCTGTTGGCTCGCTCGCTCGATTGGCGCGTCACGCCCGAGCTCGATTTTCGCATCGATCGCTCGACCGATGAGGCCGAGCGCATCACGCGTGCGCTGGAAAACGTTCCGGCCACGCTTGCGATCGAAAAGGACGAGGACGGCTACCCCATAGCGGATGCCGCCCAGGAGGCAGCTTTAGATGACTAATTCCGCCGATCTCGCCTCGTGCGAGTCTGCAGATATTAAACGACGCATCCTCGAGCTCATCGAGGGTGCGTCCTCCATTGCGATCTCGGGTCACACCTCTCCCGACGGCGATGCCCTGGCTCCGTGTTGGGCCTGGGCCTTTCGCTTATGAAGGTGTTCCCCGACAAGGACATCGCCCTGCTGCTGGCAGACGACGATCCCGTTCCGCGCATCTACCGTTTTATGGAGGGCGCCGATCTGCTGGTGCCGGCATCTGCCTACACCGGCAACCCGGACCTGTTCATTTCGGTAGACGTGCCGGTCGTCGAGCGCCTCAATAATTCCGCCGAGGTGTTGCGTCGTTCGGCTCACGTGGCGTGCTTTGACCATCACCCGGCACGCGAGGAGTTTGCCGAGGTCAGCCTTAGGTGTGTCAATGCCGCTGCTTGCGCCATGATCATCGACCGCTTTTTGGCCGATTGCGGTATTACCGCAAGCGACAGCATCGCCACCTGCCTGCTGTGCGGCCTGGTGACCGATACCGGTCGTTTTCAGTACCAAAACGCCGATGCAGCTGCGTTCCATGCCGCCTCGCGCCTGGTCGCGCACGGTGCCGATCCCGCGCGTGTTGCGCTCGAGGTCTACCAGAGCATGCGTGTAGAGTTCTTGCATCTTAAGTCCATCGTTATGGGCCGCATCAAAACAGTGGCGCACGGTCGCGTGGCATATAGTTATGCGTACCAGAGCGACCTCGAGCCTGCGGCGTCACTTCGGATGAGTGCGACGGCCTGGTCGATGTGGTGCGTTCGGTTATGGCGTCGAGGTCTGCCTGTTTCTGAAGGCATTGAGGGCTGATACCAAGGTACGCGGCAACCTGCGCTCCAAGGGTGACCTTGATGTGTCCGAGATCGCTGCCAACTTTGGCGGTGGCGGGCATCATGCCGCCGCCGGCTTTTCCAACAACGGAACGATTCGCGAGACGCTCGCCGTGGCACTTCCCATGCTGGCCGAGCTGGTGGGGAGGATCCCGCTTCGGTGACCGTCGAGTCTAACATTTTGGATGGTACATGGCTCGTCGTACGCCTTCTCAATTGAATATGCTGCTCGCCGTCGATAAGCCGGTGGGCTGCACGTCCCACGACGTGGTTTCGCAATGCCGACGCGCCTCCATGAGCGGCGCGTCGGTCATGCCGGAACGCTCGACCCCATGGCATCGGGCGTCATGGTGGTGGGCGTGGGTCAGGCCACACGTCTGCTGGGCATGCTTACGCTTGATACCAAAAGCTACGTTGCCGATATCTCGTTTGGCGTCGAGACCAATACCGATGATGCGGAAGGCGAGGCCGTCCGCACGGTGCCCATTGCCGCCGATCTGCGCGATCCGGCCTATGCCCGCGAGCGCCTGTGCGCCATGTTGGGCCCGCAGATGCAGGTGCCGCCGGCGTTTTCGGCCATTTCGGTCAACGGCGTGCGCGCCTATAAGTCTGCGCGCGAGGGCAATGCCGTTGAGTTGCCCCCGCGTCCGGTCGAGGTGTACTCCGCCGATCTGATTGCCGTGAGCGGCGAGGGCGACGCTTGCGTTTGGACTGTGGCGTTTTCGGTGAGCAAGGCACCTATATCCGTGCGCTCGCCCGCGACTTGGGTCGTGCCTGCGACAACGCGGCACATATTTCCGCGCTGCGCCGAACGGCTTCCGGCATTGTCTCCATCGGTGCTTGCCATGCGGTCGAGGAGCTTTCTGCCGAGTCCGCTGCCGGCTTTGCCTGGATCCCATTGCGGCACTAGGCGCCACGCGCGTCGACTTGCCGGGTGATCTTGCCGACGATCTGCTGTGCGGACGTCGTATTTCTATTGAGCGCGCGCTTGTGGGCTTCGATGCGTCGAAGGCGCCGTTTGCGCTGGTGCTCGATGGCGGGCTCAAGGCGCTCGCCCGTATCGAGGGCGGTCGCTTTGTTATGGAGCACGTCTTTCCGCAGGCGATCGGCGGTGTTCGATGATGCTGGCCTCCCACGAGCTTGCGCGTATTTTTTTCGCGGGCGAGTCGGATGAGGCTCGCATCGTTGCCGCCGATGCATTTGATGATTGCGCTTGCCTGGGCGCCGCGTCGATTGCCATCGGCGTATTCGATGGCGTGCATCGGGGGCATCACGAACTGATAGACGAGGTCGTTCGCGATGCGCATGCTCACGGCTGCAAGGCGCTCGTGGTCACCTTCGATCCCGACCCGGACGTGGTGGTGAGCTCTTCACCCGCTCAAAAACTGATGACGACGGCCGACCGTCTGCATGCCCTGGCTCTCACCGGGGTCGATGCGGTCGTGGCCGTTCCCTTTACGCCCGCGGTGGCGGCACTTGACCACGTAGGCTTTCTTAAGTTGCTTTCGCGCGTCGTCGATATCCGCTCGATTCGTGTGGGTAGCGACTTTAGGCTGGGTCGCGGCGGCGCATCGGGCGTTGCCGAGATGCAGGCATGGGGTGCCGAGCGCGGCGTTGACGTCTATGGCCACGAGCTACTGTGCGTCGATGGACAGACAATCTGCGCCACCCGGATTCGCCAGGAGCTGTGCCAGGGTCATGTTGAGCTTGCCGCCGAGCTGCTCGGCCGCCCGTACATGCTGCGCGGTATTGTTGCCGGCGGTCGTCACCAGGCTCCGACATGGGTTTTCCCACGGCAAACATCCAGGTGCCCGAGGGCATTCAGGTACCTGCCGATGGTGTCTACGAGGGTCTTGTTCTGGTTGACGATACCGTGTGGCCTGCCGCCGTCAACGTGGGCCTGCCGCCGACGTATGCCGACGATTCCGCCTCGGCGCATCTCGAGGCCAACTTGATCGGGTATGCGGGCGACCTGTACGGCGCCTCGGTGTCGCTGGCGTTTACGCGTTGGCTGCGCCCGTCGCGCGTGTTCGATTCGCTGGACGAGCTTATCGCGACCGTCGAGGGTAACATTGACGATATTCGCCACAACTTGGGTGAACAGGGGGTGAGCATACGTGATTAGCGATGAGGAAAAAGACCAGGTACGCGCTGCGTCCGATCTGGTTGCCATCGTGCAGGAAACGGTTGAGCTCAAGCCCCGCGGCCATGAGTTTTGGGGCTGCTGCCCCTTCCATGGCGAAAAGACCCCGTCGTTTCACATTATTCCCGCCACGCAGGTGTGGCACTGCTTTGGCTGTGGCGAAGGCGGCGACGTCTTCACCTACATCATGAAGCGCGAGAACCTGAGCTTCCCTGAGTCGATTCGCTACCTGGCCGACCGTGCCGGCATTGAGCTGCACGATACCGGCGCTATCGCGAGCGCGGCACCAAGCGTGCCCGCATCTACGACCTGTGCGCCGAGACCGCCCAGTTCTACCACACCATGCTCATGCGCGGTAAGGACAGCCGTCCGCGCGAGTATTTCGCCAGCCGCGGTATGGGCGGCGACGTCTGCCGCCGCTACTGCCTGGGTTTTGCGCCGGGTCGCAACGCGCTGGTGTCGCATCTGTCGCAGGCAGGCTTTACCCCGCAGGAAATGATCGATGCCAACGTGGCCGTGAGCCGTGGGCGCGGGCAGCTTGCCGACCGTTTTTACGACCGCGTGATGTTTCCCATTTTTGACGAACAGGGTCATAACATCGCCTTTGGCGGGCGCATTATGGGCGACGGACAGCCTAAGTACCTCAACACCGCCGAGACGAGCGTGTTCCATAAAAAGCGAAACCTCTATGGCTTTAACTGGGCCAAGGAGTTTATCGTCGCGCAGGATACCGCCATCGTGGTGGAGGGATATACCGACTGTATCGCCTGCTGGGAGGCGGGGATCAAAAACGTCGTCGCCACGCTGGGTACGGCGCTGACGGAACATCATGTAAAGACGCTCACCCGTTTTGCCAAGCGCATTGTATATATGTTCGATGGCGACGCCGCCGGTCAAAAGGCCGCGCGCCGTGCGATTCAGTTTATCGAGCAGGATTCGATGGACCTGCGCTGCGTGGTGCTTCCCGACGGCAACGACCCCATGGAGTTCATCACCGCGCATGGTGGCGAGGCTCTGCAAGCGCGCATCGATGCCGCCGAGCCCCTCATGGACTTTGTGTATCGCTCGCTGCAGGAGTCGAGCGACATTACCACGCCGGGCGGCCGTGCCAAGCGCTCGAGGATGCGCTGACGCTCATCTATCCGCTGCGCGATAGCTACATGATCGATACGTACTTTATCCAGATTGCCGACCTGCTGGGGCTGGACTTGGAGACGGTGCGTTCGAGCTCGGGCCGTGTGTTTCGCGATGTTGCCAAGCGCGAGGACGCCGAGCGTCGTCGCGAGCAGAACTACGAGCGCCAGCGGGCGCAGGCCGAGCGTGCAGGCAGCGCGGGCGGTCGGGCGTCTGGTTCGCAAGGGACGTCTCGCGGTGCTTGGGCGTCGGGGGGTGACGCTCCGGTGTCCACACCGGTCGAGGAAGAACCGTAACGACTATGTGCCGCTCGAGGCCTATGGGGCCGCCGCCGGTCGAGGTCGTCGACGATGTGCCGCCGATCGATGTGCCGGTTGGCATGGATGGCGCGGCGCCGGTTGCCGATGCAACGGGCGCGTCTGCGGCTCCGACGATGCCGATCGTGCTGACCGACCTGGAGCGAAAGTCTTTGGCGGGGGAGCGCGAGCTGCTGACGATGCTCACGAGCTACCCGACCTGTTCCGCACGTATGCCGACCGCATCTGCTCGATCGAGTGGGTGGATCCGCGCCACGAGTCCATCGCGTGGGCCGTGCTCGCGACGCCGCCGGGCACCGACCCCACGGCGTGCATGGATGCGGCGCGCGCGGTGTGTCCCGAGGCAGCGTCGCTTGTCAGCGCCGGGCGCATTTCGTCGACGAGCAAGCACCCCACCGAGACGAACATCGTGTTTATGCTTGATACCCTTGAGCTCTACACCATCAAGCGCCGCATGCGCGCCGCACAGGCCAAGCTTCGCCAGGACCGGTCGCTCGACGATGAGGCACGCCGTGTGCTGACGATGCAGGCGATGCAAGATTCTCAGCGCCAGCGCGAGCTCCAAAAGTCGATCGGCGGCGTGGCAGACCCGTTCCGTTTGATCGGTTTGGAGACCGCGGACGCCGACCAGGCTAGATGTTGTGGTCAACCAGCGTATTCGCGCCTATATCCAGTCTGAATTTTGGGTATAGACGTCAATGTGTGTGCTAAAGTAAAGAGTCCTGTGGACTATGAAGGGAGAATCTGTGCCAAAAAAGAGTGAGAGCACGGGTACTGGGCTGGAATCCTACGTTGCAAAGCTCATGGGCAACGGCTCAAACAGGACTTCGGTAACCGAGGACGAGATTCAGGTCGCCCTGAAGGATATCGATGTGTCTGACGAGCAGCTCAACGCGGTGTATTCCGCGCTGCGCAACAGCGGCATCCAGATTATCTCCGCGAGCGGAAACGACGACGCCCCATAGACGTCGACGATGACGATAACGATAGCGATACCGACGATTTCGATGACGACGAGCACGATTCCGGCTCGCTCGACGATCACGAGCTTAAGATGGCCCGTCAGGCCGACGCTGAGATGGGTTCTTCCAAGAGCAAGAAGAAGCGCACCGTGCGCACGTCCCGTTCGCGTTCGCGCGTGCGTGGCATCGATGCCTCCACGGTGATGCTGACCGGCGACCCGGTTCGTATGTACCTTAAGGAGATCGGTAAAGTCGACCTGCTGACCGCCTCCGAAGAGGTCGATCTGGCTATGAAGATCGAGGCCGGTCTCGATGCCACCGAGAAGCTCGAGGCCGCCGATGCGGGCGAGATCGAGCTCACCCGCGCGAGATGCGTCGCCTGACCCGTATCGAGAACGTCGGTCTCGAGGCCAAGCAGGCGCTCATCAGCGCCAACCTGCGCCTGGTCGTCTCCATCGCCAAGCGCTATGTCGGTCGCGGCATGCTGTTCCTGGACCTGATCCAGGAGGGCAACCTCGGTCTGATTCGCGCCGTCGAGAAGTTCGACTACCAGAAGGGCTTTAAGTTCTCCACGTACGCCACATGGTGGATCCGTCAGGCCATCACGCGTGCTATCGCCGACCAGGCCCGTACCATCCGTATTCCCGTGCACATGGTCGAGACCATCAACAAGCTCGTCCGCGTGCAGCGCCAGCTTCTCCAGGACCTGGGTCGCGACCGACCCCCGAGGAGATCGGTGCCGAGATGGACATGAGCGCCGACCGCGTCCGCGAGATTCAGAAGATTTCGCAGGAGCCCGTGTCGCTCGAGACCCCCATCGGCGAGGAAGAGGATTCCCAGCTGGCGACTTCATCGAGGACTCCCAGGCTATCGTTCCGCCCGATGCCGCCAGCTTCTCCATGCTGCAGGAGCAGCTCACCCAGGTGCTCGACTCGCTTGCCGATCGTGAGCGCAAGGTTATCGAGCTGCGCTTTGGCCTTGTCGACGGACATCCCCGTACGCTCGAGGAAGTCGGCCGCGAGTTTGGCGTCACGCGCGAGCGTATCCGCCAGATCGAGTCCAAGACCCTGGCCAAGCTCCGCCACCCCAGCCGCAGTAGCAAGCTGAAGGACTATATTGAGTCTTAACCTCGCAAGCAAGAAGCGCCCTCAAGCACATCCGCTTGGGGGCGCTTTCATGTAGTCATTGGGGACGTCCCCAATGACTAGGTCGGAAAAATTCTCAAAAAGTTCTTGCCCTAAGCTGATTCGTCCGTATAATAAACTTCGTTGCTTGAGAGCACGCACCTATTCCTCGGTAGCTCAATGGTAGAGCACGCGGCTGTTAACCGCGCTGTTGTAGGTTCGAGTCCTACCCGGGGAGCCAGGTTGTAAAACCCCGTCGCTTATGCGGCGGGTTTTTTCATGCCGCGATCGCCTAGCGCGAACGTTGCCATATCAACATTTCGTGTCGAGGATGTAATCCCGCGACCCACCACCTCAACATGGCGCGCTCGTTGTAGAATAATGCAATGATTGCTCCCACGAGATGGTGCCGTGAGCACCAGATAAGGAGATTCTTGTGTCTGAGACCATTAACGGCAGCCTGAGCGTCTCGAACGACGTTATTGCCGATATTGCCGGTTATGCCGCGATGACGTGCTATGGCGTCGTCGGTATGGCCGAACAGCTCCAGGCGCGAGAGCGTGCGCCTGCTTGCCGGTCAGCGCCTCCGCAAGGGCGTGCTTGTCTCCGCCGACGAGAACGGCCTTACGGTCGATCTTCACGTCGTGCTCGAGAACGGCGTCAACATGAAGTCCGTCTGCCACAATCTTTCGAGCTCCGTTGCCTTCACCCTGCAGGAAATCGCCCAGATCGATCCCGCCAGCCTTAAGATCGGCATCCACATTGACGCGCTCAAGAGCCGTCTGAACTAGCATCCGAAAACGGAGATTCAAATACCCATGATTGCAAAGACCATTCGCACCTGTTTTCCGATCGCTGCGGCTGCCGTTTCCGACAAGGCCGAGGAGATCAACAAGCTCAACGTCTTCCCCGTACCCGACGGCGATACCGGCACCAACATGTCACTCACGCTCGCCTCGGTGACCAAGGAGCTTTCCGCCCTTCCCGCCGATGCCGATATGGAGGCCATCGCCGGCGCCATCACCCACGGCTCCCTGATGGGTGCCCGCGGCAACTCCGGCGTCATCACCTCGCAGATTCTACGCGGCGTGGCCGAGGGCCTCGTCTCTGCCGACGAGCCCATCACTCTGTCAACATCGCCTTCGCCTTTCGTCGCGCCGTCAAGGTCGCCTTCCAGCCGTCCGCAAGCCCATCGAGGGTACGATTCTCACGGTGCTGCGTGATGTCTCGACTAAGGCCGACGAGTGCGAAAAGAAGAAGTTCTCGGCCGAGGACGCGCTCGATGCTATCGTCGTCGAGGCCTATCAGTCCGTCGCCCGCACGCCCGATCTGCTGCCCGTTCTGAAAGAGAACGGCGTGGTCGACTCCGGCGCCTTTGGCTTTGCCATCTTCCTTGAGAACTTTGTTGCCGCCGCGCTTGGTCGCAGCACCGTTGTCGAGGATTTCTCCGCCACGTTTGATTCCGCTGGCTCTGCCCGTGACGCGGCCCTTGGTCGCGTTGAGATTGAGGCTAACGACGACTGGGAGGGCTCGGAGTTCCGCTACTGCAACGAGTTCCTCTTTAAGGCCGACGCTCCCTTTGATGAGGATGAGTGCCTTAAGTTCCTGGGTTCCATGGGCGACTGCGAGCTGCTCGTGGGTGCTACCCCGACTACAAGATTCACGTGCACTCCAACACCCCCAACCTGGTGCTCGAGCACATGCTGCAGCTTGGTCAGATCTACGAGGTCTTTATCCACAACATGGAGATGGAGGCCCACGACCGTACCGCCAAGATTCATGAGGACCAGGAGAAGGCTGCCGAGCCCGCTAAGGCGTTGGCTTTGTCGCCGTTGCTGCTGGTTCGGGCGAGCCGACATCCTCAAGTCCCTCGGCGTTGACGTGATCGTCTCGGGTGGCCAGACCATGAACCCCTCGACCGCCGACCTGCTGGGCGCGGTGGACCAGGTCAACGCGACCTCGGTCATCATCCTGCCCAATAACGGCAACATCCGCATGGCTGCCGAGGCCGCCGCTTCTGCCTGCACCGACAAGAAGGTCGCCGTCGTTCCCACCAAGACCGTCCCGCAGGCGTTCTCCGCGCTGTTCGCGGTCCTGCCCGATTCCGAGCTCGACGACGCCGTTGCCGCTATGGTTGACGCCATCAGCGAGGTTCGCGATGGCGAGGTCACCCGTGCCGTGCGCGATTCCAGCGCCTCTGACGGCTCTCCGATTCACTCCGGTGACGTCATGGGTATCATTGCCGGCTCCATCGACGTGGTCGGCTCCGATGTGAAGCAGGTCACGCTCGACTGCATCAACCGCATGCAGGAGGAAGAGGAGGGCGACGCGCTGACGATTCTGGCCGGCGAGGAGCTGTCCGATGAGGCCTTCCAGGAGATCGTCGACGCCATTGAGGAGGCTCAGCCCGACTTGGAGATTGACGCCCATCGTGGCGAGCAGCCGCTCTATCCCGTGATCTTCTCGATCGAGTAGCATCTGCCATGTCCGAGCTGTGCTCCGTGCCGCGCGTCTCGGAGCGCTTTGCCCAGAGCAATGCGCTCGACGAGGATATCGCGCGACTCAAATATGTTTCGGGTAAACGTGAGGAGGCCCTTCGCCGTCTGGGAATTCGGACGGTGGGGGACCTCCTTCTCCATATCCCTCATCGATATCTCGACTTTACGCGCTCCTGGTCCATCGAGATGGCTCCCATCGGTACTGTGTGCACGATAGTCGCCACGGTCGATCGTATCGTTCAAAAGCAGCCCCGTCCGCGTATGCAGGTGACCGAGGTCTCGCTGGTGGACGAGACGGGCGTGCTGCAAGTCGCCTTTTTCCGTCAGCCTGGATTGCCCAGCAGTTTAAGCAGGGCGACCGCCTGGCCGTGATGGGTAAGGTCGAGTTTGCCTACGGCTTTAAGCAGATGGCCTCGCCGCATTTCGAAAAGCTCGAGGACGGGCGCGCCGCGGGCACTATCCTGCCGGTCCATTACGTGAGCGATGGCGTGAGCCGGGCGTGGATGCGCCGCATCGTGAGCGGCGCGCTCGAGGTCGTCAGTAATCCCTTCGACCCGATTCCTGCGCGCTTACGCGTCAAGCGCCGGCTGATGAGCAATGCCCGTGCGTTGCGCTCGATCCACTTTCCTTCGAGTATGGCCGAGCGCGATATCGCGCGCCGGCGTCTTGCCTACGAGGAGTGTCTCTGCTTGCAGCTCGCGCTGCGTCTGCGCAACGATGGCGGCTTGGTCGAGGTGGTTCCCTACGCCCACGCCGCGGGCGAGCACTTGGTCGCGCTTAGGCAGGCCCTGCCGTTTTCGCTGAGCGACGAGCAGGAGGCCGCGTTCCAAGACATCCTGCACGATATGTGCGATGGCGGGCGCGTGATGAACCGCCTGCTACTGGGCGACGTCGGTACCGGCAAGACGGCCGTCGCCGCTTGCGCGCTGGCCGTCGCGGCCGATTCGGGAACTCAGTCCTGCGTTATGGCGCCTACGGGCGTGCTGGCGCGTCAATATGCCGATAAGACCGGCCCCTTGCTCTCGCAGGCTGGCATGACCTGGGCGCTCCTGACGGGCGCCACGCCGGCGGCCGAGCGTGAACAGATTCATGCGCAGCTGGAATCGGGCGAGCTCGACGTCCTCTTTGGAACCCACGCGGTCCTTTCGGACAACGTGGCGTTTAAGCATCTGTCGCTTGTCGTCATCGACGAGCAGCACCGCTTTGGTGTGGGCCAGCGCAATGCTCTGCGTGCCAAGGCCCGGTGCCGACCTTCTCGTTATGACGGCCACGCCGATCCCGCGCACGTTGGCGCTCTCGGTCTACGGCGACCTGGACACGAGCATCATCCGCCGTCGACCTGTTCCGGGGGCGGGCGTTACGACGCGCGTGCTCACCGAGTCGAGCCGCGATTTGGCCTACGGTGCCATCCGCGAGGCGTATGAAAAGGGCCAGCAGGCTTACGTGATCTGCCCGCTTGTGGAGCCGAGTGACTCGGCCGATGAGCTGGAAGACGTACCCGGTATCGCCCGCGACGACGAGGGCCGCGTGACCGTGCCTGTACCGCTGCACGATACGGCAACCGAGCTCGACCGACTGCGTCTGGCCCTGCCGGGACTTACCATTGAGCGCCTTCATGGCCGCATGCCGGCGGGGGAGAAGGACCGCGTGATCGATGCCTTCAAGCGCGGTGAGATCGACGTGCTCGTCTCGACCACGGTGGTCGAGGTAGCGTCGACGTGCCCAACGCCACCGTCATGGTCATCGAGAACGGTGAGCGCTTTGGCTTGGCGGCCCTGCACCAGCTGCGCGGCCGCGTGGGCCGCGGCAGCGTGTCGGGCACGTGCCTGTCATGACGCACTCCAAGGCAACGGTGGCGCGTCGGCGCACAAGACCGTCTCCAGTCGCTCGAAAAGACCTCTGACGGCTTTGCGCTCGCCCAGATGGACCTGCGCCTGCGCCACGAGGGCGAGATTCTGGCTACCGCCAGCACGGCGGCGTGACCCTGCGCTTTGTGGACCTGGACGCGACGAGGATCTTATCGAATGGGCCCATTTGGACGCGGTCGAGCTCTTGCGGTATGCTTGCAACCTTGACTCCGTGGCGACGCGCCCCTTGCGCGACGCGGTCGCCATGCGTTATCGACATATCTTTAAGGAGGTCAGCGGAGGATGAGAATCATCGGCGGTGAATGGCGCGGCCGCAAGATCGAAGAGCCGCGTGGGCGCGATGTCACCCGTCCCACGACCGATCGTGTGCGCGAGGCATGCGCGTCCATGGTCATGTCGCGTTCGACTTCGATCTGGACGAGGTCCGCGTGCTGGACGCCTTTGGCGGCTCCGGCGCCTGGGAATCGAGATGCTCTCGCGTGGCGCCCGCTCGCTCACCACGTTCGAGATCGATCGCAATGCCGCCCGTCTGATCACCAAGAATATCGAGTCGCTGTGCCGCGACCGCTCGCGTTGGCGTGTCGTTACCGGCGATGTGTTGGCGAGCGCCTCGCGCGGCCGTGTGCCGGGTGGTCCCTTTGACCTGATCTTGCTCGACCCGCCCTATGCCTTTGGCGCCGAGCCGGTCGAGGAGCTGCTGCAAAATCTTTCCCAGCAGGGACTGCTGCGCCCGGGGCCTTTGCCCTTTTTGAGCATGCCGCAGCCGATGCAGGTGCTCATCCGGCTTGTTTCAAGACCGTGCGAGAGAAGCGCTACGGCATTACCTCGGTTGACTTGCTGCGCTGGGTGGCCGTGGACGAGAACGACCATGCTGACGAGAACGAAAATGACGAGGATGTGCCTTCGGAGGACACCCATGAATGACACCATCAACCGCGTAATCGTCCCGGGCACCTTCGATCCCATCACCTTTGGCCATATCGACGTGATCCGCCGAGCTCGCCGTATCTTTCCCAGCGTGATCGTCGCCGTGGCCGAATCGCAGGGTAAAAACGGCGTGGGTACCACCTTTATGCTCGACGGAGCGTGTGGCGCTGGCCCGCGAGGCCCTCGGTGATTTGGACGGCGTCGAGGTACTGCCTTTCACCGGCCTGCTGGTCGACTTTGCACGTGAACAGAGCTGGTGCCGTCGTTAAGGGTCTGCGCGCCATGACCGACTTTGAGTACGAGTTGCAGCAGGCCGACCTCAACTATCGCCTGGATAGCGAGCTGGAGTCCATCTTTGTCATGAGTGCTCCACAGTACGGGTACATCTCGAGCTCGGTGGTGCGCCAGATTGCGTCGCTTGGCAGCGACGTGTCGACGTTTGTGCCGCCCAACGTGGTCGAAGCACTCAAACATCGCTTTTCGTGACGTTTTTTATTGCCTGGTGGCATGTGGTAAACTAACACGATGATATGTTACCTATGAAAGGAGACCGGATGCCGGGCGAGAATTTTCCTGGCGACAGGATCGTGAGTCTTGTCGACGAGCTCGAGGGGCTCATCGAAGAGGCTAAGACGCCGTTCGGCAAGAACGCCCAGATGAAGGTTATCGACGCCGACGTCTTCTTTAACATCCTCGATGAGATCCGCATGAGCTATCCCGAGGAGTGGCAGAAGTCCCGCCGTATCCTCAAAGAGCGCGAGGAGCTTATGGCTTCCGCCGCCGCTCAGGCCGATTCCATCATTGCCGATGCTCAGCAGCAGGCCCTCACCATTGCCGGTGAGCAGGAAATTGTCCGCCTAGCGCAGCAGCAGGCCGACGACATCCGCGACCGTGCCCAGCAGTACGAGCGCGAGACGCGCTATGCCGCCGAGGATTACGCCGAGCAGGTCTTTACGCACCTCGAGGAGAACCTTAAGAGTCTGACCGGCACCGTCACCCGTTGCCGTCAGCAGCTCAACGAGGGCGCCGCCCAGCAGAACGGTCAGTGGTAATGGCCGAGTTCCCGAGCGTAACCGTCGATCTTTCCGAGCAGCTCGAGTTTCCCGGAGACTCATACCCGCTGACCGGCAAGGTCGATGTCGCCACCTACACGGTGGGCGAGAAGGAGTACCAGCTGCAGGACGGCATTGCCTACGACGTGGTCTTTACCAACGCCGGTACCGGTGTTCTGCTTTCGGGCATGGTCCGCGCTCACGCCACCGGCGAGTGCGATCGCTGCCTGGAGCCCGCCTCGTTTGATATCGCAGGCGAGATCGAGGAGTTCTACCTCTTTGAGGAGCCTGAGGACCCCGAGGCCTACGAAGACGGCTACGAGTTGCTGGGCGAGGATCGCATCGTCGATCTGGGTGAGCCCATCAACGACGCGGTCGTCATGGACACGCCGTTCGTTGTCCTGTGCAAGCCCGATTGCCGCGGCCTTTGCCCCACCTGCGGCAACAATCTCAACGTCGAGCAATGTGAGTGCGCCGCCAAGGCGGAGCCGAATGGGCCGCTGCCACGGAAAATCCATTTGCAGCATTGAAGAATCTCAAGCTTGACGAGTAAAACTGTGGTAGTATCGCTACTTGCGCGTAATCGCCACACTGGATAGTTCATAAGGAAGGTCACTATGCCCGTACCTAAACAAAAGCAGGGTCGTATCCGCACCCATACCCGTCGTTCCGCCAACATGAAGATCTCGGCTGCGGCTCAGTCCACGTGCCCCCGTTGCGGCGCTGTTAAGCTCCCGCACCACGTGTGCCCCAGCTGCGGTTTCTACAAGGACCGCGAGGTTATCGTTACCGAGTAACTGTATACTCTGGATACGATGCCGTTCCAACTGGAACCACAATGGCCGGCTCAATGAGTCGGCCATTTTTGTATAAGGAGCATATGAAATGAGTAACGTTCGCGTTTGTGTAGACGTTGTGGGCGGAGACGAGAGGCCCCAGGTTGTCCTCGACGGTATCGAGGCTGCGCTTGCGGCAGATCCCGAGATTGAGGTCTTGGCCGTCGGTCCCGCTGAAATCGTCAACCCCTTTGCAGCGGCGCATGCCCGCGTGGAGGCCTTGGAGGCCCCCGACGTCATCAGCATGGAGGACGATCCCATCCGCGCCGTGATGACTAAGCGCAAGTCCTCGATCGTGCTTGCATGCCGTGCCATTAAGAAGGGCAATGCGGACGCGTTTTTCTCGGCCGGCTCGACCGGTGCCATGACCGCTGCCGCCACGGCCTACGTCACGCCGTTTAGGTATTTGGCGGAGGGCAAGAAGCAGCCGGTCCGTCCGTGCCTGACTAACGCACTGCCTAATCGCGCCGGCGGCCTGACGGTGCTGTGCGATATGGGCGCAATCCCGATGTCACGGTGGACGACATGGTGCGTTTCGCCCAGATGGGTGCTGCCTATGCCCGCGTGGTTTTGGACATTGAGCATCCGCGTGTGGGCCTGCTTGCCAACGGCACCGAGGACGAGAAGGGCTCCAACTTTACCAAGGCGTGCTTCCCGGCCATGAAGCCGCGGTTCCCGGCTTTGTGGGCAACTGCGAGGGCACCGATCTTACGTCGGGCAATTTTGACGTCGTGGTCGCCGACGGTATGTCGGGCAATATTGCGCTCAAGGCCACCGAGGGCGCTGCCAAGTTTTTGCTGCAGGAGCTCAAGGGTGCCTTTATGTCTTCGCTCGGCACCAAGATCGCCGCGCTGCTCATCAAAAAGCAGATGCGCCAGATTAAGGCCAAGCTTTCGGGCGACGCCAAGGGCGGCGCGATTCTGCTGGGCCTGCGCGGCGTCGTGTTGATCGGCCACGGTGCCACGTCGGTCGAGGCCGTCAAGAACGGTACGCTTGCCGCGGCCCAGGCCGTGCGCGCCGGGCTTGTCCAGGACGTTGCCAATTCTATGGACGGTATCGTTTTATAAAGGCCGCGTTACGTGGCTCAACCTGTACCGCGTGGGGTAGAATCGGAGCCGTATTGCAACGCGGCTCCGATTGCCGTGTTGTGTTGTGTTCCATGACATACGAGAGGAAGCGCTATGGATCGCTCCGAAATCTTCGATAAGATCGCCGAAGTCGCCGCTGACGTGCTGGGTGTCGATGTCGCCGACATTAGCGACGAGACCACTTTTGACGATCTCGATGCCGATTCGCTCGAGCGTCTGCAGCTGGTGACGGCCATCGAGGACGAGTTCGACCTCGAGATCGATGACGAGACCCTGCTGTCGCTCAACTCTGTCGCCGACGCTGTCGACGCTATTGAAAACGCCAAGGAGGCCTAAGTCTTGGCTTTGTCTGAACGACTCACGCGCGCCCAGGAGATTCTGGGCCATGAGTTCAATAATAAGGTGCTGCTGCGCGCGGCGCTCACGCATCCCTCGGCCGTCGAGGTCAGCCGGTCTCTGCCAGCTATGAGCGCCTTGAGTTTTTGGGCGATTCCATTTTGGGCGCGTGGTGGCCCGTTCGCTCTTTGAGTCCTATCCCGAGTTTGACGAGGGTAAGCTCACGCGCCTGAAGGTGTCCCTTGTCTCGGGCGCTACGCTGTCCGAGGTGTCGCACGAACTGGGTATCGACGACATCATCATCTTTGGTGCCTCCGAGACCGGTACCGGCGCCGCGGCCTGCATTCGGCGCTCGAGAACGTCTACGAGTCGCTCGTGGGCGCGCTGTATCTGGATGCCGGCTGGGATGCTGCGGCGGAGTTTATCCATCGTACGCTCAAGCCGCACCTGGCCACCGAGCGTGCCGAGCACCCCGCGAACCCCAAGTCGTTCTTGCAGGAGTGCGTGCAGGCAGACGGCCACGAGCCTCCCGCGTATAAGCTGGTCGGCTCCGAGGGCCCCGCGCATGCGCCCACCTTTACCGCTGTGGTGCTCATCGACGGTATTCGCCAGGGTCGCGGCTCCGGCTCCTCAAAGAAGGAAGCGAGGGAGCCGCCGCGCTCGAAGCGCTCGACCGCATGGGTTACACCACCAACGGCGTGATTCTGAACAAGAAGCACGTGTAAGCGAGGAACCGTGTATCTCAAGTCCCTCACGCTCAAAGGGT
>ENA-OQMZ01000398-OQMZ01000398.1-human-gut-metagenome-genome-assembly--contig:-NODE-398-length-18754-cov-1.700596_pt1 | contig 18754 bp, 25 predicted proteins | sample MGYA00242621_ERZ504862 | MGnify/ENA primary metagenome ERZ504862 (study PRJEB26092, sample SAMD00036393) | human gut metagenome | host: Homo sapiens | study: EMG produced TPA metagenomics assembly of... | reverse complement strand
TGAGATATACAAGGATATGGTACTCTGGAAAGGAAGATATAATAAGCATGAAGGTAAAGGAATAGACCGATTGATTATTTTGTACAGGAATGAAAGCGGTGACCCTTCCAGATACGCCAAGGAACTAGAATTGCAGTCGGCAGATATTCGTTGGAAGAACTTGGTGAGGCATTAGGATATGCTTTACGGTAGATGTTTTTCCTTAGCTTGACGGTTGTGGGGCTTGCCTGCCCGAACCAACGGTCACGATCTTGGGAGTAATATGCAACGTAGACTATTTTCGGGCGAGCAAACCTCGCCCCTACAAGCAAAATAATAGCTGAATTTACTTTGCACCCCTGTAGCTCCTTTAACAACATGGTTATTGAGTTAGTACAATCCCGTGGATAGTATGCAATCCTCATATAAAAAGAAAATAAACTGTCACATCCGTCACATCTGTCACATGGTAACTTATACACTTGAATCACAACGTGTTGCGATGGTGACGGATAGCGTGACGGATACGGTGACAGACTTTTGTTAATCTTGCACATATGCTACAGCCTCTTTTTACATGCATGATGTGGGTTGTTCCACTTGTTGGAACAGTTTGTTCCGTCCAGTGGAACAAATAGTTTCATGCTAATGGAACAAATTATTCCTATCAGTGGAACAACTTATTCCTATATGTAAAGACAGGTTGTACCATGCGCTAGAATTAATGGTTTCTATTAGAAAAACTCAATTGTTCCAAATGGTGCAATACATTGTATCATAGCATATAATGGTCTGGATTATACCTGTCGCGAATGCATTCCTTCAATATCTTTCCGCTTCACCTCCCTATCGGAAATTCCTGTGCCCTTCGCGTCCTTTTTTTTGAAAGAAACCTTCCTGTATATTGCTTTGTTTCCCGATTTTATCCGTATCTTTATAGATTGGAAAAACGAATAAATACACGATAAATGATAAAGATTACCCAGGTACGCGACGGCGGAAACCATGTAACCCAGAGCACTCTTACACTGGATGACATGGGTAGAAAGAATGAAAGAGGAGGTGAAAACCTGTCCCGTCACCATGTTCAGAAGCCAGTTGCGCCATTTCCTCCCCGGCGACCATTGCGAGGCGGCGGACAAACTGCCCAAGATGATGCCTGCCGCCGAGTTCCGCAAGACGGAGGGCGGACAGTGCATGAAGGCTTATAACGGATTGGTGGAATTGACCGTAGGCCCCTTGGCGGGCAGGGCGGAAGTGGAGCAGGTGAAACGGGAGGCATGGAAGTTGCCGCAGACGCGGTGCGCCTTTATGGGCGCCAGCGACATTCGGTGAAAATCCTGGTGGCTTTCACCCGACCCGACAATACGCTGCCCCTTACCCGTGCGGAGGCGGAAGCGTTTCATGCTCATGCCTACATCATGGCGGTGAAGTGCTACCAGCCCCAGTTGTCATTCGATATCCGTCCCAAGGAACCTTTCCTGGAACAATATTCACGCCTTTCCTATGACCCCGATGTGCTTTACCGGCCGGACTCCGTGCAGTTCTACCTGTCACAGCCTATGGGGATGCCCGATGAAATGGCCTTGCATACCGAACCTGCTGTCTCCGGCCAGCGTCCTTTGGAACGTGCTTGGGGAGTTATGAAACGGCAGATGCGCTCTCCATGCTGTTCGAGGCGGCCTTGAGGCAGGCTTACATTGATTTGGATAAGCCCGATCCGGCCGATGAAAAGTCCTCCTATAGCTGGGATACCCTTCTTTCGCAACTGGCGTTGAACTGTTTCCGGTCGGGCATTCCGGAGGAAGCGGTGGTCAGCAGGGCGCGTTTCCGTCATTTTGCACGCAAACCGTTGGAACTGGTGCGTCAGGTGGTGCGGAATGTGTACAGCCGGCGTCAGGATTTCGGAAGCAAATGCGCTTTGAGCCGTGAGCAGCAATTGTCGGTCCTCATTGCCGAGTTTATGAAAAGACGTTATGAATTTCGCTTTAACGTGCAGACCGGCGAGGCGGAGTTCCGCGAGCGGCATTCCTTCTGCTTCCGCTTTCAGCCGGTGGACAAGCGTGCGCTGAACAGCATCGCCCTGGATGCACAGGCCGAAGGTATCCCCCTGTGGGACAGGGATATCAGCCGCTATGTGTATTCCAATCGTGTGCCGGTGTATAATCCGCTGGAGGATTTTCTGTTCAACCTTCCGGAGTGGGACGGACGCGACCGCATCCGTCCGCTGGCGCAGACCGTACCTTGTGACAATCCGCATTGGCCCGAATTGTTCCATCGCTGGTTTCTGAACATGGTGGCTCATTGGCGGGGGATGGACAAGCGCTATGCCAACAGTGTTTCGCCCCTGCTGGTGGGAGCGCAGGGAACGCGCAAGTCCACCTTTTGCCGCAGCATCATGCCGCCTTCCGAATGTTCCTACTATACGGACAGCTCGATTTCTCACGCAAGAAAGATGTCGAACTAAGCCTGAATCGCTTCGCGTTGATCAACATTGACGAGTTCGACCAGGTGAGCGCCACACAACAGGGATTCTTGAAGCACATCCTGCAAAAGCCGGTGGTGAATGCGCGCCGGCCTTACGGCACATCGGTGGTGGAGATGCGCCGCTATGCTTCGTTCATTGCCACCAGTAACCACAAGGATTTGCTGACCGATCCTTCGGGCAGCCGCCGCTTCATCTGCATTGAGGTGAAGGGGGTGATTGATACCTCGCGTCCCATAGACTACGATCAGTTGTATGCACAGGCCATGCACGAGCTGGCGCACGGCGAGCGTTACTGGTTTAATGATGCGGACGAGTATGTCATGACGGAGGCGAACCGCGAATTTCAGCAATATTCTCCTGAAGAGCAGTTCCTTTTCCGTTATTTCCGCATGGCGGAAGCGGGGGAAGAGGGCGAGTGGATGGCGCCTGCCGAAATATTGAAGATATTGCATCAGGAAGTGGATATTCCATTGAACGCCAAGAGGGTGGCGGCATTCGGACGAATTTTGAGGAAACAGGGTATTCCTTCACGGCATACACGTAAAGGCACTGTGTATCAGCTGGTAAGGGCATGATGAGGTCCGGAGGCGGCGGTGTGACAGATAAAAGTCCGTCACACCATCCGTCACACCATCTGTCACAGTGGTAAACTGTTGTCGCACAATGTGTTGCATGCGGCTGTGACAGTGTGACGGATATTACCAGTTAAATTCATTTGTGTAGTAGTCGAATGACGGCTCTTCGCTGATGCCTCTCTGGCGGAACAGAAGGCGGATGGTCTGTTGGTCCTGTGGTGAAAAAGGGCGTTCCTTGCGGAAGCACCGGTAATACTGGCTTCTGCCAGGTGGTTGATGATCATATTGCGCAGTAGGCTGCCTTCTTTGTAGGGCACATTGTCCAGCAGGTGGGTGACTCCCCATGCCATCCGCACTTTGTCGGTGGAACGGAACAGTTCACATTCTTCACCCTCCTTGGGATAACGGAGCGGGTTTACCACTTTGAGAAATAGATGTTCATCGTATCCTGCAGGGCGGCAGTTCGTCTCAGGCAGTTTTGGGAACGGGGGCATGTGGCGTTAAGGCAGCGTGCGAAGTCTTTGGGCGCAAAGGGAAATTGCGGTTGTTTTTCCATGTTTCTTTTGTTTCTTTTGTTCAAAGTACAAATTTAATGAAAAACACTGGACCAGAAGAATAAAAGCGCTTCATTTGTTTCATGAACTCCCTGTTTTTTTGTAATTGTTTTATGTGAGCCATTTGGGGGACTGATTCTTTTTATTTCTGCAAAATTTCGTATTCTCTTAGCAAAAAAATATTCTATCGTTTTCCCATATTGAATAAAATGCGTATATTTGCACGCAATAAAATCTAAACGCATAAAGCCCTATGTCATTTATTGCAGATAAAATCGTAATGGACGGATTAACCTACGACGATGTATTGTTGATCCCCGCCTATTCTGAAGTTTTACCAAAAACAGTCGAACTCACGACTAAGTTCTCACGCAACATCGAGTTGAAAGTCCCTTTTGTGACTGCCGCTATGGATACGGTTACAGAAGCGAAAATGGCCATTGCCATTGCCCGTGAAGGGGGAATCGGTGTGATTCACAAAAACATGTCTATCGAAGAGCAGGCACGTCAGGTAGCCATAGTGAAACGTGCGGAAAACGGTATGATTTATGATCCTGTGACTATCAAGAGAGGATCTACTGTGAGAGATGCACTTGCGTTGATGTCTGAATATAGAATCGGCGGTATCCCTGTAGTAGACGATGAAAGATATTTGGTAGGTATTGTGACGAACCGTGACCTTCGTTTTGAGAAGGATATGGACAAACGTATTGATGAAGTAATGACGAAGGAGAATATTGTCACTACCAACCAGTCCACTGACATGGAGGCTGCCTCACGGATTCTGCAAGAGCATAAGATTGAAAAGTTGCCGGTGGTGGATAAGGAAGGTAACTGGTAGGTCTTATTACTTATAAAGATATTACAAAAGCGAAAGATAAACCGATGGCTTGCAAGGATGCCAAAGGACGTTTGCGTGTGGCTGCCGGTGTAGGGGTTACTGCCGATACGCTGGACCGTATGCAGGCCTTGGTTGATGCCGGTGCGGATGCAATCGTTATTGATACGGCTCATGGCCACTCCATGTATGTGATCGAAAAATTGAAAGAAGCTAAGAAACGTTTCCCGAATATTGATATTGTGTAGGTAATATCGCTACGGGCGAAGCTGCCAAAATGTTGGTGGAAGCCGGTGCGGATGGTGTGAAGGTCGGTATCGGTCCGGGTTCTATCTGTACTACCGTGTGGTTGCCGGTGTGGGTGTTCCCCAGCTTTCTGCCGTTTATGATGTTGCCAAGCGTTGAAAGGTACAGGTATACCTTTGATTGCTGATGGTGGCTTGCGTTATTCGGGGGATGTGGTAAAAGCTTTGGCTGCCGGCGGTTATAGTGTAATGATCGGTTCATTGGTTGCCGGAACGGAAGAGTCACCGGGTGATACGATTATCTTTAACGGACGTAAATTCAAATCTTATCGTGGAATGGGATCTTTGGAAGCGATGGAGAACGGTTCGAAGGATCGTTATTTCCAGAGCGGAACTGCCGATGTGAAGAAACTGGTTCCGGAAGGTATTGCAGCCCGTGTACCTTATAAAGGTACTTTGTATGAAGTGATTTACCAGTTGGTAGGTGGTCTTCGTGCGGGAATGGGATATTGTGGCGCTGCTAATATAGAACAATTGCATGATGCCAAATTCACCCGTATTACTAACGCAGGTGTATTGGAAAGTCATCCGCATGATGTGGCCATAACCAGCGAGGCTCCTAACTACAGCCGTCCTCAATAAAATGTATGAATGATGCCGCATAGAATGGTCGGTATTCTGTCACTTCTCCTTGTGTTCGCGTTGGAAATGCGGGCGCAAGGAGAAGTTGTGTTATCTATTGACGGTGAACCTGTAAAACGTTCCGAGTTTGAATATTATTTTCGTAAATCTTCTCATCGGACCCCGCTTTCTTTTCTACCTTCTTTTATCTAACTATAAATTAAAAGTACGCTATGCACATGATATGGGAATAGATTACGTTGTCTGTTTTCCGCAGGCAGGTGGACTGGTATCGGGGCAAACTTTTAAGAACTTATTTGGCAGATGCAGAAAAGGAGGAACAGGCTGCCCGCCGGTTATACCTGCAAGGTGAACAACGTTTGCAGGCAAATGATTGGATCAAAATTGCCCATATTAGCAAATATTTATCCCAGAATGCAAGCCGTCAGGAGGAAATGAGGGTGCGGCAGCAAATGGATTCGGTTTATGAAGCATTGCGGGAAGGCGCGGATTTTGCAACGCTGGCCCGCCGGTACTCGGATGATGAAGCTTGTAAAAATGTGGGAGGAGTGTTGCCGTGGATGCCTGTGAACAAGAATATGCAGGAATGGATAGACAAACTGGAATCTTTGGAAAGAAATAAGATTTCAGCTCCTTTTATTCACCTATGGGCATTCATATAGTGAAATGGATAGACCGCAGGCAGGGTGTCAGTTTTGAAGAAAAACGGGAACTGTTATTGAATTATCTGGAGAAGAATGGCAATTGTACATGGAAGGAGCTTTCTGCAGAACAGAAGGAAGAACTGGAGTTCCGGGTGCAGGAATTGCAGGATGGTTTGCTTGCGGCTTATTTGTCGCAAAAATATCAATCGGGTGATGAAGCCTGGAATGAGGATGACCTGGAACGCTTCTTCAAGCAACATAAATCAGACTATGCCTGGGAATTGCCGCATTATCGGGGAGCAGTGATTCATTGTAAAGATAGAAAAACGGCTTCAGCCATTAAGAAACAATTGAAAAAAAAACCGGTATCCCAGTGGAAAGATATATTACATACACTGACCGGAGATGATGCTTCCTCCAAAGTTCGTATGGAAGCAGGTGTCTTTCAGATAGGGACCAACAGGTATATTGATAAATTGGTCTTTAAATGCGGTAGCTTTCAGCCTGAGCCGGATTTACCTTATACTTTTGTGATGGGAAAGAAGTTAAAGAAAGGTCCTGAAAGTTATGAGGATGTAAGAGAAGCGGTTGTCAAGGATTATCTGACTGTCTATGAGGATGCCTGGTTGAAAGATTTGAAGCGGAAATATAAGGTTGAAATTAACCAAGAGGTTTTAAAAACAGTTAATAATAACGGAAGTAATTAATTATTGCAGTATCTTCGTTCACTATTTTAATGTTATATGAATATCGTGAAAAACTGGGGGGTGTTACTTGTTATAGCAGGTGCTTTGTCGGGATGCGGCCAGGAGCACGACCATAAGGGGAGGACTCCTTTAGTGGAAGTTGCTGGTGAATATCTCTATAAAGAAGATTTGCAGGCGGCGTTGCCTTTCCATATTTCAAAAGACGATAGTGTCTTGTTTGCCGAGCACTATATAAAAAACTGGGTGGAGGATGTGCTGCTTTTTGATAAAGCGGAAGGAAATATTCCTGATAATGCAAAGATTGCCAAGTTAGTGGAGAACTATCGCAGGGCATTGATCATGCATACGTATCAGGAGGAACTGGTTAATCAGAAACTGGCCAATGAGATAAGTGATGAGGAAATCAGCGCTTATTATGAGAAAAACAAGGAGTTGTTTCATACAGAACATCCTTTGTGAAAGGGCTGTTTATAAAAGTCCCTCTTCATTCTCAGGATTTGGCAAGTGTACGCAAATGGTATAAAAAAAATAACCGGGATGCTATTGAGAGCCTGGAAAAATACAGTTTGCGCAATGCGGTGAGCTATGATTATTTTTATGACCGTTGGATGCCATTGTCCGATATTGCTGTCAAAATACCTTTGAAAGCGCTTGATACGGATGAGAACTATTTGGACAAGAACCGGAATATAGAGGTAAAAGACACGGCGTTTTGTTATTTCCTGCATGTAGAGGAATTCTTGGGTAAGGACCAACAGAGGCCGCTGGATTTTGCAAAGACGGAAATTAAGGAGATTTTAATAAACCTGAAGCGGGTTGAATTTATAAATAAAGTCAAAGAAGAGTTATACCGACACGCTTCGGACAGGAACAAGATTAATTACTATTATTTGAATTCAAATGAATAAATTGATGTGTACCAAAGTTTATGCACTGATGCTGATGCTGTTTGCCGTTGTTTCAGTATACGGGCAAGACAATGTGATAGACGAGGTTGTATGGGTAGTAGGTGATGAGCCATTCTAAAATCGGACGTGGAGAATGAACGTCTGAATGCCCAGTATGAAGGCCGCAAGTTTGACGGTGATCCGTATTGTATTATTCCGGAGCAGCTTGCCATCCAGAAATTGTTTCTTCATCAGGCTGCTATTGATAGTATTGAGGTTTCCGAACAGGAAATTATCAGTGATGTGGAAAGACGTACAAATTGGCTGATTGATCAGATTGGTTCTAAGGAAAAAGTAGAAGAATATTATAATAAGACTTCTACACAAATACGCGAAATGCTCCGCGAGAATATACGTGATGGAAAAACGGTGCAGAAAATGCAGCAGCAGATTGTGGGGGATATCAAGATTACTCCGGCCGAAGTCCGTCGTTATTTCAAGGATCTTCCTCAAGACAGTATTCCTTTTATTCCTACTCAGGTAGAAGTGCAGATCATTACTATGGAACCTAAGATTCCGCAGGAAGAAATTGAGCGTGTGAAGAAGACTTTGCGTGACTATACGGAACGTGTTACTTCCGGTGAAATAGCTTTCTCCACTTTGGCACGTCTGTATTCGGAAGATGAAGGTTCGCGCCGCCGTGGTGGCGAACTCGGCTTTATGGGCAGGGCTGACTGGTACCTGAATATGCGAATGTGGCATTCAATCTGCAAGATCCTAACAAGGTATCCAAGATTGTGGAGTCTGAATTCGGTTTCCATATTATCCAGTTGATCGAAAAACGTGGTGACCGTATCAATACCCGCCATATCTTGTTAAAACCGAAAGTGGATGAAAAAGATCTGGAAGCAGCCTTGTTACGTCTGGATTCTATTGCCAATGATATCCGTAATGAGAAATTTACTTTTGATGATGCCGCTACTTATATCTCTCACGATAAGGACACGCGTAACAACCATGGTTTGATGGCGAATCCGCAGACTGGTACGGCGTCGTTTTGAAATGCAACAATTGGCACAGGTGTCACAAGAGGCTGCAAAGATGGTGGAAGGCATGAATGTGGGGAAATTTCCAAACCTTTTACCATGATTAATGCAAAAGGAAAGGAAATTTGCGCTATCGTGAAATTGAAAACCCGCTTGAACGGGCATAAGGCAACCATAACGGAAGACTACCAACGGCTGAAAGGCATCGTGATGGAAAAACGCAGCGAAGAAAAACTTGATAAGTGGATCAGGGATAAACAAAAACATACCTACGTGCGTATTAATGAGAAGTGGCAGAAATGCGATTTCAAATATCCGGGTTGGGTAAAGAAATAATGTAGTGTATAAAGTATATGCTTGGAAAAAGAAAGAATAAATACTCTTCGGGCAGGCATAGGATACTTGTGGTAAGTGTCCTGTGCCTGTTCGGCTTTTGCTTGCTGGCTCAGGTGAGACCGGCTAAAAAAGGGGAACAGAAACCGGCTAAAAGCAAGGTGTATCTGTTGCATTCGGATGTGTTGAAGAAAAGTCCGTTGAATCCGGACCCGGATGCACAGATTCTGATTGGAAACGTTGCGTTCCGTCACGACAGTGTATATATGTATTGTGACAGTGCCTGTTTCTATGAGAAAACGAATTCGCTGGAAGCTTTTGACAATGTGAAGATGGTGCAGGGGGATACCTTGTTTCTGTATGGGGACTATTTGTTTTATGACGGAAATACCCAGATTGCCAGGTACGCTATAATGTACGCATGGAAAACAAGAATACGACTTTGTTGACGGATAGCCTGAACTACGATCGTATTTATAATTTGGGATATTACTTTGATGGCGGGACATTGATGGACGAGGAGAATGTATTGACTTCGGAATGGGGGGAATATAGTCCGGCTACCAAAATATCTGTGTTCAATTATGATGTGAAGTTGGTCAACCCTAAGTTTACTTTGACTTCCGATACATTACGATACAGTACAGCAACCAAAATAGCCAATATCCTTGGTCCGTCCGATATTGTCAGTGATGCTAACCATATTTATTCGGAATTGGGCTTTTATAATACTCAGATAGGGCAGGCGGAATTGTTGGACCGGTCCGTGCTGACCAATGAGGGGAAGCGTTTGACTGGAGACAGTCTGTTTTATGATCGTGTAAAAGGATACGGGGAGGCGTTTGATAATGTGATCATGACAGATACTGTAAACAAGAATATGCTGACTGGTGATTATTGTTATTATAATGAATTGACCAAGTATGCTTTTGCTACTAAAAAAGCGGTGGCAGTGGATTATTCACAAGGTGACAGCTTGTTTATGCATGCCGATACATTGCAAATGTATACCTACTATTTGAATACTGATTCTATGTTCCGGGAAACGCGGGCGTATCATAAAGTACGTATGTATCGCACGGATGTGCAGGGGGTATGCGATTCGTTGGTCTTTTCCTCCAAGGATAGCTGCCTGACCATGTATTATGACCCTATACTGTGGAATAACAACCAGCAGTTGCTGGGAGAGAAAATCATGATTTATATGAATGACAGTACGATAGACTGGGCACATATTCAGAATCAGGCTTTGTCTGTAGAACAACTGGATTCTACTAGTTATAATCAGGTGACAGGAAAAGAGATGAAGGCTTGGTTTCAAGGCGGTGAGATGCGCAAAGTAGATGTGATCGGTTCGGTTCGTCTGGTATATTATCCGATGGAAAGCGACAGTACACTGATTGGAATGAATGTTTCTGAAACCAGTCTGCTGAATATGTTTCTGGAAAACCGGAAGATGAAAAAAATGATTATGAGTCCGAAATCGAACGGTACTCTTTATCCTATGCTCCAACGTCCGCCGGAGAAGATGAAGTTGGATAACTTTGTGTGGTTTGACTATATCCGTCCGCTTGATAAAGAGGATATCTTTAAGTGGCGTGGAAAGAAAGCCGGTCAGGGGTTGAAGAAGAGTAACCGGAGTGCTGTTCCTTTGCCCAATCATAATTTATTTAATAAAAAGAAATAGCTATGGGAATGTTTAAGATGGAAAGCCCCGCCGTTTCAACCATCAATATATTTATGTGGATGAACGGAAGGAGAAGCTGCAAAAACTGGAGGAGAAAGCCAAACGCGAGTTGGGTATGCTTCCTCCCAAAGAATTTTCTCCGGAAGATATCCGTGGAAAGTTCGTTCAAGGTACCAAGCATTTAAAACGCAGAAAAGAAAGCGGGCGTAAGCGATGACTTATGGAGCTTTGTTTGTGGCCATTTTGGTTTTGTTGTATATTCTGCATTACCTGGTGACCGGTGAGTTTACTTTTTAATTACGTAAGTTTATAAGATATATGAGCGATATTATCCGTTTGCTGCCGGATTCCGTTGCCAATCAGATAGCAGCGGGAGAGGTGATTCAGCGTCCTGCATCAGTGATTAAAGAATTGGTGGAGAATGCTATCGACGCAGGTGCTCAGCACGTTGACGTGTTGGTAGTGGATGCAGGAAAGACTTCCATTCAGGTGATTGATGATGGAAAAGGTATGTCGGAAACAGATGCACGTTTGTCTTTTGAGCGCCATGCGACTTCTAAAATTCGTGAAGCTGCTGATTTGTTTGCTTTGCATACCATGGGATTTCGTGGAGAGGCTTTGGCTTCTATTGCTGCTGTGGCTCAGGTGGAGCTTCGTACTCGTATGGAAGGGGAGGAATTGGGAACGATGTTGACGATATCCGGCTCCAAGGTAGAGGGACAGGAGGCGGTTTCTTGCCCGAAAGGCAGTAGCTTCAGTGTGAAGAATTTATTCTTTAATGTGCCGGCGCGTCGTAAGTTCCTGAAGTCGAACCAGACGGAGCTGAGTAATATATTGACGGAGTTTGAACGGATTGTATTGGTTAATCCGGAGGTGTCTTCACTTTGCATCATAATGGGGCGGAACTGTTCAATCTTCCTGCACTTCAGTTGCGCCAGCGTATCATGGGAGTTTTCGGAAAGAAAATAAATCAGGAGTTGTTATCGCTGGATGTAGATACTACAATGGTCCGTGTTTCCGGGTTTGTAGGAAAACCTGAAACAGCCCGTAAGAAAGGAGCACGCCAATATTTCTTTGTAAACGGGCGATATATGCGCCATCCTTATTTTCATAAGGCTATCATGGATGCATACGAGCAGTTGGTTCCCGTGGGTGAGCAAGTATCTTATTTCATTTATTTTGAGGTGGATCCTGCTAATATTGATGTGAACATACATCCTACTAAAACAGAGATAAAGTTTGAGAACGAGCAAGCCATCTGGCAGATATTGGCAGCTGCCGTGAAAGAAACTCTAGGTAAGTTCAATGCGGTACCTTCCATTGATTTTGATACGGAGGGAATGCCGGATATTCCAGCCTTTGATGCATCTCCATACACTGGTATACAGCCACCAAAGACGACTTATAATCCTGATTATAATCCTTTTAATGTTTCGGCTGCTCCTCCCTCTTCTTATTCAAAGCCTAGTAAGGACTGGGAACAACTGTATGCGGGGCTGGAACGTCATGCTTCTTCTCAAAACTTTCATCCTGACGAGAATGATTATAGGGCGGAAGAGGCTTCTCCTGCGGAGGAAAATCCCGGATTGTATGATCATGTGGAGGACTCTTCAGTCAGTGAGAAATCCGGCCAGCATTATCAGTTTAAAGGACGTTTTATTTTGACTTCTGTAAAGTCCGGCTTAATGATCATTGATCAGCAGCGTGCCCATATCCGTATTTTATATGACAAGTATATAGACCAGATAAGTCGTCGTCAAGGTATTTCTCAAGGAATGTTGTTTCCAGACATTGTACAGTTTCCACTTTCCGAAGTTGCTATTTTGCAGGAAATTATGGAAGACTTGTCTTTCCTAGGATTTGAACTGACTGATTTGGGAGGAGGAAGTTATGCCATAAACGGTGTTCCTGCAGGTATTGAAGGCCTTAACCCGATAGACTTGATCCAAAATATGGTGCATACAGCTATGGAAAAAGGTGGCAAGGTAAAAGAAGAGGTGCAGAGTATTCTGGCATTGACTTTGGCTAAAGCGGCGGCAATTGTTCCCGGACAAGTGTTGACGAATGAGGAAATGACAGGTTTGGTGGATGGCTTATTTGCTGTGGCTACTCCTAATTATACTCCGGATGGTAAAACGGTTCTTTCCGTGATTAATGAGGATGATTTGGAAAAACTGTTTAAATAATTTGCCAATGTGCTGGTTTGCCAATGTGCTGCTCTATGTCCGCATGGTAATTGACACATTGGCATATTGACACATTGTTACATTATAAAGAACGTGAAGATTCTTGAACTAAATAAAAACAAATTCAACACACCGTTATTCTTTGGCAGGACTTTTGTACTTTTGAAAACTCATTTGCCGTAGAAAGTTTTTTTGAGTAAGGACTTTGGGCAGACAATAAACTATTATATGAAAATAACATTACTTAGCTTGGTCCTGTGCCTGCTTTGTTCTTTGAATATGGCGGCACAAGGAAGTGACATAGGTAGTAATCCTGAGGATACCACCATTCATCAACTTTCAAAAAAAGAATTAAGACGCCGGAAGGTGGCTAAGCGCAATATACATTATAATATATTGGGAGGACCGAGTTATACTCCGGACTTTGGTGCGTTAATAGGAGGTAGTGCTCTTGTTACATTTCGTATGAATCCGTCGGATACCTTGCAGAAACGTTCTGTGTTGCCGATGGCTGTTGCGGTAATGTTCGAGGGGGGCTTGAATCTGATGGTGAAGCTCAGTTGTTTTTCAAAAATGATAAATTCCGTATTTTTGGAAAAATTCACTTACAAGAATACATTGGAGAATTTTTATGGTATCGGCTATGCTACCAATAAGCATTATGAGCGCAGTGACTCTAACCAGTGAATATCGTTATAGCGGTTTCCAGATTAATCCGTGGTTTTTATTCCGTTTGGGTAAAAGTAATTTCTTTGCCGGTCCCCAGATTGACTTGAGTTATGATAAAATATCCGAGCCTGCCAAGTATTTGGTAGATCAGCCTGATTACAAAAGGTTGGGAGGCACTGCTCACGGATATTCCAATTTCAGTTCGGGAGTGGGATTTCTGCTGACTTATGACAGCCGGGATATTCCTGCCAATGCTTATAAAGGCATTTATCTGGATTTTCGTGGGCTGATGTACCAGAAGTTTTTGGGAGGAGATAATAACTTCTACCGCTTGGAAGTGGACTACCGCCAATACAAAAAGGTAGGAAATAGAAAAGTTATAGCTTGGACTGCCCAAACCAAGAATGTGTTTGGGGATGTTCCTATGAACCAATATGCTTTAAGTGGCACTCCTTTTGATCTTCGTGGATATTATATGGGGCAGTATCGTGATAAATCCTCTCATGTGGTGCTTGCCGAATATCGTCAGATGTTCAATACGGATAAAAGTACATGGGTAAAGCGTATGTTGCATCATTTGGGTTTTGTTGCATGGGGAGGGTGCGGTTTTATGGGGCCTACCATGGGTAAGATTGAAGGAGTGCTTCCCAATGCCGGTGTGGGACTTCGTATCGAGGTGCAGCCGCGTATGAATGTACGTCTGGATTTCGGACGTAATTTTGCCAATGATCAAAGTTTGTTCTATTTCAATATGACAGAAGCATTTTAATGGAAGTAAACACTATGCAGACTGAATATATATTAAAAGCGATGGATGCGGCTTTAGCTGCCGGTAAGGAAATTCTGAACGTTTATAATGATCCTTCTTCTGATTTTCAGGTTGAAAGGAAAGCCGATAATTCTCCACTGACTCTTGCAGACCGTAAGGCGCATGAAACCATTATGACTTATTTGCAGGAAACAGACTATTCGGTATTGAGTGAGGAAGGAAAGCATTTGCCTTACGAGAAACGGGCACAATGGGATACGTTGTGGATAGTCGATCCCTTGGATGGAACAAAGGAATTTATAAAACGGAATGGGGAATTTACTGTCAATATTGCTTTGGTAAAAGAAGGAGTTCCTGTTTTTGGAGTGATTTATGTTCCTGTCAAAGAAACGCTTTATTGGGGTGAAGTGGCAACCGGCGCTTATAAAATGGAAGGAGTGACCGGACGTGCAGGCCGTTCACTGGAAGAAATGAAGGCATCGGCATTTCGTATGCCCTGTGCCGAAACAAATGAAGTTTTTGTCATTGTTGCTTCCCGTTCCCATCTGTCGGCCGAAACGGAAGAGTATATTGAGGAAAAGCGAAAGATATACCCTCATGTGGAGTTGGTGTCTGTAGGCAGTTCCATCAAGATTTGCAAAGTGTGTGAGGGACTGGCCGATGAATATCCCCGTTTTGCTCCTACCATGGAGTGGGATACGGCTGCCGGTCATGCCATAGCCAAGGCATCCGGAGCAGAAATATATCAGGCGGGAAAAGAAGAACCGTTGAAATATAACAAGCCGGACTTGCTGAATCCTTGGTTTGTCGTTAAACGAAATTAATATCCGGAAACGATGCTGACATTCGAAATGATTATTGTGTTTTTGGGATTAATAGGGATGGTGACTGCATTAGTCCTTGATAAAATGCGCCCCGGAATGATTCTGTTCTCTGTTACTGTACTCTTTCTTTGTTTCGGTATATTGACTCCGAAAGAGATGTTGGAGGGATTCAGTAATAAAGGATGATTACCGTAGCGTTGCTTTTCCTGATCAGTGAAGGAGTCCGGCAATCGGGAGCGTTGGGACAGTTGATAAAGAAACTTCTGCCTCAAGAGAAGACAACGGTCATGAAGGCGCAGGCACGTATGCTGCCCGCTATTTCTTTTGTTTCTGCTTTTCTCAATAATACGCCGGTGGTTGTGATTTTTGCTCCTATTATTAAACGTTGGGCGGAATCTGTCCGCATTCCGGCAACTAAATTCTTGATCCTCTTTCATATGCTACCATACTGGGGGGAATGTGTACGCTTATCGGGACTTCTACTAATCTGGTGGTGGATGGTATGATTTTAGATGCCGGATATAAGGCTTTGGTATGTTTGAATTAGGCCGGGTGGGTATTTTCATTGCTTTGGCAGGAATTGTTTATTTGTTGTTTTTTTCTTCCAGGTTGTTGCCGGAGGTTCGGAAAGACACGGTAGGCGACGAACATGGGGAAGCGGATGCGTCTTCTTTTCATCGTGTTGAGGCGGTGATAGGTGCTCGTTTCCCGGGTATCAATAAAAGGGTGGGGGATTTTAATTTTGTCCGTCATTATGGTGCTGAAGTAAAAGAAATAAAACGAAGCGGAGTTAGTATTGTAGATAATCTGTCACGGGTGAAGTTTCATGAGGGAGATACGTTGGTGCTATGGGCGGATGATTCATTTATCTCTACGTGGGGAGATTCTTCTGTATTCGTGTTATTGGCCAATGGCAAAGATACCGAGCCGAAAGCCGGGAGAAAGAAACGTTGGTTTGCATTGACTTTATTGGTGCTGATGATTGTGGGGGCAACAGTAGGAGAGTTGCCTTTTATGGAAGAATTACTTCCCGGTATTGATCTTGATATGTTCTTTTTTGCAGCTGTAACGACTGTGATAATGGCATGGACCAAACTTTTTTCCGGCACGTAAATATACAAAATATATATCATGGGATATCTTGATAACCATTGCCTGTGCGTTTGCTATAAGTCGCGCCATGGTAAATTCCGGAGTGGCGGATATCATTGCGCATGGAATCATTGATATGAGTGATGACTACAGTCCGCATGTGTTGCTGGCTGTTTTGTTTATCATTACAAATCTGTTTACCGAACTGATAACCAATAATGCCGCCGCCGCATTGGCTTTTCCGCTTGCCCTTTCCTTATCCAATCAGTTGGGGGTAAGTCCGATGCCCTTTTTTGTTGTCATTTGCATCGCTGCATCTGCCAGTTTTTCCACTCCTATCGGTTATCAGACTAATTTGATTGTGCAGGGTATCGGAAACTATAAGTTTACGGATTTTGTACGTATCGGTTTACCGTTGAATATATTGACATTTATAATTTCGGTTATTCTGATACCGCTGATATGGCCTTTTTGATGAAGTTAAAGACAAAATGAAAATAGAGAATGGAAGAGGAAAATATATATCCTATCTTTGACCGTATGCTTTCCCGGAAAGATAAAGAAGAACTGCTGGGACAACGGGGAGTTATGCTGTGGCTGACGGGACTTAGCGGTTCCGGTAAGAGTACTATTGCCATAGCTTTGGAACGTGAATTACATAAACGTGGTTTGCTCTGCCGTATATTGGACGGGGATAATATTCGTAGTGGCATCAATAATAATTTGGGCTTTTCGGCAGAGGATCGTGTGGAAAACATCCGTCGCATAGCCGAAATAGGCAAGTTGTTTGTTGATACGGGAATCATTACCATTGCCGCTTTCATCAGTCCCGGCAATGAGCTTCGGCAGATGGCTGCCCGTATTATCGGGATAGAGGATTTCCTGGAAATCTATGTCAGCACTCCTTTGGTAGAGTGTGAGAAACGTGATGTGAAAGGACTTTATGCCAAAGCACGTCGGGGTGAAATCAAGAACTTTACCGGAATTTCCGCCCCTTTTGAAGCTCCGGAGCATCCTGCCTTATCTTTGGATACTTCTAAGCTGAGTTTGGAAGAGTCGGTCAATACTTTGTTGGAGTTGGTGCTCCCCATTGTTGGTAAAAAAGGAGAAAAAATATAATTCATTATAAAATGGAAGAAATTATAAATTGAGCCACTTAAGGGAACTGGAAGCGGAGTCTATCCATATCATTCGTGAAGTGGCAGCTGAATTTGAGAATCCTGTTATGCTTTATAGTATTGGTAAAGATTCGTCTGTCATGGTACGTTTGGCAGAGAAGGCTTTCTATCCGGGAAAGGTGCCTTTCCCTTTGATGCATATCGATTCTAAATGGAAATTCAGGGAAATGATAGAGTTCCGTGATCAATACGCCAAAGAACATGGATGGAATTTGATAGTGGAAAGTAATATGGAGCTTTTAATGCCGGAGTAGGGCCTTTTACGCATGGCAGCAAAGTGCATACCGATTTAATGAAGACACAGGCGTTGCTTCACGGGCTGGATAAATACAGGTTTGATGCCGCCTTTGGTGGAGCACGTCGTGATGAGGAAAAGTCACGTGCCAAAGAACGTATATTCTCTTTTCGTGACCGTTTTCATCAGTGGGATCCTAAAAACCAGCGTCCTGAGTTGTGGGATATTTATAATGCTAAGATTCATAAAGGGGAAAGTATCCGTGTGTTTCCATTAAGCAACTGGACTGAGCTGGATATCTGGCAGTACATCCGTTTGGAAAATATTCCTATCGTGCCGCTCTATTTTGCCAAGGAACGTCCTGTGGTGAATATAGATGGAAATCTGATTATGGCTGATGATGACCGACTGCCCGAAGAATATCGGGACCGTATTGAAATGAAGAAAGTGCGTTTCCGTACTTTGGGGGTGTTGGCCTTTGACCGGGGCCGTAGAGAGTGATGCCGATACGATTGAGAAAATTGTAGAGGAAATGATGACCACTACCAAAAGCGAGCGTACTACCCGTGTCATTGATTTCGACCAGGATGCCAGTATGGAGCAGAAGAAACGTGAAGGATATTTTTAAATGGATAAGTAGGAATTTAAAATGAAAGGAATGGGTGATGGAGAATAAACTGAATATAAAGGAATATTTAGATAAGGATGAACAGAAAGACTTGCTACGCCTGTTGACAGCCGGTTCGGTAGACGATGGAAAGTCTACCTGATAGGACGTCTGTTGTTTGACAGCAAGAAGTTGTACGAGGACCAGCTTGCCGCTTTGGAACGTGACAGCAAACGTGTGGGGAATGCAGGTGACCATATAGATTACGCTTTGTTGTGCGACGGGTTGAAAGCAGAGCGCGAGCAGGGTATTACGATTGATGTAGCTTACCGTTATTTTTCAACGAACAACCGTAAATTTATCATAGCCGATACTCCGGGACATGAACAATATACCCGCAATATGATTACCGGAGGTTCTACTGCCAATCTTGCCATAACAAATACCTCCTCTGTATGATCATATTGCTTAATATTTAAGCTGCTACACTATAACTGTAACAAATTTCAACACGAATTACAAGGTACATAATGCAAAATAAACAAAAATATGGGCACTGTTTAATTGAC
>ENA-OQMZ01000397-OQMZ01000397.1-human-gut-metagenome-genome-assembly--contig:-NODE-397-length-18785-cov-5.771519_pt1 | contig 18785 bp, 17 predicted proteins | sample MGYA00242621_ERZ504862 | MGnify/ENA primary metagenome ERZ504862 (study PRJEB26092, sample SAMD00036393) | human gut metagenome | host: Homo sapiens | study: EMG produced TPA metagenomics assembly of... | reverse complement strand
GCCCGGCATCAACGCGCAAGAATATTCAGATCTCCTTTTGCCTCTGCCATCCCTGATGGAGCAGCGCCGAATCGGTGCATTCTTCGACCGTCTGGATTCGCTCATCACCCTTCATCAGCGTAAGTATTGTGGTGTTGTTTCTTGGATGTTAGGGGTTGCGCTCGTAAGATTGAGCTCGGAAAAGTGATGGTGCGTTCGGGGAGATGAAACATGTTCTACGATAAGGAATCGGATTTCGAAGACGATCTGGTCGCGGTGCTGAAACGCCATGGGTGGACCGATGGTGTGTTGGAATATCCAACCGAACAGGATCTCATCGACAACTGGGCCAACATCCTATTCGACAGCAACAAAGGCATCGATCGCCTGAACGGGCAGCGCCTTACCAAGGGTGAGATGGCGCAGATCCTTGAACAGATCGAAACATTGCGCACGCCATTGGCGTTGAATTCCTTCATCAACGGCAAAACCGTGTCCATCAAACGTGACAATCCCGCAGACACAGCGCATTTCGGCAAGGAAATTAGCCTGAAGATCTACGATCGCCAGGAAATCGCCGCTGGGCAAAGCCGGTACCAAATCGCAAGACAGCCTATTTATCCAGCTAAAAATAAGATGCTGAACGATCGCAGGGGAGACGTTTGCCTGCTTATCAACGGAATGCCGGTCATCCATATTGAACTGAAGAAAAGCGGCATTCCCATAAGCCAGGCCACCAATCAAATCGCCAAATACGCGCATGAAGGCGTGTTCACCGGGCTGTTCAGACTCGTGCAGGTCTTCGTGGCCATGAATCCGGATGATGCCGTGTACTTCGCCAATCCCGGTGAAGGCGATTTCAACAGCAACTACTTCTTCCACTGGGCTGACTTCAACAATGAGCCCATAGCGGCGAACAAACATGTCGGGCAGGATGAATGGAAGCGTTTCACATCTGATCTGCTATCCATTCCCATGGCACACCAGCTCATCGGGTTCTATACGGTCGCCGATTCCGCAGACGGATGCCTCAAAGTGCTACGCAGCTACCAATACCAGGCGGTGAACGCCATTTCCGACCGTGTACGCACCTGCAAATGGGATGAGCCGGTGCCAAGCGGCACGCCGGGCCGTCCGGGCGGTTATGTGTGGCACACCACTGGCTCGGGCAAAACCATGACCAGCTTCAAGGCTGCGCAGCTCATCGCTGGCTCGAAAGATGCCGACAAGGTGGTCTTCCTCATGGACCGTGTCGAATTGGGCACGCAGTCGCTGCTGGAATACCGGTCGTTCGCGGATGATGCCGATGATGTGCAGGGCACGGAAAACACGGATGTGCTCAAATCGAAACTGGCAAGCATCGACCCCAAAGACACGCTCATCGTCACCTCCATCCAGAAAATGAGCAACATCAAAGCGGGCGAGGGGCATATCACCGAAGAGGAAGTGAAGAAGCTCGCTGGCAAACGCATCGTATTCATTATCGACGAATGCCATCGTTCCACGTTCGGCGAGATGCTGCAGGATATTCGCCATTCCTTCCCGAACGCGTTGTATTTCGGTTTCACGGGCACTCCGATTCATGAGGAGAACCGTAAGAAGGGCGCGACCACATCAATGGTGTTCGGCGATTGCCTTCACCGATACAGCATCGCCGACGGCATCCGCGATGGCAATGTGCTCGGATTCGACCCGTACATGGTGTTGACCTACCGAGACAAGGATGTTCGTCAGGCTGTCGCGTTGCAGAAAGCGAAAGCCGCGACGGTTGAGGAAGCCCAGGCAGATCCGGCGAAAGCTGAGGTGTTCTACCATTACATGGATCCGAAGCAAATGCCGATGGGACCCATGGAAACGCAGGCCGGAGAACATGTCAAAGGCATTGAGGACTATCTGACCGCAGCGCAGTATGCGCAAGGCACGCCACATGAAGACAAGGTCGTGGAGGATATTCTCGACCAATTCCCATTGCTGAGCAGAGGCAACAAATTCCATGCGATGCTGGCCACGAGTTCCATTCCCGAGGCGATCAGCTATTACCATCTGTTCAAGGAACGTGCTCCGCAGATGCACGTGACCGCGCTGTTCGACCCCAACGTCGACAATTCCGACGGCGCAATCCTCAAGGAGGATGCGCTTAAGGAAATCATCGGCGATTACAACGAACTGTTCGACAAGGATTTCATCATCCCCACATGGCCGAAGATGAAGAAAGACATCACCGCGCGGCTTTCCCACAAGCTCCGTACCTGACGGTCGACCAGCACCGTGAGGAGCGGCTGGATCTGCTGATTGTGGTTGATCAGATGCTGACAGGTTTCGATTCCAAGTGGGTCAACACGCTGTACCTCGACAAAATCATCGACTATGAGAACATCATCCAGGCGTTCAGTCGCACGAACCGACTGTTCGGTCCCGACAAGCCTTTCGGAACTATTCGCTACTACCGCAAGCCACACACCATGAAGGGGTATATCGAAGCGGCGGTAAAACTGTATTCCGGAGACAAGCCGCTCGATCTGTTCGTGCAGAAACTGCCGGAAAACGTGCGCCTGATGGATGCGCGTTTCGAAGAGATCGCTTCCGTGTTCAGTGCCGGAGGCATGGAAGATTTCATGCGATTGCCGGAATCGGTGGAGGCATGCCGCAAGTTCGCAAAACTGTTCGTAGAACTCAATGATTTTCTGGAATCCGCCAAAGTGCAAGGATTCACTTGGGGGCGGCAGGAGTATTCCGTCGCCCATGACGATGGATCCGTGGAGGTTGTGCGGCCGAAGCTTGATGAACGGACATATCTGATTCTTGTACAGCGATATAAGGAGATGTTCAGCAGCGGCGAAGGCCCCGGCAGCGGTCCGGAAGCACCATATGAACTTGACGGCCATATCACTGAGATAGATACAGGATTGATTGATACGGATTACATGAACGCCAACTTCACCAAATGGCTCAAGGCGCTTGGCGGAGGCGATCCGGCCCTGTTGGCATCAGCCGAGGAGGAGTTGCATAAGTCGTTCGCTTCGCTCAGCCAAGAGGAACAACGGTATGCCGAACTGTTCATGCATGATGTGGAACGTGGCGAAATCGAGTTGGAGGAAGGCAAGACGCTACGCGACTACATCACATATTACGCGAACAGCGCCAAAAACAGCCAAGTGGAGCAAATCACCAAGGCGTTTGACGTGGATGGGGCGTTGCTCAACGAGATGATGCGGCTTGACCTTACAGAGACAACCCTGAACGAATTCGGACGATTCGACCGGTTGAAAGCGTCGGTTAACAGGTCTTTGGCAAAGGCGTTTTTCGATAAGCCGGATAGTCCGGTCTCCCAATTCACGGCGAATCTTCTCGCCACGAAGCTGCTGAAGAGCTTTATCCTTGAGGGAGGATTCGATTTGGACGATCGGAAATAGCGGGGAGAATCATGGCTGTTGTTGACGAAGCGAAGCTGAGATACTTGACTTCCTCTCCCGCGAGGATCGTGTTCGGCACCACCGGTACGTCGAGGAAATGAAGCAATACGACATGATGCGTTCCGGCGACATCAACGCCATCGCCGAAAGCACACGTCTGTGGGACTCCGGACTGTACGGCTACCTGTCGGACGATCCGCTCAAAAACGCGAAATACCGGTTCGTCACCACCATCACGCTCGCCACACGTTTCGCCATCGAAGGCGGTATGGACGAGGAGGACGCCTACAACGCCTCCGACCTGTACATCCAGAACCTGGAAAACTGCAAAACGCCCGACGACGTGCGCCGCCTGCACACCGACATGATGACATTCTTCACATGGGCCATGGCCGACATGCAGAAGGCGGAAACACATTCCAAAGCCGTCAACGAATGCCTGGACTACATCCACTACCATCTGCATGAGAAAATCACCGTGCCCATCCTCGCCGAGCATGTGCATCTGAATCCCACGTATCTGTCGGAGCTGTTCAAACGCGAAACGGGCACGGCCATATCGCAATACATCACCGACAAGCGTATGGAAGCGGCCGAGAACATGCTCAAATACTCGGAATACAGCTTCGACGAGATCGCCCAGATCCTCGCATACCGGTCGCAAAGCCACTTCTCGAAGGTGTTCAAAAAACATTCCGGCATGACGCCGGGGGAGTACCGCACCAAGTACGCGCAGAACGGCATCTGGCCGGAGTGATTGCGATCACGGCGTCTACCACGCCGGTTGCGGTGAACCGCCGGTGACGGCACCGCGAAATTCGGGTGTGCCAATCGTGAAATCGACGTGTCCGCGCGTGCGAAACACGCGCGAATCAGCTACGGTGGAAGCATTCAATGATGATGCGCGCCACCGGCCAAATGAACGGCGGAACAAGGAACGTGCGCGCAGGATGTGGATGAAAGCGAAGGAATAAACGAATATGGGAATGCCCCTTGATCTGTATGTGATCCGACATGGCGAGTCGGAGGCGAACGTCATCATCAGCGCCGGCGAACAGGGTGACAACTCGCTGTATACGCAGGACAACGTCACCGTGCCGGACCGTTCGTGGAGGCTCACCGCCACCGGACGCAAGCAGGCCGACTGCATTGGCCGTTGGCTCGTCGCGCAGCAGCCGCTGTTCGACCGCTACCTCGTTTCGCCGTACGTGCGTACGCGTGAGACGGCGGCCACGATGGCCCTGCCTAAGGCGAAATGGAGGAGACTCGCGTGCTGCGCGAACGCTCCTGGGGTGAGATCAACACCATCACGAAGGACGATTTCAAAACCAACTACGCGCGCAACTGGATGTTCAAGAACACCGATCCGCTGTACTGGCGTCCGCCGGCGGGCGAGTCCATCGCCGACGTGGCGAGAACCGCGTGCACAACCTGCTCACGTCCCTGAACCGCAAGTCGGATGCGGAATCCGTGGTGATGGTCAGCCATGGCGACTCATGCTGGCGTTGATGCTCACGTTGGAGGACCTGTCCGACGAGGAGTTCATGCATCGAGCGGCCGCCGACGAATGGAAGATCACCAACTGCACGTGTTTCCACTATTCGCGGCGCGACCCGTCGACTGGGCGCACCCATAAGCGGTTCCGTTGGGAGCAGACGGCACGCCCGGTGCTCGACGAGACGGACGGACGCTGGGTGGTGAAGGTGGACGATTGGCGCGAATTCAAACGTCCTGTGTTGTCGAACGGCGATTTGGTGGACGTGGTACATGCCGTCGACCGTCATCTGTGACCTATCGTGTCCATAAGTATCCTGGCTGTGATGATTGCCCCCTACCTCACTTTGAAACCATACGTATCGGCGTAGTCGCTACAATGGCCTGTGATTGTGCGGCACGTGTTCGTGTTTCGTGCCGTGAGAGAGTTAGGAGACAATCGCATGTCCAATCCAATCGCGGGCCTGTTCACGTGGAAGCTCCACGGCGACGGCAAAACGCTGAAGCCCGGCGAGGTCGTCGAACCTGACGAGAGGCTGACCTGGCCGCGCACCGCGGAAATCGGCGCGCAGCACGTCATCGCCATGTTCGGCGCCACGTTCCTGGTGCCGATTCTGACCGGTTTCGACCCATCCACCACCCTGTTCTTCACGGCCATGTCGACCGCGCTGTTCCTGCTGATCAACAAGAACATGCTGCCGAGCTACCTGGCTCGTCCTTCGGCTTCATCGCCCCGATCGCGGCCGTCGCCAGCGCCCACAAGGGCCTCGCCGTCGCATCCTTCGGCATCATGGTCACCGGCATCCTGCTGGCCTGATCGGTGTGCTCGTCCATTACGCGGGCGCCAAGTGGATCGACATCATCATGCCGCCGGTCGTCAACGGCGCCATCGTGGCCATCATCGGCTTCAACCTGCTCCGAGCGTGTGGAACAACTTCAAAGTCGCTCCCGACACCGCCATCGTCACCCTCGTCGCGGTGCTGCTCGTCGCAGTGCTGTTCAAGGGTCTGCTCGGCCGACTCAACATCCTCATCGGCGTGATCATCGGCTACGCGTACGCCTGCTTCCGTGGCCAGGTCGACTTCTCAGCCATCGGCAAGGCGCATGGTCGGTCTGCCGGAATTCCGTCTGCCGCAGGTCGACTTCACCATCCTGCCGATGTTCATCCCGGTCGTGCTCGTACTCGTTGCCGAAAACGTCGGCCACGTCAAGTCCGTCTCCCAGATGACCGGCCGCGACTATGACGACCAGATCGGCACCGCGCTGTTCGCCGACGGTCTCGGCACCACCATCGCCGGTTTCGGCGGCGGCTCCGGCACCACCACCTACGGCGAGAACATCGGCGTGATGGCCGCCACCAAGGTCTACTCGACCGCCGCATACTGGTGCGCCGCCGCGTTCGCGCTGATCCTGAGCCTGTGCCCGAAGTTCGGCGCCATCATCAACACCATCCCCGCCGGCGTGCTCGGCGGCGTGACCACCCTGCTGTACGGCATGATCGGCATGGTCGGCATCCGCATCTGGGTTGAGAACAAGGTCAACTTCGACAAGCCGGTCAACGTCATGGTGGCCGCCATCACCATGATCATCGCCGTCGGCCAGTTCGAGTTCGCCTTCAACGGCATCTCCTTCAACGGCATCGCCATCGGCACCGTCGTCATCCTCGTCGCCTACCACGGCCTGAAGGCCATCGGCAAGGGCGACCGGCACCATCGCCAAGGACGATCCGGACATCCTGTAACGGATCGCATCTCACGCTGGCTAGTTCAACGCCCGTCGGCCAAAAAGGTCGGCGGGCGTTTTTCATTGCCGTTTTCGTCAATCGATTGACATGTTGCGTCGCATACGTTTTATGATGGTATCTGTAAGCGATTGCGCAATGTGGCAAAGGAGACAACATGAGCACTGCGGCAGGAAAGAAAATCGCGATTGTGACCGGTTCCGCGCTTGGCTTGGGATATGAGCTGGCACGTCAGCTGATCGGCAAAGGCTGGTTCGTGGCCGGCATCGATTTCAACACGGCCCGTCAGGAGGAACTGTCCCGCACGTTCGGCGCGGACGAATACCGCGCCTTCGTCGGCGACATCAGCGACGAGGCGTTCGTGAAGGACTCCGTCGCGGCCATCAAGGAGATCGGCCACATCGACCTGCTCATCAACAACGCGGGACAGCCGTCGTTCAAAAAGCCGGTCGACTACGAGGCCGCCGACGTGGACAAGTGCCTTAAGGGGCTCAAAGGCATGATTCTGTGGAGCGTCGAAACATTGAAGGCCGACGGCGAGCAGGACCTCAAAATCGCCAATGTCATGTCCACCGCCGCCACACGCGGCAACGCCAACGAATCCGTCTACTGCGCCACCAAGTGGGGTGAGAAGGGGTATACGACGAGCCTCAAGGCGGCCTACAAGGGAACCAGTGTGAAGGTTGTGGGCGTGTATCCGGGAGGCATCGACACCGACTTCTACCATGACAGCCACGATTACGTGTCGTTGGACAAGCAGCATTCCTTCATGAGCGCCGCGGAACTGGCCGAAGTGGTGCTGTTCAACCTCGTCAACGACGCGAATCTGACGGTTTCCGACATCCTCATCGAACGCAACTACCGGTAGCGTCGGCCACCAGTCACAGCCAAGGCAAAAGTATCGGGCATGGGCTATTGTTAACAGGTTTGCGCAACGTGCGTAATGTTTGACATGAAAGGCCATTGTGCCCGATACCGCTGTGATTGAAAATGAAGATGCCCTCGCCGCCGATTTCGATGAGGCGGGCGAGGAGGAGGAACGCCCCCAGACGTTCGCCGAACTCGGCGTTCCCGGCCCGTTGGTACGCGTGCTCGCGGCCGATGGCAAGAAAACCGCTTTCCCGATCCAGGCCGACACCCTTCCCGATTCCCTGGCCGGTCGTGACATTCTCGGCCGAGGCCGTACCGGCTCCGGCAAGACCCTGGCGTTCTCGATTCCGCTGGTCGCACGCCTAGGTGAGGTCGACGCCGACGAGTACGAGAACATGAGCCAGTTCCGCCATGAGGTGGAACAGGTGCGCAAGGGGCATGCCGAGGAACGGCGCGCCGACGATTTCCTGCCGCACCCGCGCGGTCTGGTGCTCGCTCCGACCGTGAGCTGGCCAACCAGATCAACGACGTGCTGATGCCGCTCGCGCAGATGTACGGCATGACCACCACCACCGTGTATGGCGGTGTGCGCTACGCCCGCCAGATCCGCGATCTAAGGGCCGGCGCCGATATCGTCGTCGCATGCCCGGGCCGTCTTGAGGACCTGCTCGAACAGCATGCGCTGACCTTGGAGAAGGTCGAAGTGGCCGTGATCGACGAAGCCGACGAAATGGCCGACATGGGCTTCCTGCCGCCGGTCAAGCGCCTGCTCGGCCAAGTGTCGTTCGACGCGCAGATCATGCTGTTCTCCGCCACCCTCGACCATGGCGTCGACGAGGTGGTGAACACGTTCCTCACCGATCCTAAGATCCACAGCGTCGACTCCGCCACCGCGGCCGTCGACGAAATGACCCACCACGTGTTCGAAACCACGCAGGGCGACCGTCATGAGCTGGTCCGCACCCTCGCTTCCGGCAAGGGACGCCGCATCCTGTTCACCCGCACCAAATTCCAGACCCAGAAGCTCGCCAAGGACCTGACGAAGAACGGCATTCCGGCGGCCGAGCTGCACGGCAACCTGAGCCAGAACCAGCGTGATCGCAATCTCGCAGCCTTCGAATCCGGCGACGTGAACGTCATGGTCGCCACCGATGTGGCCGCCCGCGGCATCGACGTGTCCGGCGTGGAGCTCGTGGTGCAGGTGGAGCCTCCGGAGGACCCGAAATCGTTCCTTCACCGCTCCGGACGTACCGCGCGAGCCGGCCATTCCGGTGATGTGGTGACCATCGTTCTGCCGAACCAGCGCCGCCGCACCCGCCGCATGCTGCATGAGGCCGGACTGAAGGTCAAGCCGATCGAAGTGACCCACGATTCCCCGGAAGTGTTGGAATTGGTGGGCGAGTCGGCCGAACCGCGTTTCGGTTGGACGCTTGAGCAGTCCCAGCCGGCGGGCAATCCGCGTCGCAGGCATGGCAAGGGCGGCGACGGTTCCGCGGAAAACGGCGGGCGCTCCGGACGCAACCGTTCCGGTGGACGCAACAAGGACCGGGGCAAGGACAAGGGCGGCAAGCCGTTCAAGTCCGAACGCAAGGACCGCGCGAATCGCAAGGGACGTGAAGAGCGCGCCGAAGTCGCCGAACGCGAGCAGCGTTTCGAACCGAAACAGAATCGCGCCGAACGTCGCGCCGCCAAGTTCGAAGGCCGCGACAACCGCGAATACGAGGCACGCGAGCATCGTTGGGAACATCCTGAAATCCAAGAGGAGAAGCGCGAGAAGCACGAGGAGAAGCGCAACAACAAGCGTCGCGAAAAGTACGCGCGGCTGCATGAGCAGCAGCGTGCCGAAGCCGGTGAACAGCGTGGAACCGACAATCGCAAGCGGCGCTCCGTCGAGCGTTCCGATCAGCGTGGCCAATCCGATAGGAAGCCCGGCAAAAAGCAGTATGCGAAAAAGCAGGGCGCGCCGACCAAGAAGCAGCGCAAGGCCGAAGCCCGTGCCGAACGCCGTTACGAGGACGATCGCCAATACCGCAGGAACCGCGACGAACGCGACGACCGCCGTCAGGGCGGCAAACGCATCCATCGCAAGGAAATCCGCGTGATTCATGACGAGCGTGGCGAGGACGCGAAGCGTTATGACCGTCGCATGGAAGCCAAGTATGGCGATTCCGGTCGTCGTGGCGGTCACGGAGAACGCCACGACAAGCATGCGGGCGAAAGGCAGGGCAAGCCGTTCCGCAAGCATGCGAAGATCCGCAAGGCGCCGTTCCGCTCCCGCTGACGTACGTCAACGGTCAAGCAAAAAGCCGTTCATTCCAGCAATCGCAAGGAATGAACGGCTTTTTCTATACGGGATATCGCAGTATCAGCCGTTGACCGGCTGATACTGGTCGAGCGCGGTGAAGCAACGTTTATAGACCATCAGCATGATGATGCTGTCCGCCAGCAGCGTAAGCGCCGCGATGGTGGCGAGAATCATGAACTGGTATTTCGCCGCGTCGATGGGGTTGCCGCCGGCGATGATCTGACCGGCCATCATGCCCGGCACCGTCACAATGCCGGCGGAGGCGAGCGACGCGGTGGTGGGCAGCAATCCCAGACGGATCGACGAGACGATACTTGGACGTGCCGCCTCCCACGTGGTGGCACCCAACGCCAGCAGCGTGTCCACTTCGTCACGACGTTCCTTCATGCTTTCAAAGAAGCGGCTCAACCCCACCGCCAACGCCGAAACGGTGTTGCCCAGCAGCATGCCGGTCAACGGCACCACCAATTGCGGCGCATACCACGGTTGCGGACGGATGATGAGCTCGGTGACCAACGAGATCATGATGAGCATGGTCACGACCAGACTCAGGAACACCGGTCCAGCCAAGCCCTTCGGAACACCTTTCGCACGCGAAAGAGTGATCTGCACGGCCGCGATGAGCATGAACGCCACAAGCAGCAGCACCAGCCACGGATTGTTCGAACGGATGACGTACTCCATGATGAAGCCCATCGCGCACAATTGCAGCAGCGCACGGCAAGCCGACCACAGAAGCGTGCGCCCCACGCCCATACGCATGGTTTCGGAGATGCCGGCGGCAATGGCCACCATCACCAGTGCGGCGATGAGACCCCAGATGTCGATCGCATAGTAGTTGCCGTTCATGCGACGCTCCCTTCTACCGTGTTACCCGTCGAAGTACTACCCGTCGCAGTACCGTCCGCTTCGGCGTTGCCGGACTGCGTGAGCGTGCCATCGGCAAGACGCATGACACGTGTGGCACGGCCATCCGGCGGCCGGTGCCGGATACGAACGATCGCCATGCCGTCCGCCGCCGCTTTGGCGAGGATGCGCGCCACTTTCTCGGCGTTGTCGTCATCCAATCCGGCGTCCACTTCGTCGGCGAGCAGCACCTTCGGACGGGTCAGCAACGTACGTGCAAGGCTCACGCGCGCCGCCTGACCGCCGGACAAGTCGTGTGGCGGACGGTTCAGATCGATGTCGGCACAGCCCATATTGTCCAAGGTTTCACGGATTCTGCCGTCCGGCAACGCATCGGTGGGGGAGATTCTGCGCGGCCCCTGCTTCGTTCTCGCCGACTGGCGTATGGCAAGCGTGAACGGCAGACGAATCGCCTGCGCCACCGTCTCGCCCAACAGCACCGGCTTCTGCGGCAGGTACGCGACCTGCGCGCGCCACTGCTGCGGGGTGAAATCGTCGGCGGAACGGCCATCCAACCGTAAATCGCCTGACGCGCGCGGATTGAGCCGTGCGAAAGCGGTCAGCAGCGAGCTCTTGCCTGCGCCGGACGGTCCGACCAAGTCCACGATTTCGCCAGGCTCGATGGCGAAGGACAATCCGGAGAATATGGTGCGGCGTTCGCCGTCGACCATAATCGAACAGCGCACGTTCGATGCTTCGAATACGTATGTCATAGCCAAAACCATACGCCAATAGCGAACGGTTCACGGCGGTTTCAGGGTTTTCCCTGAGTTTTGAGGCGAAATCAGCCATAAGGATGACGCGTGCCCGTTATTTTGCGTACTACAACTGTCAAGTTGAAGGAAAACCTATATGTTGGGGATGGGAAATATGCGTCAGTGGCTTATGAACATAAGCCTGGTCGGAGGCTGGTTTCCGGCGGCGGCGTTCGCCGTCGTCGCAGTGCTGTCCGTAACCCTGCTGGTTAGCGCGGCCGTTTCGAAACGGGACGGACGCATACTGGCTACCGTGCTGCCGATCGGCGTTGCGGCCGTGTCCGGAATGGTCGGCTATGTGGTAGCTTGGCTGCTGTCCGACGTGTTCGTGGTGTTCGGCGTCGGATTGGGATCGTGTGATGTCTTGGGTGGCGGCTGGTTTCGCCATCGCTGGTTTCGCCATCGTGCATATCGTGTTGAGCAGGGGCATGATGCGCGTGGCCGCGGCCATCTTGACCGTATTCGCGATACTGGCCGCGGCGATCGGCATCGACCAATCGTACGGCGAATACGCCACCATCGGCTCGCTGTTCGGCGAGGATTCCTACAGCCAAGCCGATCTGACCGGACTGGCCAAACGCAAGGACCTCATCACCGTCGCACAGTGGCGCAAACAGGCCGCCAACGGCACAATCCGCAATATTCCGGCGAACGGAACCGTCAACAAAATCGACATTCCGGCCACGAAATCGCAGTTTGAAGCACGCAAAGCCCTCGTCTACCTGCCTCCGGCGGCATTGGCCGACTCGAAACGCAAGCCGGCCCTGCCGGTCGTCCTCATGCTGAGCGGGCAGCCGGGCAGTCCGGGACGCGTCTTCCAAGCCGGCGGCATCCAAACCATGATGGACGGATATGCGAAAACCCACGACGGACTCGCCCCAATCGTCATCGCAGCCGATCAGCTTGGCGCCGATTCGCACAACACGCTATGCGTGGATTCGAAGGTGTACGGCAATGCGCTGACCTACCTGACGCAGGACGTGGTCGACTGGGTGAAAACCAACCTGCCCGCCGCACAGGATGCCAAGGATTGGGCCATCGCCGGATTCTCGCAAGGCGCCACATGTTCGCTGCAGATCGGCGTGAACCATCCCGACCTGTTTGGCACCATGATTCCCACCGACAGCGAAATCAAACCGACCAACGGCAGCCGACAGGAAATGATCGACCGGTTCTTCGACGGCGACACCACAGCCTATGAGAACCAAGTGCCGGTCAACGCCATCCGCAACCACGCGCCCACCCATCAGATGCTCATCATAGGCGCGGGGGAGAAGGACACCACCTCAATACGCAACGTCAAAACAATCGCGCCGGTCGCGGCGAAAGCCGGCATGCGCGTCGCCGCCGTCGAATCGTCCGGCAACGCACACGACTGGCACGCCGTGCAGGACGTGCTGCGTTACGGGCTCGCCGTATTCGGCCACGACACCGGACTGGATGGTGCGAACCCGAACCTATCCGACTATCCGAATCTCAAACGCATCACGATATGACGATCCTGAACACAAACCCGCAAGCCTGAGAATCCCAGAAAAGGAAAGAAATGACTCAAACGCAAACCGCACCTGCTAAACCAGCCGAGGCATCACCCGCGAAACCACTGTTCGGCTTCCGCGCGCTGCTCGCCGATCTGGCCGGATGGATCAGACGACACCTACTCACCGTCTGCCTCGTGCTGTTCGTCATCCTCATCAACGTGGGCACGCAGATCGTGTGCGCGCTCATACGTCAGCCGTTCCCGCCGAGCCTGGCCAAAGTAAGTTTCGAAGCGCTCGCACGCGGCCGCTGGTACACCGCGCCGATATCCATGCTGTACGTGCCGAATCTGGGCCGTCTGCTCATCGACGTTCCGCTCATGCTGGTTGCGTTCGGCCTGGCCGAATCGGTGATCGGCAAAATCAAAACCGCATGGGTGTCCGTCATCACCACACTGGGTGGCGTGGCCTTGGGCATGGGACTGTGCTCCCTATCCGACGGGCGCAGCCCCCAATGGCATGCGATCTCGCATGATGGCGCCATCCTTGGTCCGCTGATTCTCGTCGCCGGCACCTTATGTGCGTCAGCGCGTTCACAACCATGCTGTGGCGCCGCCGTATCCGCGTGATCGGCTATGCGGTCGTGCTCATCATGTTCCTCTACCGAGGCGAGGTGAGCGACTACTGCCTGCTTGCCACTTCGGTGATTGGCCACGTGCTCGGCTATCTGATGGCTCCTGCACGCATGGTGACGAATACCGGCATGGCGCCATCTACGAAATGCGTCGGCTTATCGGCATCGTCGCGGGCGTGCAGGCCATCGGTTCGCTCGTCGCCGTCTCGTCACGCCAATCGTTCGGCCTGCTGTCCATGTTCGGACTGTTGACCGGCTCCACCGACTTCGACACCGGACGTGTGGTCGACTGCCTCAGCGGCGCCTCGCATACGGACTGCTTCACGCAATACCGCATGATGCGTTTCACCATGCCCGGCAACTGGCTGGTATCCATCATGCCGACGCTGATGCTGCTGCTCATCGCCTGGGGTCTGTATCGAGGCCGTCATCTCGCAGCCGCGCTCAGCATCGTGTTCAACGCATGCACCATTGCGCTATCGACGGTGTTCTATGTGGCTATTCCGCTGTCCTACGTGGACGGCTCCGACGCCGGTGCATACATGGATGCGATATCCGCATTGCAACGGCACGGCGCATTCCACGCGATGCTGGCCACGATGGCGTTGCCGCTGCTGTGCATCGTCATCATCATCCTGTTCCGCGCATGTTTCACCATTCGCACGAAAAGCGAGACCGTGCTGCGCGGTATCGCCATCACGTTCGCCGCATTCGTATTACTGGGATTGCTGTACGTCGGCTACGGCCTGTCCATGCCGTCCGGCTTCAACGAAACGCCGCTGCTGGTCGATCTGATCGCAGACTACGTGCAGCGTTTGCTGCCGATTGGCCTGCTAAGTGGCGTGGAACCGGCGTTCGTGCCGGTCGGACTGCTTTCCGAAATCGTCTACCAGTACGTCGGACCGATGTTTTGGCTGGTCGCGCTGTGCTGCACATGGGGTGGTCTGCGTGACCGTTCCATGATCAACGACGCGTACCGTCACCGCGTGGACGAGATCATCGGACTCGGCGGCGAATCCATGTCGTTCATGGCCACTTGGAAAGGCAACGATTACTGGTTCTCCGCCACCGGCCGTTCCGCAATCGCCTACCGCGTGTCGTACGGCATCGCATTGACCGTCACCGGACCTTTCGGCGACCCAGACGAATATGAGGACGATCTGCATGCGTTCGCCGGCTTCTGCACCCAACGTTCCCTGACGCCGGTGTTCTACAGCGTGCACGCCGAACAACGTGACGCGTTGGTCTCCGCCGGCTGGAACGCGCTCGACGTCGGCACCGAAATGGTGATCGACCCGGCCGCATGGCAGACGCGCGGCAAGAAATGGCAGGACGTACGCACCGCCATCAACAAAGCCAAGCGCGACGGCATCACCGACGTGCTCACCACATTCAAGGAATCGCCGTTCTCCGTGCAGACGCAGATCCGTGAGATCTCCACGCAATGGGCCGGCGAGAAGGCCCTGCCTGAAATGGGCTTCACCCTGGGTGGCGTGGACGAGCTGGTCGATCCACGCGTCAAACTGCTGTACGCGGTGGACACGGACGGTAAGGTGCTGGGCGTCACCAGCTGGCTGCCGACCTATGAGAACGGCAAAGTGGTCGGATGGACGCTCGACTTCATGCGTCACCGTACCGACAGCGTCAACGGCATCATGGAATTCCTCATCGCCCGCATGGCCGAACGGCTGCGCGACGAAGGCGAAGTGCGATTCATGAGCTGTCCGCGGCGCCACTTGCCGGCATGAGCGGCGAAGGCCACGAACAGGGGGAGAGCGCCGTGCTCGACCACGTGCTGCAGATGGTGGCCGACATCATGGAACCGGCTTACGGATTCCACTCCCTGTTCCGCTTCAAACTCAAGTTCCATCCGGATGAAGCCAAAGTGTACATCTGCTATCCGGATCCGGCGAAACTGCCGCAGATCTCGCTTGCCGTCGCGCAGGCCTACGTGCCGTCGCTCACCCCAGCCGAAGCCATGCGATTCGTACGCACCATCGTGCCTACGAAAATGAACTGAAACCATGCGACCGGTTGACGGCCCGTCATCCCTGAGATGGGCCGTCGCTTTGGGTGCGCTCGGGGCTACACTGGGGAAGGTTCATAAAAAGTACTACGTTTCTCCATGAAAGGGAACAGTATGTCAGCTGAAGCAAACGTCGGCGTCGTCGGTCTGGCTGCCATGGGCGGCAGCCTCGCACGCAATCTCGCTCACCACGGCAACAAGGTCGCCGTGTTCAACCGCACCTACGCCCGTACCGAAAAGCTCATGAACGAGCACGGCACCGAAGGCGAGTTCTTCCCGGCGAAGACCCTCGAGGAGTTCGTGGACAGCCTCTCCAAGCCGCGCACCGCCATCATCATGGTCAAGGCCGGCGAACCCACTGACGCCATGATCAACGCGCTCGCCGACCTCATGGAACCGGGCGACATCATCGTCGACGCCGGCAACGCCTACTTCCCGGACACCATCCGCCGTGAGAAGGAAATCAGTGCGCGTGGCCTGCACTTCGTGGGCTGCGGCGTTTCCGGCGGCGAAGAGGGTGCCCTCCTCGGCCCGTCCATGATGCCTGGCGGTTCCGAAGAATCCTGGAAGACCCTGAAGCCTATCTTCGAATCCATCGCGGCCAAGGCCGAAGGCGAACCGTGTGTGACCCACATCGGTCTCAACGGCGCCGGCCACTTCGTCAAGATGGTGCACAACGGCATCGAATACTCCGACATGCAGCTCATCGCCGAAAGCTACGACCTCATGCGCCGTGGCCTGGGCATGACCCCGGCCGAAATCGGCGACGTGTTCGAGGAGTGGAACAAGACCGAACTCGACTCCTACCTCATTGAAATCACCGCCGAAGTGCTGCACCAGGTCGACAAGAAGACCGGCAAGCCGCTCGTCGACCTCATCGTCGACCACGCCGGCATGAAGGCACCGGCACCTGGACCGTGCAGACCGCACTGTCCCTCGCCGTGCCGGTCACCGGCATCGCCGAGGCCGTGTTCGCCCGCGGCCTGTCCTCCGAAGCCGACCTGCGTGAGGAAGCCCAGAAGCAGGCTTCGCCGGCCCCGACGGCAAGCTGAACCTCAACGACGACGAGAAGAAGGCTTTCATCGAGGATATCCGTCAGGCCCTCTACGCCTCCAAGATCGTCGCTTACGCACAGGGCTTCAATGAGATCACCACCGCCGCCAAGGAATACGGTTGGGATATCGACCTCGCCGCCGTGGCACGCATCTGGCGTGGCGGCTGCATCATCCGCGCGAAGTTCCTCAACCGCATTTCCGAAGCGTTCGAATCCGGCGAGGCCAACGTGTCACTGCTGTTCGCCCCGTACTTCAAGAACGCCATCGAAAACGCCGAGAAGTCCTGGCGTAACGTGGTGGCCCAAGCCGCCGTCAACGGTCTGCCGACCCCGGCGTTCGCCTCGTCGCTGTCCTACTTCGACGGCCTGCGTTCCAAGCGTCTGCCGGCCGCCCTTATCCAGGGCCAGCGTGACTACTTCGGCGCCCACACCTACCAGCGTGTGGACCAGCCGGGCGCGTTCCACACCCTGTGGGCCGAGCCGGGCCGCGAAGAGATCGAAGCCTGATCTTTTCCTTGCCTCTGTGTCAGGGCGGATATGCCAGAGGTCTTGCGATGTGTTCCATTGCAAGACCTCTGGCATATGCATATTACTGAGCTGCGATATTGCCGTACCGTTGCATTGACGGAGCATAGTGTCGCTCCGTAAGCAGAACGAATGGTACTTGTGGTTGTGATGCATCCCATTTGCGTTTCTAGGGGAGTCTAATGCCATCGTCTAACCTCCTTCCGAGAGGTTTTCGGAAGCTATGGGGCGAAATAGGCGGCGGATTGGGATTCCGTAGGTGGTTTTTGCGTTCCATAGGTGGTTGGTCTTGGGAGCCTGCTGCGGAAAAGGCCGGAAACCGGCCTTTTCCATGACCCCGATACTTGGGGCAACCGCCTACGGAAACGTGAAACCGCCTACGAAGCTGCAGTCCAGCGGGAACCTGCGTCAAAACGACACTCAACAATCAATCAACACTCAAAAAAAGGGGTGTCTCACGGCATGAGTCGCGGGACACCCCTGTTACCTGTTTCGGATGAACCTCACAACTTGGAAGCGGCACCCTCGTCAATGAGCCAGAGCAGTTCCTCGCCATCGGCGTAGGAGCTTGGGGCATGCGGGTTGTTGCGCTGGGCAAAGGCGACCTTGACCGCGCCGGCCTTGCGCTCTTCGGAGGTGAACACCCACGTATGCTTCGACCGGGCGATCATCGGCACGGTCAATGTCAGGCGCAGCGGCGGCGGTTTCGGCGAATCGCGCACGCCTGCGACCAGCACGTGCGGGTCGTCGATCTCGGCCTCGCCGTGGTCGGGGAACAGGGACGCGAAATGCGCGTCCGGCCCCATGCCGAACATCGCGATATCCAATGCCGGATTCTCGCCCAACTGCTCGATGAGCTCGCGCTGGTACTCCGCGGCGGCCTCGGCCAGCACCGCATCGGTCTGTTCGGGGGAGGCGGCGGCGATCTCCTCGGCGCCGCGGGTATCGGCCGGCATCGCATGGATGTTCGCCGCCGGCATGCGCCCGCTTTCCACAAGCGCGCCGTACCAGCCTCGCGAGCCTGCTCGCGTTGCGGTCGTCGTCATCGGCCGCCACGAAGCGCTCGTCGCCCCACCACACGTGCACACGGCTCCAGTCCACGGCATCGTTCAGCGGGCTGGCGTTCATCGCGGCGAACACACGGTTGCCGTCGGTGCCGCCGGTCACGGCGATATCCACACGTTTACGATTCGGCTCGGCCAGCAGATCGATGATGGTCAGCAGCGTGCGCGCGGCCACAGCCTCCGCCAGTACCTGCGGATTGGGGTATACGACGGTTTTACGTTCTGTCACGTTCACTCCTTGTATTATGGTTCGACGCTCGGTGGCTACTGCCTGGGCTTGACGAGATCCAGTCCTTGCGAGACGACCTCGCTGTAGATCTCATCGGGGTAGAGGCGGCCAAGCTCCTCGCTCAGGCATTCCTCAAGCGTGCGCGCGGGCACGCTGATGGTCTGCGGCGACTGGCCGGGCACACTGATCACGGCGAACCCGTCGTCGGTGGAGGGGCGCTCCAGGCTCAGCACGCCGTCGCCGCGCGTCAGGTACACGCCGGTGACGGCCGTGGCGTTCGGATCCTCCTCGATCATCACCGGCACGTTCAGG
>ENA-OQMZ01000396-OQMZ01000396.1-human-gut-metagenome-genome-assembly--contig:-NODE-396-length-18841-cov-8.259485_pt1 | contig 18841 bp, 17 predicted proteins | sample MGYA00242621_ERZ504862 | MGnify/ENA primary metagenome ERZ504862 (study PRJEB26092, sample SAMD00036393) | human gut metagenome | host: Homo sapiens | study: EMG produced TPA metagenomics assembly of... | reverse complement strand
CACAAAAACCTCGCCGCCGTTTGACCGATCCCTCGGCACCACGCGTCAGCGTGGCCGGCAACGAACTGGCAATCATTGACTATAAAGAAGTAGTACAAATACGCTCTTGAGTTCTCAAACCACCACCACTCACCCACCTCGCGGACCGGAACCATCCGGACCACTCGCTGAGCGGCAGCAAGGGATTAACTTACACGAACCCGTCCACTTGCGCAAATCGGCATTCCGCAAACCCCGTAAAAACCCTTGCGGCGCAACGCATTCATCGGCGTGTCGAAAACCGCCTATCGCACGCCACATCATCGCAGAAATGCTTCAAACAAGCCTCAAAACGGCCTGAAATTCATCAGAAAAACCTGTCTACGGGCGTGTCGTGAGCCTGCAACGGTTTCCAAATACGGTCGGAAAGCCGAAAAAGACGCATACGGAGGAAACCGCGCGGTGGTATGTATGGAGGTATGAGCAAAAAAATCGCAGTATTAACGGGCGCAGGCATCTCCACGTCCGCAGGCATCCCTGACTTCCGTGGACCGGACGGCGTCTGGACCAAACATCCCGAGCAAATGAACGTGTACGACATCGACGCGTTCCTAGCCAATAAGGAAGACCGCGAGTATTCCTGGCGCTGGCAAAAGGAATCGCCAGTATGGAACGCGCAGCCGGGCACCGCACACAAAGCGCTCGTCAAGCTGGAACAGGCAGGGCTGCTGACGCTGCTCGCCACGCAGAATTTCGACGCACTCCATGAAAAAGCAGGCAACAGCAGCAACGTCATCGTCAATCTGCACGGAACCATCGGCACCTCGCACTGCATGAAGTGCCACGCGAAATACGACACCGCCGAAATCATGGCGAACCTCAACAACGAGCCGGATCCGCACTGCCATCGCAAGCTGCCATACAGCGGCAATATGCCATGCAATGGGCTGATCAAAACCGACGTCGTCTACTTTGCGAAGCGCTGCCGGATGGTGCGATTGAAAAGTCATACCGTCTGGCGGCGCAGGCCGACGAATTGTGGGTGATCGGCTCCACGCTGGAAGTGATGCCGGCGGCGAGCATTGTGCCGGTCGCGGCACAGGCGGGCGTGCCGATCACCATCATGAACATGGGACGCACGCAATACGATCGCTTGGCCACACGGCTTATCCGCGACGATATTGCGATTGCGCTGCCGCAGTTGGTCGACGAGACAATCGCCGCGGAACAGGGCAAATAACACCGAATGAACAAGCAAGGCTCCTCAACCTGATTGGGTTTGAGGAGCCTTCTTTGATGCGGAAGATATGCGAGAATCCGCGCTTATCCACCGTGGGAAATCAGTAGATGCGCTTGGGCCGGAAACCGGCCGCGCGCATCGCGTCAAGGATGCGGTCGATGTGCTCAGGGCCGTTGGTTTCAACGGTGACGCCCAAGGAAACCGAATCAGTGTAATGGCTGGAAGCCTTGAACTGGTCGTGATCGAGTGCGATGACGTTAGCGCGCTGCTCGGCCAGAATCGTGGCCACCTTGACAAGCTGGCCAGGGGTATCCGGAAGCTCAACCTCGAAGTTCATGATGCGGCCACGGGCAATCATGCCCTTCTGAATCACCGCGCTGATGGAGACAGTATCCTCATTGCCACCGGAAAGAATCGGCACCACCACATGCGGACCCTGTGCTTCGGCGAACTTGCGCGAGCGCAGATTCAGGTGCTCAAGCGCGGCCAGAGACACGGCACCGGCAGCTTCGACCACCAGCTTGTGCTTCTCCAGCATGAGCAGAATCATCTCGTTGATGTCACGCTCGGTGACGGTGACCAGATCGTCGAGGAACTCGTTGAGCAGCGCGAAGGTCAGGTCGCCCGGACGCTTCACGGCAACGCTTCGGCGGAGGTGCGCACCTGGTCGGCTGCGACGACGCGACCGGCGGCCAACGAATTCTTCCATGCCGGGCTGCCTTCCGGAATGGCGCCGATCACGCGCACTTCCGGCTTGAACGTCTTGATGGCGAGCGCCACGCCCGCGCCCAGACCGCCGCCACCAAGCGGCACAACCACATCGGTGACGTTAGGCACGTCTTCGAGAATCTCAAGACCGATGGTGCCCTGTCCGCACAGCACCTCATAATCATCGAACGGCGGCACGTAAATCATGCCTTCGGTATCGCTGAGTTCCTGCGCGTGGGCGGCGGATTCATCGAACACCTCGCCGCACAGCACCACATCAGCGCCGTAAGCCTTGGTGGCGTCCACCTTCAACGGCGGCGTGATCTGCGGCATGCAGATGGTGGCCTTCGCGCCACGCTCACGGGCCGCGTATGCCACGCCTTGGGCATGGTTGCCTGCGGAAGCGGTGACGATGCCATGCGCAAGCTGCTCGTCGGACAACGATGCGATCTTGTTATACGCGCCACGAATCTTGAATGACCCAGTGACCTGGAGATTCTCCGGCTTGAGCAGAATCTCATGTCCGGTCATCTCGGACAGCACCGGGGACGGAATAATCTCCGTGTGGCGTGCGGTGCCCTTCAGTCGTTCGGCGGCCAGTTTCAATTCAGCGGCATGATCACGCCGCAATGCTTTGAGCACCTCGTTTTGTTCCATGGACGTTATTGTAAGCGCACGTCTGCCGAAAATGCCGTGCGATTGCCGAATCGCAATCGAATCCCGGCCGTGCCTCAGAATCGCACGGAAAAAAGAAACGTCCGACAGGTTTCGTGATGAACCTGCCAGACGTTCCGCAGAGAGTTATAGGGAAAGATCGATCAGAGCTGAATCACGACTCCCTCCCAGCGAGCGAGCTCGCCACGAGCGATCGATTTAACACTATGCATAGCATCATAGGTGCTGAGCAGTACTTGCGGATCGGACACGCCGTCGGAAAGCAGCTCCGCCACGTCCGAAGGCAGCGCCGCGGACCTGTCGGTGAGGTTGACCACGACAAGAATCGTGTCGTCGCCATTGGTGCGCGTGAAAGCATACACCTGATCGCTGTCGGCGGCGAGCAGATGCCATTCGCCAGTGGAGATGGTGGCGCTGTTGTGCCGCATGGCGATGAGCTTCTTGTAGAACGTGTACACGGAATCCGGATCGTCGAATTCCTCGGCCGCGTTGATTTCCACATGATTCGGGTTGACGCTGATCCATGGTTCGACGGGCGCGTCTGGCGCGGTGAAGCCGGCGTATTTGGAGGCGTCCCACTGCATGGGGGTGCGCGCGTTGTCGCGGCCGATGAGGCGAGGGCGGCCATCATGGATTCGGACGACTGGCACTTGGCTTCCTCCACGCGCTGGCGATAGCCATTGAGGGCCTCCAAATCGCGGTACTGTTCCAGCTTGGTGAAGTGGCGTTGGTCATACCCAGCTCCTCGCCTTCGTAAATGTACGGAGTGCCGCGGTGCATGTGCAGCACCATGCCGAACGCTTGGCGCTCAGCTCGCGCGAATCGCGGTCGGAGTCGTTGCCCCAACGGGAGACCACGCGCGGCTGGTCATGATTGCAGAAGAACAGGCTGGCCCAGCCGGCCTTCCTCACGGCCTCCTGCTGCTCGGTCATACGGTCGCGCAGGTTTTTGACCTCGAACGGCACGGTATTCCACTTGGAGCCTTCCTGGTCGATGCCGACATGGTCGAACAGGAATAGCATGTCAAGTTCCTTGTTGGCCGGATCGGTGACGTGCTCGTTACGGGCCGGGGTGATGCCCGGAGCCTCGCCCACGTTGATGTAGCCTTCACGGCCTTCGAATACCTCACGGCGCATTTCGGCGAGGAACTCGTCGATGCGCGGACCGTCGGAGCAGAACGGGAACGGGCTGGAATAGCCTTCCTCGCCGACCGGCAGATCGGCGATTTCGGAACCGTCCTCGCCCGGCAGCCTGCCGTTCTTGTCGACGGTCTTGGAGATCTGGGTGATCACGTCCATGCGGAAGCCGTCGATGCCGCGATCCATCCACCAATTCATCATCTTGTAGACGGCCTTGCGCACCTCGGGATTCTCCCAGTTGAGGTCGGGCTGCTTCTTGGAGTACTGGTGGAAGAAGTATTCGCCGCGCTTCGGGTCGTACTCCCATGCGGAGCCGCCGAAGTAGGAGCCCCACTGGTTCGGCTCGGCGCCCGGAGTGCCCGGCTCATGGCCCGGCTTGGCGGGACGCCACCAATACCAATCCGCATGAGGATCGTTCTTGTCGCGGGAAGCCTGGAACCAGGCGTGCTCGTCGGACGTGTGGTTCACGACCAGGTCCATGATGACCTTCAGGCCGCGCTTGTGCGCTTCGGCAAGCAGCTCGTCCATATCGGCCATCGTGCCGAACAGCGGATCGATGTCCTGGTAGTCGGAGATGTCGTAGCCGTTGTCGTCCTGCGGGGACTTGAAGACCGGGGACAGCCACAGCACGTCCACGCCAAGGTCGGCAAGATAGTCGAGGCGGCTGGTGATGCCCTTCAGATCGCCGATGCCGTCGCCATTGGAATCCTGGAAGGAACGGGGATAGATCTGGTAGACCACCGCGTTGGCCCACCATGGATTCGGGGTGGCGCCATTCGAACGGACGGTGTCAGGAAGAGTGGAACGATTGAAATTCGTCATCGCGATTGAGCTCCTTTGCCTAAGTGGAATGGATGAACTTTGCTATATCCCATGGTACGTAAAGCGTTTTTTCTTTCTTGCCTGCGGCGCGTTTTGCAAAGCAGGAAATGAAAGATATATTGCAAGCGGGATGCGCCCTTCGGAATCACATCAATGCATACGAAAAGCGGGAATCCTCGAAAAAGGGGAAACGAGGATTCCGCTCGGCGCTGTGAAGTTTTACTTCACAAGCAGACGGCCTACGGCCGCGTTGTTCCTGCCTTCGCTCGCCTATCGGCTCGCTCAGGAGGAACCTATGAACAGTCCACAGGACTGTTCACTTAACGGCTCCTCTCATCACACCACCGACGACCCACTTTTGGGCGAAGATGTAGACGATGAGGACCGGGGCCATGGCCATCAGGTAGGAGGCGAAGGCCATCGGGTAGTTCGACGTGAACTGGCTCTGGAACACGTACTGCGCCAGCGGAATCGTCTGATTGCTCTGGTCGGTCAGCGTGATCAACGGCAGAAGGAAGTCGTTCCACGCCCACAGTGCGGTCAGGATGGCGATCGTGGCGTTGATCGGTCCCATCAGCGGGAAGATGATCGTCCAGAAGATGCGCCAGGTCGAAGCGCCGTCGATGCGCGCCGCCTCTTCCAACGAAATCGGAATCGAACGGATGAAGCCGATCGCGATGAACAGGTTCGTGCCGATGCCGAGAATCGTGTACAGAATGATCAGACCGAGCTGGTTGTCCAGGTGCAGGGTGCCCATTTCCTTGGCGATCGGCAGCATGACGACGGTGAACGGCACGAACATCATGGCCAGGAAGAAGTAGTACAGGAAGCGGAAGAACCGCTTATCCATGTTCCTTGCCACGGCGTACGCGACGAACGTGTTCGTCAGCAGCGTCAGCACCACAGCGCACACGGTGATGATCGCGGAATTGAGCGCGGCCTTCGGATAGTTCACCTTGTTCCACGCGTCCGCGAAATTATGCCATTCCCACGTGGTCGGCAGGCTGAACGTGCCCGCTTCGCCCGGCGTCTTCAGCGCGGTGACGACGGCGAAGTACAGCGGCACGAGCACCGTCAGGCTCAGCACGGCGACGGCCGCCGTCAGCCACCAGTTGATGCTGTGGTCCTTGCGGATCTTCTCCGGCTTCGCTTGCGATTGTCCGCTTTGCGCGGCGGCCGGCTTGGTTGCAACAGTTGCGCTAGTCATGATTTCTTCCCCTTACTCTCAGACCTTTTCCTTGCCGCTGAAGAACTTCAGCTGCACGAATGCGAGGATTGCCAGCACGATGAAGAACGTGACCGCGTTCGCCATCTGGTAGGAGTATTCGCCGTTGCCCAGGCCGTTCTGGAAGATCAGGTAGGAGACGGTTTCGGTCTTGGAATCCGGACCGCCCTTGGTCAATGCCATGACCTGGTCGAACGCGCCGAGCGAGTTCTTGAGGCTCAGCACCATGTTGATGGTGAAGAACGGGCCAATCAGCGGGAACGTGATCTGCCAGAAGTTCTGCCAGGCGTTCACGCCGTCGATGGACGCGGCCTCATAGATTTCGTTGTCGATGGTCTGCAGACCCGCCAAGTACAGCAGCGTGGAGTAGGCCACACCCTGCCAGATGGACAGGAACACGATCGGGAACCATGCCAGATCCGGATTGGAGATCATGGATGTGGACAGCCAATCGATGTGCAGCGCCTGGCCGAGGGCCGGCAGCGGGGTCATGAAGATGTACTTGAACACGTAGCCGATGACCAGCACCGACAGGGTGTACGGAATGAAGAAGATGGCTCGGAAGCCGTTCTTGAAGGCGATTTTGGAGTTCAGCAGCACCGCCAGGAACATGCCGAGGATGTTCGTGCCGAGCGTGATCAGAATCGCGATGAAAATCGTGAACAGATACGCGTGGCCGACGCGTGCGTCCTGGAACATCGCGATGTAGTTCTTGAAGCCGATGAACTTGTAATCGCCGTAACCCTGCGAATTGGTGAACGAGTACATCGCGCCCTGCAGGAACGGCAGGTACAGGAAGATGCACACGAGAATCATCGCGGGAATGGTCATCCAGTAGAACGCCGGATCGACCTTGCGCTTGGAGTATTTCGAAACCTTCTTCGGCTTCTTTGCGGCGGCCTTGTCAGCCTTGGCCGAGATATTGCCAGTCATTGTCGTTCCTCCCCTCACCTAAAGTTCCTGGCTTCGATCTTGTCGTATTCCGACTGCATGCTGTTCAGGAATCGTTTAGTATTGCCCGACTGCACCAACGTCTGCAGGAAACCGGCGAGGTTGATGCTTGCCGGCACGTAGTGGTCACAGAAATCAGCCAGCTTGCCGGCCTTGTAGAAGTCGAGCACGCCATTCAACGCTTCATCGCCGACGTACGTATCCTTGTACGGGGTGAACGCAGACTGCTGCTTGGAGTAGTCCTTCACGTTCTCCTCGCTCATCAGGAAGTCGACGAATTCGCGAGCCTCGGTGTAATGCTTCGTATGCGCGCCGATCGTCAGCATCACGTCGTCGCCGGCGGTCAGCTGCTGTTCCTTGACGTTGTCGGTGGCCGGCATCTGCGCGAACCGCAGATTGGCGTCCTTATTGATCAGACGGATCTGCGGAATCGCGTACGTGCCGAGCGGCAGAATCGCGGCCTTGCCGGAAGCGATGTCCTGCGTGGCCTGCTGGTAGGTGACGGCCGGATTCTTCTGCGTGTAGTTCTGGTAGATTTCGATCAGCTTGCCGCTGACGGGCGTCCACAAGTCGGAGAATTTCTTGCTTCCGTCCTTGAGATACGCGTATTCCGATTCCGGCACCAGCGTGGAATTCAGCGATGCGAGCGGCGCCTGCAACGTCCACGGATCAGCGGTGCTCGCCTCAACCGGCGTGACGCCCTTGGCCTTGAGTCGCTGGAGCAGCGCGATGAATTCGCTCCACGTCTGCGGCGGATTGTCCGGATCCTCGCCGGCCTGCTTCCACACATCGGCGTTGATGATGTAGCCGCTTGCGTTGCCCGCGTACGGAATACCGTACAGACGCTTCTTGGACTTGTCGGTGGTCTGCACGAGGCTCTTCGCGATGTTCACCATGCCCGGATTGAGCTCGTCGACGATCTCGTCGTCGGTGAAATCGTGGAAGACGCCCGCTTCGGCGAGCATGCCGTAATTGATGTCGCCGTTGATGGTGATGACGTCGGGTTCGCGGTTCTTCACCAGTCGCGTGCGCAGATCGGTGGTGGCGTCCGACGAATTGTTGACATTGACTTTGATGTTGGAATGGGTTTTCTCGAATTCACGCGCCTTGGCGGTGAACCAATCCGCCGCCTCGGACTTGAATTGGAAGAAATCCAAGGTGACCGTGCCGGCGGTGCTGTTGCCGCAGCCCGCGAGCCCGACCGTCAACGCGACCGCGCATGCAGCCGTGACGACACGACCCGCGATCCGCCTGAAAGTGCCTGCGTTGGCATTGGAATCAGGTTTCATTCTCTCGACTCCTTTGTATTTTCCTTTTTCACGGCAGGCCGGCTTCATTACCAGCCTCCGTTGCTTTTTAATTGTAGAATCGGCTTGTTTTCATTCCCAGTTTCCGCGCGCCCGCACTGTACGGAAATAAAAAACGGTTATTTTGTTATTCTTGGAAAGAAAATAGACGGTAAGGACGGTCCGATATGGCGATTTCCCCGATTCCACACTGGTTTGAAGGCTCGGAGTACACGCATAAGGTTGCGGCCTGCATTATGAAGTACGGTCCGATTTCGCGCATCACGCTGGCACAGATCCTTGGCCTTTCGCAAGGCGCGGTATCGCGCATCACCAGTGATTTGATTTACGCTGGCGTGATCGAAGAGACGCCAATGGCAGCGGGGCATGGCGGCAAGTTACCGAAAGATTTCTTGCGGAAATCGGCACAAAAGTCAATCCAGAAAGAAAATACGGAACGTCGCGGCCGTCCGCAGACCGGACTGCGCATCATCGCCAATGCGCGCACGTTCGTCGGCATGAAAATCAACACCACCCATATCACTGCCGTAACAGTAAACGCGCTTGGGCAGATCGTGACCGGCTGCCATGACCTGCCGCTCGACGACGATTCGCCGGAATCGGTGGTCGACGTTATTCGGCAGCTGACCATGGACTGCGCCGACGAGGCGATAATGGCGGGATTGCCTTCGCCATGCGCGGTCGGCGTCTCGTTGGGCGGACATATCACGGACGATTCGGTGACGACGTTCGCACCGTTCCTGCACTGGTCGAAGCCGGTGGAATTTTCGGCGATGATTCGCAAGGCGACCGGCCTGCCGACCGGCATCTACAACGACATCGACTCATTGGTGGTGGACGCGTGCATGTTCGGCTCGGGCGTCGGATTGAACAGTTTCGCCGTGGTGACGATCGGCATCGGCGTAGGATATTCGCTCACCGTCAACGGCGAGCCGATCGACAATCCCGACAAAAGCTATGGCCTGGTCGGGCATATTCTGGTCGACCCCGACGGGCCGCGCTGCATTTCCGGACATAAAGGTTGCGCGACGTGCCTAACTGACAATTCAATCGCAACAGAATATTCGGAAATGATCGGACATCCGGCGACGTTCGACGAATTTGCGGCCGCAGCGCGCGCCAGCAAAACGCAGGCCACGAATCTGGTGAACCGCACCTGTTTCCGTTTGGGTACATTGATCGCGACCATCGCCAATCTTGCCATGCCCGACAAAATCATGATCGCTGGCGAATCGTCGTTCATTGCGAAACTCGGCGTGGGCGACCTGCGCAACGGCATCAATATGTACCGGCACAGCCAGGCGGCGCCGGTCGATTTCGAAATCGCCGAGCACGACTGGTCGCTGTGGAGCAAAGCGGCCGCAGCGCAAGCCATTCGCCAGTATGTAGGGTAAGTCGTTCGGAATCGCTGTCGCAGTGTGAGGCCGGTACGCGAAAGTACCAGCCTCACCATACAAAACAGATACTCAGATGCGGACTACTTTGAAAAGGACGGCCTGCGCAGGATGCAGCGCCGGCGGGCGGATGCCATAGGCGGCGAGCGCACGGCCGGTCATCTTCACACCATCGGCGGTCCACCAGCCGAGCGGGCTTTGGCCGTTGCCGATGTCCTGCTTGGCCAGGTCGAGGCTCACGTCGAGCGGGGACACCACGTATACGGCGTCCGGATCGAGGCCGGGCAGCTTCACGGGGGCGGACGGATAGGTCTGCGATGTGGTCAGCTGTGTGAAGCGGTAGATCGCGGCGGCCTTGTTCGGCATGACGCAACCGTCCACGCGCACGGCCGGATCGGCCGCGTCGGAATGCACCGCGGTGTCGACGGCGAACCATTCGCGATGCTTCTTGAATTCGGCCGTCCATTCGGCGAGCTTGTCGATGTCCTCCTGCGGTTCCTTGAGCAGATTCCATTCGATGCCCATGTGTCCGAAGAAGGCCGTGGCCATGCGCATTTCCTGGGAGGTGGCGCGATGCGTGGAATGCGCCGGGGAAGCGCCCACGTGCTCGCCGATCATTTCCGGCGGTACCAGCAGCGACGTGTAGCGCTGGATGTCGGCGCGTTCCACCGGGTCGACGCAGTCAGACGCCCAAACGCGATCGGCTACTTCAAGAATGCCCAAATCGATACGGCCGCCGCCGGAGGAGCAGCTTTCGATTTCCAGGCCGGGGTGCGCTGCCTTCAGATCGGTGAAGATGCGGTATACGGCGAGCGTCTGCGCGTGCGCTGCCGGACGGCCGGTCAGCGGCGAGACTTCTTCGGTAACGAGCTTGTTGTGGTCCCACTTGATGTAGTCGATGCCCAGCTCGCTGACGAGCTTGTCCATCGCACCGTAAATATAGTCGTACGCGTCCGGGTTGGTCAGGTCGACGACCTGCTGGGTGCGGCCCTGCATCGGCAGACGACCGGCGGTGGGCTTCAGCACCCAGTCCGGATGGTTGCGGAACATGTCGGAATCGGGGTTGACCATTTCCGGCTCGAACCACAGGCCGAATTCGAGGCCCTTGCCGTGCACGTAGTCGGCGAGCGCCTTCAGGACTTGTCTCCGTCGGGCCAGACGTCCTGCGAAATCTGCCAGTCGCCGAGGCCGGCGGTGTCGTCACGGCGGGCGCCGAACCAGCCATCGTCCACGACGAATCGTTCGACGCCGCTTTCCACGGCTTTGTCGGCGAGGGCGGTCAGGGTGTCGTAATCGTGGTTGAAGTAGACGGCTTCCCACGTGTTGAGGATGACCGGACGCGGCTTGGGCGCGATGCCATGGTCCACGAGCCAGTCGCGGTGCACGCGGCGGATGTAACCGTGGAAGCGTGAGGCGACTTCGTTGAGCCCCTCGCCGTAAGAGCCGACGAGCCATGCGTGGTGTAGCTTTCACCGTGTTCCAGACCGACTTCGCCGCCGAAGAGCACTTCGCCGCCACCGATCACGCCAGTGGTGTAGGGCAGTCGTTCCGCGGACAGCACGCTGTTGCCGCTCCATGCCACGTGCGCGGAGTAGACGTTGCGTGGGTGAAACCGAAGCCGTGTTCGCCAACGCTGAGCAGCAGGGTGGCGTCGAAGTCGGGGCGGCCGATCATGGAGGATTTGGCGAAGCGCCCGATGGTGAAGTCCTGGCGCTGTGGGGAACGCTCACGCAGATGGTGACCGGTGGTGGTGAGGATCTCGTTGGCGTCGGCGGGCACGCTGAATGCAAGTTCGATCTTGCCGATCTCGAGTCGTCCCTCGCCGGTGTTCGTCACCTCCGCATGCTGGCGGATGAGGCCGGTTTCATCGAGCTCACAGGTCCACGTAAGTTTCACGCATTGTTCCACGTCCTCGGCAGTGACGGTGACGGTAGGCGTCTGCTTGGGCTCGGAGGCCACGCTCCAGCTGGGGTAGCCGTCTTTTTCGGCCATGGTGTAGGTTTTGCCGGCGGCCACGGTTTCGGCTTTGATGTCGGTGACCTGGAACTTGCAGAACAGTTCCACGCCGTCACGGCGCACGTCGAAACGGTCAGAGCCGGACCACGCTTCGGACTGTGTCGGCAGCACGCTCGGCCATGCGGTGTAGTCGAGGGCTCCGGAAACACGCTGCGGAGCGAGCGCGTCGAACGTGTTGATCACGGTTTCCGGTGCGGTGAGCGGGCGACCCAATGCACGAATCTCGGCAAATCGCTGCCGGGGAACACCAGAGCAAAAGCTGCGACGGCAGCCGGCTGCTCGGCATACACGGCGGTAAGGGGTGTGCCGTTGGAAGCGGTGCCGTGGAAAGTCTGAATGAGCGTCATTGCAGCATCCTTTTCTTGCGATTCTTGGTTGGTATGACGCTTTGATGATACTGCATACCGCTTTTCTTCTCGTCGCCCTGCGTGTTTGTTTCTTTCGGAAAGTAATTAGCGTCGGCGCGCGAAGAAATCGGTCATCAATCGCCCGCATTCTGCTTCGCGCACACCGCCAATCACTTCCGGTACAAGTCCGACGTGCGGATCGCGGGGAATATCCCATACCGAACCGCATGCACCAACTTGGCATCCCACGCACCGAACACAATACGTCCGATATGCGTCTGCAGGCAGGCACCGGCGCACATCGGGCACGGCTCCAACGTAACGACAAGCGTGCAATCAGCGAGATTCCAAGTGCCAAGCGAGGCGGCCGCTTCAGCCATCGCCTTGACTTCGGCGTGGGCAAGCGGATCGGCATGCGTCTCACGCAGGTTCCGCCCGCGGCCAATCACCTGTCCGTCAGCGGCAAGCACGACGGCACCGACCGGCACCTCGCCATCCGCGGCGGCTTCGCGGGCCAGCGCGATCGCCGGTTCCATATCATCGTCCCATCGCATACGCCACAGTGTAGCGGCGGCCATACGACCGCTCCGCACGACTGGTCCGCACGTCCGACCTGCATGCCCGACCTGCGCACCCAACCGAAGCGGCACGAACGTCAGCCCATGGCGAAACACGCTCATAACCGCCTCTTGGTAGGCTGGAAAAGGTTGGGAAATACGCGCGAAGGAGGCACGTTGGCGGTATTCGAGTTGATTCTATGCATCATCGCTGCCGTCGTATTATCCTCCTTCTTAAGTCGTTTCATACCCAAGGTCTCCACGCCGCTCGTGCAGATCGCGTTGGGCGCGCTGGCATCACAGCTGCCGTTCTTTCCGGACGTGACGCTCAGCCCTGAACTGTTCATGGTGCTGTTCATCGCGCCGCTGCTGTATTTGGAAGCGCATGAGATTGACAAAACCGAGCTACTGAAATCCGTCAAACTGTCATTGTCGCTGGCGATCGGCCTGGCGATCGCGACCATGGTGGCGGTCGGTTTCGCATTGCACACCGTCTGGCCGGCGATTCCGCTCGCTGCGGCACTTGCGCTCGGTGCCGCGCTCGGGCCGACCGATGCGGTCGCAGTGTCGTCGCTCGGCAAGGAGGCGGCGCTGACCGAACGCCAAACGAGCGTACTGAAGGGTGAATCGTTGTTCAACGACGCTTCCGGTATCGTCGGCTTCCAGTTCGCCATCGCGGCGGCGGTCAGCGGCGTGTTCGAAGTGGGCGAATCGGCCGCGCAATTCGTGATCTCGTTCTTCGGCGGCGCGATCTTCGGCCTTGTGGTGGGCACCATGGCCGACCTGCTGTTCGAATCACTGCGCTCCCTCGGCTGGGAAACGACTACCAGCCGCATTCTCATGGAGCTATTCCTGCCGTTCATCCTGTATCTGGGTGCAGAGGCGGTCCACGTCTCCGGCATTCTGTCGGTCGTGGCCGCGGGCCTGATCATCCGATTCGACCGCACCGGCATCGGACCGAATGTGGCACGCACGAACATCGTATCGTCAAGCGTGTGGGGCGTGCTGTCGTTCTCGCTCAACGGCACAGTGTTCATCCTGCTCGGCATGCTGCTGCCGAACGCGATGTCGGCCAGCTGGGATGATCCGCACATCAGCAACGGCCTGCTGATGTGCGCGATCCTCACCGTCTCCGCCGTGGTGATCGCCATGCGGTTCCTGTGGATCTCGCTGATGCTCCGGCTCGCGCGCGACACCACCACCGGCAAGCGGCGCAAAATGACGGCGCAGCGCTGGCGTTCCGCCGCGGTCATGACATTCGGCGGACCGAAGGGCACCATCACGCTGTCGTTGATGTTCACGATCCCCTACACGCTGGCGGCCGGCGCGAACTTCCCGATGCGCGACGAACTGATCTTTATAGCCGCCGGCGTGATCGTGGTGACGCTGCTGCTGGCGAATTTCCTGCTGCCGCTGCTTGCGCCGAATCGCGACAAGGACACGTCGACGGAAATGACGGAGATCACCATCGAAGTGCTGCGGCGGACGGTCGAAGAGCTGTCGGGCCGTGTCACGCCGGACAACCGTCGGGCGGTGCTTATGGTCATCGATTCCTATACGAAACGCATCACGCGGTTGAAACAGCGCACCGGCGAAATCGATCCGCAGGGGTATATGCAGCTGCAGATCGACGCGCTCAACTGGGAGAAGGAGTACGTCAAGAACCGTCTGGCGGGCGTGCGCGCGGCGATCAAGGCAAATCCCGCCGAGAACCGCGCCGCGAACGATCTGGAGGCCGAGGCCTGCGAGCGCCTGCTCGACCAGATCATGAGCTCGCTGCGCCACATCGAAACCGCACACAATTCAGGCCGTATGATCTGGCGCGTCAAAGGCCGGTACAAGGCGCTGCAGCGGCGCATGGGCACGTTGGCGAAACGCGTGAACAGCCGCATCCGGCGCACGACCCCGCTGTTCAGCGACGACGAGCTGTTCGCGCATACGCGCGTGGTCCAAGTGGATGCGATCGAACATGTGATCGACCGACTGTATGAGGAGATGGGCGGCGACACGTACAACACCGAGCACTGCTCCGGCCTGCTGTTGGACTACCGACGCAGCGAATCCGCGTTGAGGGCGCGTCCGAATATGGGCATCAGCGCCGAAGCGCAGGAACAGGCCGAGGAGGTCAAGCGCGAAAGCTACGGCATCGAGCTGGGCGTGATCCAGGACATGTATGAGGCCGGCGACATCACGCGTGCGCAAAGCAAACAGCTGCGACGCAACGTATATGTGATGAGCGTGGATGCGGACGCGCAGATCTGACCCGGGTTGCGCGCTCAGGATACACGTTTCCCTCGCACGTTCATCGTGCTTAGCGGCCACGGCATATACCTGTATTACCAGCGCGAACAGCCGATCCCCAGGTATCCCTCCTACCGAGGAAGAACACCTCAAGGAACGGAAGAGCAGGGATCACGCGTCCGCATCCGAAAATCATCGGAACAGAACCCAAGAGCGCCTTTAAAACTTTTGCATATGATAACGCATGAATATTTGAGACAAAGTAGGTATCTTGGAATAAAGACGAGGTTTTTCACTTCATCCGGTCGGAAATAAGCCGAAGTGAAAACAATGTGGATAACTCTGCAAAGATGAGAATTGTCTGTTTCATTTAGACACGAATGCTCCTTTCGAAAGGATGATTGACAAATACCCCCTAATAGCCTATTGTTCAGTCATGCTTCATCGGCATTGCAAAGAAAGGGGATTGAATGAAAATAGTCAAGAGAATATCTGCCTTTTCATTGGTCTAGCACTTATGGTGGCTCTGCCTGTCACCGCTCATGCGTCTACAAACGATGATCAGCAAGACATCGCATCATTGGATATGTCCGTCATCGACGTGCAAATACAATCACGCGGCGTTATGACCGCGGAAGATCTGTACGACTTCCTCCAATCCGATGCAGAGAAAACTGTTGACATCGATGCTGAAACAGGGAAAATTACCGCCGTGAGCGAAGGTATAACGAAACCTAGGATTACGGTCAACAATATTTGCAATGGCCATGACTCATGCCTTATCCACAATCGTGTTCCTTATGCGGACTTCGGATTTAGCGGGACCGGAACGAAGACCGGGAATTGGCCCTACCGCATCTCTTGGGAGACTGGTTCTCATACGGCAAAAGCTTGGTACAGACATGGCTATGACGTTGTTGGATGGGGCACTAAGTTCGGACCTCACACCAAGGCCAATATGAACGCTCCTGTCACGGCTGTTCAAGCCACCAATTACTCGTGATCCTGCATGAGTTTCTGACGCGGAAGATAAAGACGGCTCATCAGAATTCTGATCCGCCTGGACATATGCCGCCGAATTCTCAGGAAGTTTTCAGAAAACACCAGACATGCGCTCAGCATCGAATGGTTATATATGAACTGTCAGCACAACGAGCCGACCAGGAACACAAGAGTTCCCGACAATTGAACCCTTTCTTCTTCTCTCTCCTTTCTCTCCCCGGCGGCCAATCCCGCCGGGGTCTTCTTTTTCGCCGCTTGCTTCGCCTCCCTTTCCCAGCTTGTTTCACGGCTTATTTCACGTCCCTTTTCACGGATCTTTTCGCACTGCGAGCGTACGCCACAATCGCACGCTATATTGGAAATCATGAGCGACGCAATCGAAAACACAACAGGCAGCGCAGACAGCAATGATAAGACCAAGCTGATCGGCCGCGAATCGGACGTGGTGCCGGGACGTTTCGGTGAACCGCTGCAAATCACGCATGTGCAGTATTCGCGCGGCGGCGGCAACACCGCGCCGAAACGACCGTTGTTCCTGTGTCTGCACGGCTGGGGGTCGAACGAGACGGACTTGGCCGACATGATGCGCTACGTCGCGCCATACAACGATTTCGCCTCGTTGCGCGCGCCGCTGACGTTGCAGCCGGCTGGCCGCTTTGCACCCGGCGCGTACTCGTGGCTGCATGATTGTGTGGATACCGGCGAGGATTTGGACCGTGACGCATTCGCCGCAGCGAAAGCAATCGACGATTGGGTTTCGGCGAACATTCCCGACGACCGTGCCGTGGTGCCGATTGGTTTTTCGCAGGGCGGTCTGCTGGCGATTCACTTGCTGCGCGTGCACCCGGAACGCTACGCGGCGACGATTTCGTTGTCCGGTTTTCTTGCGCCCGGCACTGTTGCGGGAACCGCGCCGGCGGACGATCGCGTGGCTGAACTCAACATTCCGACGTTCTTCGGCTATGGCAAGAACGATACCGTGATTCCCATGCCGGAACTGTTCGCGACCGCCGCGTGGCTGGACGAGCACACGTTCCTTACGGAGAAAAGCTATCGTGGGCTCGACCATTCCGTAAGTATGGAGGAGTTCAGCGATTTGCGCGATTGGCTTGCCGCGCACAACATCGCGCCGGGCATCCTGTAGATCCGGGTCAGTTAGAACAGTCGGATTAGTCGGTGATGTCGGCCTTATAGAAGTTCACGTAGGAACGGCTCGGGGTCGGACCGCGCTGGCCTGATAGTGCGAACCGGTCGTGGCGGAACCGTACGGATGCTCGGCCGGCGAGCTCAGCTGGAAGAAGCACATCTGGCCGATCTTCATGCCCGGCCACAGCTTCACCGGCAGTGTCGACACATTGGACAATTCCAGCGTGATATGACCTTCAAAGCCAGGGTCGATGAAGCCCGCGGTGGAGTGGGTAAGGATGCCGAGACGACCGAGCGAGCTTTTGCCTTCAAGACGAGCCGCGATGGATGCATCGAGCTTCACATACTCCCATGTGGACCCGAGCGCGAACTCGCCCGGGTGCAGGATCCACGGTTCGTCCGGTTTGACTTCGAACTGTTCGGTCAGCTCGCCCTGATTCTCAGCCGGATCCACGTACGTGTACGCATGATTGTTAAACAAACGGAAGAAACGGTCCAATCGCACGTCAATCGACGCCGGCTGCACCATCTCCGGGGTCCACGGATCGAGTGAGATATGACCGTCGGCCTGTGCGGCGAGAATGTCGCGATCGGACAGCAGCATCGAAATTCCTCCAAAAAACGCCGGAACAATCGTCATACGAACGGACGCGCAACCAATGCGCGCCCGCCAATCGCAATCCAGTCTAGCGCGGCGGCGCTATAAGCCGACGCAACGTTATCCATCCGCATTTTGCCGACGCAACGGGTCACGGCACGGCAGAACGCGGATGGAAGACGGAAAAACGAAAGACTACTTGCGCAGAGCGCGCAGAACGCACTTGCGCAGCTCGGACGCGACGAGCACGACCATCGCCAATCCAAGGCATTCGGCCCATGCGCCGGCGGACAGCGGCATCGTGCCGAACGCGGTGTTGAGGAACGGCACGTAAATCACCACCACCTGCAACAGCGCAGACAACGCAATCGCACCCCACAGCCATTTGTTAGCGAACAGTCCAACGAACACCGATTGGTCGTGCGAGCGCGAGCACAGCGCGTTGAGCATCTGCGCAAACACAAGAATGGTGAAGCCCATCGTGCGCGCCTCAGTCATTTGCGCATCATGTCCGACAGCATCCACGGAACGGTCCGTGAACAAACCTCCGGCGAGGTGCATGTCCATGCCAATCAGCGTGACGGCAGCCATAATCAAACCGATGAAAATGATGTCGCCCCACATCTGTCCGTCGATCACGCGATCGGTGAGTTTGCGCGGTTTGCGTGCCATCACGTCGTCGGTGGACGGGTCGACACCCATGGCGAGCGCCGGAGCTGCGTCGGTAAGCAGGTTGATCCACAGCAGCTGCGTGGCGAGCAGCGGCACGGTGACACCTTGGCTGCCAGGCTGGGTGATGCCGAGGAATCCGGCGAGCATCACACCGCCGAAGACGGTGAACACCTCGCCGACGTTGGAGCTCAGCAGATAGCGCAGGAACTTACGGATGTTGTCGAAAATGCCACGGCCTTCGCGCACCGCCTCGACGATGGTGCTGAAGTTGTCGTCGGCGAGGATCATCTTGGCACTCTGCTTGGTAACTTCGGTACCGGTGATGCCCATCGCGACGCCGATGTCCGCGGTTTTGACGGCGGGAGCATCGTTTACGCCGTCGCCGGTCATAGCCACGATATTGCCTTGCCGTTGCAGCGATTCGACGATTTTCAGCTTGTGTTCCGGCGCAACGCGCGCGTACACGGATATTTCGCGGGTGGCGTTGTCGAACGCCCGCTCATCCGGCAGTTCGTCGAGTTGGACACCGGTGAGCACTTTGCCGCTCAGGTCGTCGACGCCGGCCGCACTGCCGTTCCGGTCTGTTTCGATGATGCCCAGATCGCTGGCGATGCGTGCCGCGGTAAGCGGATGGTCACCGGTAATCATGACGGTGCGGATGCCGGCGCGATGCGCTTCGGCGACGGAATCGCGCACTTCGGTACGCGGCGGATCGATGATGCCGACCATGCCGACCCAGATCAAGTCGCTTTCCAGCCACATCGCTTGGTCGGCGATGTCGGCGACGTGACCGGCGGCGTGACGTGCTGCCGACGCCCGGCC
>ENA-OQMZ01000395-OQMZ01000395.1-human-gut-metagenome-genome-assembly--contig:-NODE-395-length-18845-cov-2.344374_pt1 | contig 18845 bp, 26 predicted proteins | sample MGYA00242621_ERZ504862 | MGnify/ENA primary metagenome ERZ504862 (study PRJEB26092, sample SAMD00036393) | human gut metagenome | host: Homo sapiens | study: EMG produced TPA metagenomics assembly of... | reverse complement strand
CCAGTTCAACGTCGCTTTTGCGTAATATAAAATCCAATATTTATACTGTATTGTATAGCTGATGTAATAAAAAAGACATTTCGTAGCGACCGTATGCAATACAGCTTAAAATCAAAATTATAATGTAAAACAGGGGAACATCAAAATATCGTGTGATTAATGGATGAGGAAATCGATAATGAATTATGAAGTAGAGTTCATAAAGATATTCCCCTGTTATTACCTGTTAGTTAAACGGAAAACAGAAGCTTGTCATATGTAGGATATGGAAGCAGTGCATCCGGGATCAGAGTTTCTGCTGCGTCTACAGATTTTCTGAGTTCATCCATATCAGAAAGAACAACTGTCTGGTATGCTTTTGCATTAGCCAGAGGATCTTCTGTAGCAAGTGCTTTGGCAGTATCTGCTTTTAAGGTCTCAAGACCTGTGGAAATCTCATCAGCAAGCTGTGACAGCTCTTTGATCAGTTTTCCTTCAGAAGCTGTGCTGACATCTGAAACAACTGATTTTTTAGCAACAGCAGTAGCTGCAACTTTGTCGATATATGTGAATACAGATGGAAGGAAATCCTTCTGTACCATTTCAACCATAGTATTGGACTCAATGTTAAGGATCTTGGAATAGGATTCCAGCCAGATCTCATAACGGGATTCAATTTCTTCTTTTGTGAAGATATGATATTTGGTAAAGAGTTCAATATTTTTGTCTGCGATCCACTGAGGAAGAGCATCCGGTGTGGATTTCAGGTTAAAGAGACCACGTTTCGTAGCTTCTTCAATCCATTCGTCTGTATAACCGTTTCCGTTAAAGATAACACGTTTATGATCAATAATTGTCTTCTTGATCAGTTCGTGGATTGCATCCTCCATCTTGTCTTCCGGTACATCCTTTAACTGTTCTGCAAACTGGTGAACACACTCAGCAACAGCAGTGTTTAAGATAATGTTCGGGTTTGCAACAGAAGCTTCGGAACCAAGCATACGGAATTCGAATTTGTTACCTGTAAATGCGAATGGTGAAGTACGGTTTCTGTCTGTATTGTCTTTTACGAAATGTGGAAGTACTTTTGCACCGATATCCATCTGGACTGCGCGGCTTCCTGCAAAATATTCGCCATTTTCGATAGATTTTAATACTTCTGTCAGTTCATCACCGAGGAATACGGATACAACAGCAGGCGGAGCCTCGTTTGCACCAAGACGGTGATCATTTCCTGCACTTGCTACAGAAATACGAAGTACATCTGCGTATTCATCAACTGCTTTGATAACAGCTGTCAGGAAAATCAGGAACTGTGTATTTTCAGCAGGCGTTTTTCCCGGATCAAGGATATTTACACCGGTATCTGTAATCATAGACCAGTTGTTGTGTTTACCACTTCCGTTGATTCCCTCAAATGGTTTCTCGTGAAGAAGGCATACAAGTCCGTGCTTGTCGGCAACTTTCTTCATTACTTCCATTGTTAACTGGTTGTGGTCAACTGCAACGTTTGTTGTATCGAATACAGGAGCCAGCTCGTGCTGTGCAGGAGCAACTTCGTTATGTTTTGTTTTGGCAGGAATACCAAGTTTCCAGAGCTCTACATCCAGGTCATGCATATAAGCTGCGACACGAGGTTTCAGAGCACCGAAGTAATGATCTTCCATTTCCTGACCCTTAGGAGCAGGAGCACCGATCAGTGTGCGTCCGCAGAATACAAGGTCTTTTCTCTGTTTGTATAATTCCTTGTCTACCAGGAAGTATTCCTGTTCAGGACCTACAGTTGTATTTACGTGTTTGACATCTTTATTTCCTATTATATGGAGAAGGTTTGTAGCTTCTTTATCAAGTGTCTGCATGGAACGAAGGAGAGGAGTCTTTTTATCAAGAGCTTCTCCGCTGTAGGAGCAGAATGCTGTAGGAATGTAAAGGGTTCCGTCTTTGATGAATGCCGGTGATGTCGGATCCCATGCTGTATATCCTCTTGCCTCGAATGTGGCACGAAGACCGCCTGACGGGAAACTGGAAGCATCCGGCTCACCTTTTACAAGTTCTTTACCTGAGAAATCCATGATCACCTGACCATCTCCTGTAGGAGAAATGAAACTGTCATGTTTCTCTGCAGTTACGTTTGTCATTGGCTGGAACCAGTGAGTATAATGAGTGGCGCCGTTCTCGGTAGCCCATTCTTTCATTGCAACAGCAACGGAGTTGGCAACATCAAGTTCAAGGTGTGTACCGCTCTCGATTGTTTTTTTTAATGCTTTGTACATGTCTTTTGGCATGTTTACTTCTCATTACTTTGTCGTTGAAGACAGGCTGCCGTACAGTTCAGGGATATTCTGTGCCATATAGGTACTCTCCTTTCGGTTTGCAATATTTTCTGAATATGTGTAGTGCCGCTACAGATCACCATTGTGACTGCCTGCGGTTTTCGTCTCATAGAAAATTCCTCATCGAACATTTTCTATGAAACGAAAGTTTTATAAAACGAAAAAGGCGCCCTGGATGAGATCTCTGTAGATCTTTCCAAAGCGCCTTTGCTTTATGTGCTGTACTATAAACGAAATGAAAACAGATGTCAAGCACTTTTTTTTGAAAAAATTCAGAAAAAAAATTTTTAAGATATGGCAAAAAAAGGATAGGTTGACAAATTTGTTTCTATTATTATAATTTGATTTTGGAACCCGTCAAACATAAGAAAACAATGTCAGCGGGTTTTGAAAGTAAAGTTAAAGTCAGACAAGAGAATACGATCGGAGGAAATCAGATGGCTGGAATAAAAGAAGAGTGCGGCGTCTTTGGAATTTATGATCTGGATGGCGGCAATGTAGTTCCGTCCATATATTATGGACTGACTTCCCTGCAGCACAGAGGACAGGAATCCTGCGGACTTGCAGTTTCTGATACTAAGGGAGAGCGTGGAAATGTGAAGTTTCATAAGGATCTGGGACTTGTAAGTGAGGTTCTCAGACAGGATGTTGTCCGTAAATATGAGGGAGATATTGGTATTGGTCATGTAAGATATTCCACAACAGGAGCTTCTGTTGCAGAGAATGCACAGCCCCTTGTTTTGTCTTATGTAAAGGGAACTCTTGCACTTGCACATAACGGAAATCTGGTTAATACACCGGAACTGAAATGGGAACTGATCCAGAATGGAGCGATTTTCCATACAACTACAGATTCAGAGGTTATTGCGTTCCATATCGCAAGAGAACGTGTGCATTCTAAAACAGTAGAAGAGGCAGTGCTAAAGACTGCAAAGAAGATCAAAGGTGCATATGGTCTGGTAGTTATGAGCCCGAGAAAACTGATCGCAGTCCGCGACCCATATGGACTGAAACCATTGTGTCTCGGTAAAAGAGGAAATGCTTATGTTATTGCTTCTGAGAGCTGTGCTCTGACATCTGTAAGTGCGGAATTTATCCGTGACATTGAGCCGGGTGAGATTCTTACGATCACAAAAGACGGACTGAAGTCAAATAAAGAGCTTGCGTCTGCTGCTGCAAAAACGCGCGCATTGTGTGTTTGAGTATATATATTTTGCAAGACTTGACAGTACCATTGATGGGGTGAAGGTCTATGATGCCAGAATCCGCGGTGGTAAATCTCTTGCCAAGTCTTATCCTGTAGAGGCAGATCTTGTAACAGGTGTACCGGAGTCCGGACTCCCTGCTGCAAAGGGATACTCCGAAGCATCAGGAATCCCGTTTGCATTTGCGTTCTATAAAAACAGCTATATTGGAAGAACATTTATCAAACCGACTCAGGAAGAACGTGAGTCCAGCGTTCATCTGAAACTGAGTGTGCTGGAATCTGTTGTAAAAGATAAGAGGATTGTTCTGGTGGATGATTCTATTGTTCGTGGAACAACCATTGCAAACCTGATCCACATGTTAAAAGAGGCGGGAGCAAAGGAAGTGCACGTACGTATCAGTCACCGCCATTTTTACATCCATGTTATTTCGGAACGGATGTGCCGTCAAATGATCAGCTCATTGCAGCCAGCCACAGCACGGAGGAAATCTGTAAAATGATCGGAGCAGATTCTCTTGGCTACATGCAGACAGATTATCTGGAAGGAATGGCGGGCGGCCTGCCCTTATGTAAGGCATGCTTCGATGGAAATTATCCGATGGAGATTCCGGATTATACAAATGCGGAGTTTGCAGATATTGTGAAGTGTTAAGTCGCAAAAATTCATAAAAAATGCAGAAACCTGTCGATGATATATGGAATCAATCTCACATAATGGTAAAACCAATATAGGATGAAGTCATACATAATGTATAAAATAATGCTGTGAAAACATATATAAACGAACAAAATGCACAATAGAACCCCTGCGCTTTATGAAAATTGGATAAATTTAAAAACTTGACAAATTCTGAAATGTGGAACATAATATGGGCGTCTGATAGAAAAAAACAAAGAATGTTTTCAGAAAGGGTGATCACGATGTCACAGAGTAAAATCAAGTTAAATGCAACCGAAGAGGTGCAGGAATTTGTGAATGCTGCAAGCAGATGTGATTTTGATATTGATGTTTATTACAACAGATTTTTAATTGTATGCCAAATCAATCCTTGGTGTACTTAGTCTGGATCTGACCAGAGAACTGACAGTAGACTGCCACGGGGAGAGCCGGGAATTTGATCGTACATTGAAGAAATTTGCAGTTGCATAAATTTTACATTTTTATAACCGAATAATTATCGCAGAGAAGACGGGTCTGGAAGATGAACTTCTACAGATTCGTTTTTTCTGTATTATGACTGTGTTCAGAGTAATTCCATAAAATATAACTGCTTCATAGTTTATCAGAAGGAACTTATTTGATTTAGTTTTTGCTTAAAAACGGGAAATTCATTATTGACAAACGAAAAAAAATGTTTTATAGTATAGCATATTTTTAAAGAAAGCCAATTGAACATATTATTATAGAAGATATGATGATCTGACAAAGGCGTCAGATGCAGAATACCAGATGGGTCAAGTGCCCTCTGATAGCTGCATCTGACGCTTTTTTATTAACAAAGGATGATGGAGGAGGAAATCAAAATGGCAGTGAAATACGTATTTGTTACAGGAGGAGTTGTTTCCGGTCTTGGAAAGGGAATCACAGCTGCATCTCTGGGGCGTCTTCTGAAAGCGAGAGGATATCAGGTAACCATGCAGAAGTTTGATCCTTATATCAATATCGACCCCGGAACCATGAACCGATTCAGCACGGAGAAGTTTTTGTAACAGACGATGGTACAGAGACAGACCTGGATCTGGGACATTATGAGAGATTCATTGATGAGAGTCTTGATAAAAATTCCAATGTGACAACCGGTAAGGTTACTGGTCTGTTCTTCAGAAAGAACGTCACGGGGATTTCGGCGGGGGTACCGTACAGGTAATTCCTCATATTACAAATGAGATTAAGAGTCGTTTCTACCGCGCCAAATCACCGGAGGAAAACAAGATTGCCATTATCGAGGTGGGAGGAACAGTTGGTGATATTGAAAGCCAACCGTTCCTGGAAGCAATTCGTCAGTTCCAGCTCAATGTGGGACATGACAATGCAATCCTGATTCACGTAACATTAATTCCTTATTTAAAGGCATCTGAAGAACTGAAAACAAAACCTACACAGGCAAGCGTAAAGGAACTTCAGGGAATGGGAATTCAGCCGGATGTACTGGTGTGCAGAAGTGAACATGAGCTGACAGAGGACATTAAAGAAAAAATCGCTTTATTCTGCAACGTACCTGTATCACATGTACTTCAGAACCTGGATGTGGAATATTTATATGAAGCTCCTCTTGCAATGGAAAGAGAGAAGCTTGCAGATGTAGTTCTTTCAAGTCTCCGTCTGGAAAACAGAAAACCGGATTTAAGTGACTGGGAGGAAATGGTAGAAAGTCTGAGAAATCCGAATAAAACAGTAAAGATCGCAATTGTAGGAAAATATACACAGCTTCATGATGCATATCTCAGTGTAGTAGAGGCACTGAAACATGGCGGAATTTCCTGCAGAGCCAAGGTAGAGCTTGACTGGATCGATTCCGAAGAACTGACAGAGAAGAATCTGGATCAGCAGCTTCACAATGTAGATGGTATCCTGGTTCCGGGTGGTTTCGGGAACAGAGGTACAGAAGGAATGATCCTGGCAGCACAGTATGCAAGAGTACATAAGATTCCATATCTTGGAATCTGTCTGGGAATGCAGATGGCAATTGTAGAATTCGCCCGTCATGTACTTGGATACGAAGATGCAAACAGTATTGAACTGAATCCGGAGACAAAGCATCCGGTAATTGCATTAATGCCGGATCAGGAAGATATCGAAGATATCGGTGGAACCTTAAGACTTGGAAGTTATCCATGTATCTTGCAGAAGGTTCCAGATCCTATGAACTCTTTGGCAAAAAAGAAATCCAATGAGCGCCACAGACATCGTTATGAAGTAAACAATGCATTCCGTAAAGAACTTCAGGAGAAAGGAATGAATATCGTAGGAACTTCCCCTGATAATCATATTGTAGAGATGATCGAGATCGCAGGGCACCCGTTCTATGTAGGAACTCAGGCCCATCCGGAATTCAAATCCCGCCCGAATCATGCACATCCTTTATTCAGAGGATTTATTCAGGCGGCCGTCGATAAGAAAATAAGCGAAGAACAGCAGCAGAAATAGAAAGGATGAGGAGATTATGAAAGAAGTGAGAGAACAGCAGCAACAGCAAGGTATGTACAGGCCTGAATTTGAGCATGACAACTGTGGTATCGGAGCAGTTGTCAATATCAAAGGCAAGAAAACCCACGATACTGTTGCAAATGCATTAAAGATCGTAGAACATCTGGAACACCGCGCAGGTAAGGATGCAGAAGGCAAAACCGGTGACGGTGTAGGTATCCTTCTCCAGATTTCCCATAAATTTTTCAAGAAAGCCTGTAAGAAAGAGGGATTTGAGATTGGTGATGAGAGAGAATACGGCATTGCACAGTTTTTCTTCCCACAGCATGAGATTAAACGTGCACAGGCAAAGAAGATGTTTGAGATCATTCTTGAGAAAGAAGGTCTGGAACTTCTGGGGTGGCGTCAGGTTCCGGTATTTCCGGAAGTGCTTGGACACAAGGCAAGAGAATGTATGCCATGCATTATGCAGGCATTTATCAAAAAACCGGAAGATGTGGAAAAAGGTCTTCCATTTGACCGTATGCTCTACATTGCAAGACGTGAGTTTGAACAGAGTAATGATAATACTTATGTAGTTTCCATGAGCAGCCGTACCATCGTTTACAAAGGTATGTTCCTGGTTGGACAGCTTCGTACTTTCTTCGAAGACCTCCAGAGCCCGGATTATGAATCTGCTATCGCTATGGTACACTCCCGTTTCAGTACCAACACAAACCCAAGCTGGGAGAGAGCACATCCGAACCGTTTCATGGTACATAACGGTGAGATCAACACCATCCGCGGCAACGCAGATAAGATGCTTGCAAGAGAAGAGAACATGGAATCTCCATACCTGGAGGGACAGCTTCACAAAGTGCTTCCTGTTGTAAACAGAAACGGTTCCGACTCTGCAATGCTTGACAATACACTGGAGTTTCTGGTAATGAGCGGTATGGAACTTCCGCTTGCAGTTATGATCACAATCCCTGAACCATGGGCAAACAATGACACCATTTCCCAGGCAAAACGTGACTTTTATCAGTACTATGCAACTATGATGGAGCCATGGGACGGACCTGCATCTATCCTGTTCTCTGATGGTGATGTTATGGGTGCAGTCCTTGACAGAAATGGTCTCCGTCCATCCAGATATTATATTACTTCTGACGGCTATATGATCCTTTCCTCAGAGGTGGGTGGTTCTGCCAATCCCGGAAGAGAAAATCGTATTAAAAGAGCGTCTCCATCCTGGAAAAATGCTTCTTGTAGATACTGTAAAGGGAAAAGTAATTGATGACAATGAACTGAAAGAGGGCTATGCAAAAATGCAGCCATACGGTGAATGGCTGGATAGTCATCTGGTACAGTTAAAAGACATCAAGATTCCTAACGAAAGACCAGAAGAATATACACCTGAGCAGAGAGCACGTCTGCAGAAAGCATTCGGCTATACTTATGAGCAGTACCGTACTTCCATCAGAAACATGGCGTTAAACGGAGCAGAGAGCATCGGAGCTATGGGTGTGGATACCCCGCTTGCAGTATTTTCCAAACAGAACAGACCATTATTTGACTACTTTAAACAGCTCTTTGCACAGGTTACCAACCTCCGATTGATGCAATCCGTGAGGAAATCGTTACCAGCACAAGTGTTTATGTAGGTAAAGACGGAAACCTGCTGGAGCAGAAACCGGAAAACTGTCAGGTATTAAAGATTAATAACCCGATCCTGACAAATACAGATATGATGAAAATCAAGAGCTTCAAACATGAGGGCTTCAAGACAGCAGTTGTTTCTACCTTATATTATAAGAGCACCAAGCTTGAGAGAGCTATTGATCGTCTTTTCGTAGAAGTAGATAAAGCATTCCGCGAGGGTGCAAACATCCTTGTTCTTTCAGACAGAGGAGTAGATGAAAACCATATGCCGATTCCGTCACTTCTGGCAGTATCCGCAGTTCATCAGCACCTGGTAAAGACGAAAAAGAGTACCTCCCTTGCAATTATCCTGGAATCCGGTGAGCCAAGAGAAGTACATCACTTTGCAACCTTACTTGGTTACGGTGCAAGTGCCATCAACCCGTACCTTGCCTTGAGACCATTCATGAACTGATCGACAGTCATATGCTGGAGAAAGACTATTATGCAGCAGTAGATGACTACAATCATGCAGTCATCAGCGGTATTGTAAAGATTGCTTCCAAGATGGGTATTTCCACCATCCAGTCTTATCAGGGATCTCAGATCTTCGAGGCAATCGGTATTTCCTCAGATGTGATCGAGAAATACTTTACTGGTACAGTCAGTCGTGTAGGCGGAATCACACTGGAAGACATCGAAGAGAATGTAGAGAAGCTTCACTCAGAAGCATTTGACCCGTTAGGACTTCCTACAGACCTGACTCTGGACAGCGTAGGCGCACACAAGATGAGAAGCCAGGGAGAGGAACATCGTTACAATCCTCAGACTATTCATCTTCTGCAGCAGTCCACATGGACTGGAAGCTACGATCTGTTCAAACAGTACACAGATCTGGTGGATAAAGAAAACCACGGAAACTTAAGAGGACTTCTGGACTTTAAGTTTGCTGAGACTCCGGTTCCACTTGAAGAAGTGGAGAGCGTAGATGATATTGTAAAACGATTTAAGACAGGTGCCATGTCCTATGGTTCTATTTCACAGGAAGCACATGAGACACTGGCGATCGCCATGAACCACCTTCATGGAAAATCCATACAGGTGAGGGCGGTGAAAGTGACGAAAGACTGGATTCCGCAGGAAGCAGCGATGACAGATGCTCCGCGATCAAACAGGTTGCCAGTGGACGTTTCGGTGTAACCAGCCGTTATCTTGTATCTGCAAGAGAAATCCAGATCAAGATGGCACAGGGTGCAAAACCTGGTGAAGGTGGACATCTTCCTGCAAAGAAAGTATATCCGTGGATTGCCAAAACCCGTCATTCCACACCTGGTGTCAGCCTGATTTCCCCGCCACCGCACCACGATATCTATTCTATCGAGGACCTGGCACAGTTAATCTATGACCTTAAGAATGCAAATAAATATGCAGATATTTCTGTCAAACTGGTATCTGAAGCAGGTGTCGGTACAGTTGCAGCAGGTGTTGCAAAAGCCGGTGCACAGACGATCCTGATCTCTGGTTATGACGGAGGTACAGGTGCAGCTCCGAGAAGTTCTATCCACAATGCAGGACTTCCATGGGAACTTGGACTTGCAGAAACACATCAGACACTGCTCAAGAATGGTCTGAGAAACCGTGTCCGCATTGAGACAGACGGTAAGCTTATGAGTGGTCGTGACGTTGCGATCGCAGCATTAATGGGTGCCGAGGAATTTGGTTTTGCAACAGCTCCGCTTGTAACCATGGGATGCGTTATGATGCGTGTATGTAACCTGGATACCTGCCCGGTTGGTGTGGCAACACAGAACCCTGAACTTCGTAAGAGATTCAAAGGTAAACCGGAATATGTAGAGAATTTCATGCGCTTTATCGCACAGGAATTAAGAGAGTATATGTCTAAACTGGGATTCCGTACAGTCAGCGAAATGGTTGGACGTACAGATCTTCTGGTTCAGACAGACAATGTACCAGAACCACATCAGGGTAAAGTAGATTTAAGTGCAATCCTGAACAATCCGTTCGCAGGCAAAGACCAGAAAGTTACTTTTGACCCGAAAGCCGTATATAACTTCGAACTGGAAAAGACCATGGATGAAAAGGTTCTGGTTAAGAAATGCGTAAATGCCATCAATAAAGGTCAGAAAACAGAGCTTTTCTGTAAACCTGACAAACATTGACCGTACATTCGGAACCATCCTTGGTGCAGAGATCACAAGAAAGAACAAAGACGGACTTGCAGATGACACTATCACTGTACACTGCAACGGTGCCGGCGGACAGAGTTTCGGTGCATTTATTCCGAAAGGTCTGACACTGGAACTGACCGGCGACAGCAACGACTACTTCGGAAAAGGTCTTTCCGGTGGTAAACTGATTCTGAAAGTTCCGGAGAAAGCTGCATACAAAGCAGAAGAGAACATTATCGTAGGTAACGTTGCCCTCTACGGTGCAACCAGCGGTACCGCATTTATCAATGGTGTTGCAGGTGAGCGTTTCGCAGTCCGTAACTCCGGTGCATCTGCAGTTGTAGAAGGCGTAGGAGAACACGGCTGTGAATATATGACAGGTGGCCGCGTAGTCGTACTTGGTAAGACTGGCAAGAACTTTGCAGCAGGTATGAGCGGCGGTATCGCATATGTACTGGATGTGGATAATGTTCTTTACAAGAACCTGAACAAAGCCATGATTTCCATCGAAAAAGTGGAAAACAAATAATGACAAAAAAGAAACTTCGCGATCTGATTGAAGCTCATGTAGAAGCAACAGGCTCCAAACTTGGTGCGAAAGTTCTGGCTGACTTTGATTATTATCTGCCGCACTTTAAGAAACTCATTCCGAATGAGTACAAGAAGATGATCACTTTAAGTGCGAAACTGGAAGAAAAAGGACTCAACAGTCAGCAGGCACAGATGGAAGCGTTCTATGAAAGTATTGGCGCTAAACATTGATAATAATTGAATATATCGTGTGAACTTATCAATGTTGCCCCGTCATCTTTTAGAATAAATAAAAAGGTGGCGTGGGCCATACCAGTATTGCCGCGGTTGGTGCGGCGAAAAGGAGGAAATCATGGGAAAACCTACGGGGATTTTTAGAGTATAAAAGAGAGACGGGCAAAAGGTTCTGCCGCCAAAAGGTCCGCATTGCAAATTTCAAAGAATTCAGGACACCTTTAAATAAAGAAAAACAGAAAACTTCAAGGGCGCACGCTGCATGGCATGCGGTGTCCCGTTCTGCCAGTCAGGTATGATGATCGGCGGTATGGCATCCGGCTGCCCTCTGCACAACCTTGTACCTGAGACAAATGATCTGGTTTATACAGGCAACTGGAAACAGGCATTCTTAAGACTGAGCAAGACACATAGCTTCCCGGAATTTACTTCACGTGTCTGCCCTGCACTCTGTGAAGCAGCCTGCACCTGTAATTTAAACGGAGAACCGGTCTCCACAAAAGAAAATGAACGTGCGATCATCGAGACAGCTACGAGAACGGATGGGTAACTCCGCAGATCCCGGAAGTGCGTACAGGTAAATCCATCGCAGTCATCGGAAGCGGTCCCTCCGGACTGGCAGCAGCCCAGCAGTTGAACAGACGAGGTCACAGTGTAACTGTATTTGAAAGAAAAGACCGTGTAGGCGGACTTCTCCGCTACGGTATCCCTAACATGAAGCTGGACAAAGCTGTTGTTGACAGAAGAATCCATCTTATGGAAGAAGAGGGAGTGAAATTCGTTACAAATGTAAACGTAGGAAAGGACATCAAAGCAGAAGAAACTTCTGAAAACAGTTCGACCGCGTCATCCTTGCCTGCGGAGCATCCAATCCACGAGACATTAAAGTTCCGGGACGGGATGCAAAAGGAATTTATTTCGCAGTAGATTTCCTGGGACAGGTAACAAAAGCGCTGTTGGACTCTGATTTTGCCAAAGTTCCATATGAACTTGCCAAAGGAAAAAATGTTCTGGTCATCGGTGGTGGTGATACAGGAAATGACTGTGTGGGAACTTCTATCCGTCTGGGTGCCAAATCTGTGATCCAGTTAGAGATGATGCCGAAGCCGCCAGTGGAAAGAACACCATCCAACCATGGCCGCAGTGGCCCAGAGTCCTCAAAACAGACTATGGCCAGGAAGAAGCTATCGCAGTATTCGGACATGATCCACGAGTATACCAGACTACTGTTACAGAATTTATCAAAGATAAAAACGGAAATGTCTGCCAGGCAAAACTCACAAAATTAAAGAGCGAAAAAGATCCAAAGACCGGACGAATGATGATGGTACCGGTAGAAGGTACTGAAGAAGTCATCCCTGTAGATGTAGTTCTCATCGCAGCCGGATTCCTTGGCAGTGAGAAATATGTAACAGACGCATTTAAGGTAGCCATCAACGGAAGAACCAACGTAGATACAAAGCCAGATCAGTATCAGACCTCTGTAGACAAAGTCTTCACAGCAGGAGATATGCACAGAGGTCAGTCCCTGGTAGTATGGGCAATCCGCGAAGGCAGAGAAGCTGCGAAGGCGGTAGATGAATCGCTGATGGGATACTCCTATCTGTAAAAATAAGATAAAATATGACAAAGGTGCTATTGCCTGACGGAAAAGGACGTCAGGAAGTAGCACCTTTGTTTTTTGAAGTGATTTTCGGGTGTTTCGGGTATTACAATAATTGTAGTTTAGTTTGAATAAACAAAAATACTTAGTAAATCCAGCGTTTATACGGGTTTGCAGCATTTTTAAAAGTCTTTTGATAACAAATTGATAACGGTTGTATGAGAGCCATTATCCTTGTAATCAGTGGTTTTAGGGTTAGAGAATGATTAATAGGTGGTTGTGCAACAAATAAATCCATATTTATCTGGTTTGAGTCGGTCTTGGAATATTCCGACCAGAGCGTTGCTAAGTTTCTGTGACGGAACTTTTGCCCATGTTTGCGTAGTATCAAATTCCGGGTAGTGGTAACGCCCCTCATCGTATTTGTCCTTGCTGATTTCTTCAGAAGATAGCTTGTCAGCCTGCTCTTTCCAGGCATACAGCATTTTCCAGAGTTCGTGAGCGTCCTTGCCTTTGAAAGTATCGACTTTCAGGCAGATATCTTCGTCTGATTCACTGACTGTTAGACCGTACAAATCTTCAAGGGTAAATAAAGTGTGCATCAGTCCGATATAGCTGTCAATGTCAGGCACATCGAGGGCATGAGGGGAAACATCCAAAGCCTGTGCCAGTGCAGCAATAAGTTCCGCTTTCGGTTTTCTTGTTCCTGTTTCCTTTTACGCTTTTGAAATGCTCTACTGGTGCGGTATCCGTGAGGGAGATGATGATGATAAAATAAGACTAAATCAACGGAAACCCAGTAAATACAAGGGGTTGAGGCGATTTGGTCCTGAAAAAAACTTGCAACGAATCAACAAATTTATGAAGGAAAGGCCTATCTTTTATAAAAACCTTATTCAGATGAAAGAAAATATTCGCTTTTATCTGAGATGCTTTTACTGTATCACGAAAGTGATGATATTACAATTTAATAGCGAAAACAGGACCGAATTAGCTCGTAATGGATGAAAATCTGTTTAGCTGATTCGGTCATTTTTATTGATTGAAAGGTGATGAAAAAATGGCTAGAATTATTTCTATTGTAAACCAAAAAGGGGGAACTGGAAAGTCCGCATGTACAGCTAATTTAGCAGTAGGATTAGCACAAAAAAATATGAAAGTGTTAATCGTTGATGCCGATCCACAGTCTGATGTATCCGCAGGATTTGGATATCGTGATTGTGATGACAGTAATGAAACACTTACAGTTCTTATGGATGCAGTAATGAAAGATGAAGATATTCCTTCCGACTGTTATATCAGACATCAGGCAGAGGGGATAGACATTATCTGTTCTAACATTGGACTGGCAGGTACGGAAGTACAGTTGGTAAATGCAATGAGCAGGGAATATGTATTGAAACAGATTTTATATGGTATCAAGGATCAATATGATGCAGTCATCATAGATTGTATGCCATCATTGGGAATGATTACGATTAATGCGCTGGCTGCATCGGATGAAGTTCTCATTCCGGTTGAAGCGTCCTACCTACCAATCAAAGGATTGCAGCAACTGTTAAAAACAATCGGCAAGGTCCGTAAGCAGATCAATCCGAAGCTGCAAGTAGGAGGTATTTTGTTTACGATGGTCGATGCTCATACGAATGATGCCAGAAATAATATGGAGCTTCTCAGAAATGCATATGGAAGTCAAATCCATATCTTTGATAATTATATTCCATTTTCTGTAAGAATGAAGGAAGCAGTCAGAGAAGGACAGAGTATTTTCTCTTATGATCCGAAAAGCAAAGCTACAGAGCTTATCGGAGAGTGACGGAGGAGGTGCTAGAAGATGCCATCTAAAAAAGAGCAACTCCCGTTTCCTTACAGCCGCTTGATACATTGTTTGGAACAAACGAAGAGTCAATCAATGGAATTAGTGAGATAGCAATCGGAAGTCTTCATCCATTTCCGAATCATCCATTTCAAGTAAGAGATGATAAGAAAATGGAAGAATTATCAGAAAGTATTATACAATACGGCGTATTGGTTCCTGGCATTGTGCGGTTGAGAGAGTCTGGGGGTTATGAGTTGGTAGCAGGTCATCGGCGAAAACGAGCATGTGAACTTGCAGGATTAGAGAAAATGCCGGTTATCATCAAAGATCTTACGGATGATGAATCAACGGTGATTATGGTAGATTCCAATATTCAAAGAGAAGAACTCTTAATCAGTGAAAAAGCTTTTGCTTATAAAATGAAATATGAGGCATTGAAACGACAGGGTAAGAGATCCGATTTAACTTCTTGCCAAGTTGGCAAGAAGTTGGCGGCAGAGGAAGTCAGTCAGAATACTGAAGATAGTTCCAGACAAATATTAAGATATATTCATTTGACATTGTTACTTCCCGAACTGTTGGAAATGGCAGATGATAAGAAACTTCCTTTTAACACGGCTGTTGAAATTTCATATTTGAGAAATGAAGAACAACAGGTGTTACTTCAGTATATGAGTAATCACAATATGGTACCGTCCATGAAGCAGGCAAAGGAATTGAAACAGATTTCAAAAGAACGGATGTTGACGTATTCAGAGATTGACCAGATTTGCATGAATGAAAGTACTGAAAAAGTTCAAGTGCAGATTCCGGCGAAAAAGTTGAAACAATATTTTCCAGAGACATATACAAAGACTCAGATGGAAGAAATTATATTTATGCTTCTGGCATCGTGGGCAGAAAGAGAGGGTGAAGAATGAGCAATGAAGATATGGCAAGTAGAATACAAGTCTATAGGAAAAAGATAGAAAAGATACGTGTTAAACAGATGAAAAGAGAGAAGTTTAAACATTTGTTGAAAACATTAAGATTATCAGCAGGAAGAAAGTGAAAGTATGGCTTTAAAAAATGTACGAAGATATGATGCGAACGGAAGGGAGCTTACGGAGAAAGATCTGGAAACCTTTCGATTGGATTCTCCTGTGGTTAGAGAAATATTGGCAAACCTCAATCGGGAGGTGACGGAAGGAATCAGACAGAAGGAGAAAAAAGGTGACGATTGAAGATGTAATTAAAAAATCAATTCTGCCGCTGGCATTTATGGTATTCTGGTTTTGGATGACAAAAACAATTATGAAAGTCAGCGGTCAGACAGATTGGTTCTGGTGGATATTTATTGCCGGATTACCATTTGGAATACATAAAATGCGGCTGATTCTAATCCCAAGGGGAATGGATACCACAGCAACACTTGGTATGGCTGCATTAAGTGTCATCATTGGAGCATTGATCGGAAGTATCATGATTCCAGTGTATGTGATCAGAGCGATATACGTTTTTATACGGTATATCATTGGAAAATAGAAGATTAGTTTGATAAGAGGCAGGCTTGCGAAAACAAAAATCGTAAGTCTGCCTCTTTTTTTGTGCCTAAAAACAGGCAATTCAGGGTAAATCCCTTTTGCAAATATTAGTTTGGAGGATTTTATTATGAGAGAACGCATTGAAAGCAAGCATGTAACAAAAGAAATCAAAAGTCAGATGCCGGTAATTTCACCTGAGATTATCAAAGAAAGAGGTTGTACGTTTTGTCCGTATTATCTTGGAAGTTATGAGAAACAGCCACGCTGTATGATGAAAAATTGTGCCTGGGATGATGAGAATGAGCGTTTCCATCCGATTCTTCGTAGATTGATTCCATTTTACAAAGAGAAGATGGAAAAAGCGGAGGAAAAGTTCCTGGCAGTGAAACAGATTTATACAACTCTTTTAAAGATGTTTGCAGATGAAATGAAGCAGGAAGAGTTGGAAAAAGATGAATGTTACGGATGTGCCTATGGAAAATGTGGTCCATGTATCGGTATCTGTTACAAATCAATGAAAGTATAGGAGGGTTAAGCCAATGAATACAACAATTATTTCCGGGAGATTGGTAAGAAATCCTGGATACAATGAAGTGGAGAATGAAAAAGGACTTCATAAGATTGCCAAGTTTGTTCTGGCAGTCAGAAGAAATTATTCTGATGAAGTCAGTTTCATTCCGGTAAAGGCTTTTGCAAAGAAAGCAGAATTTGCCAGAGATTATCTGATGCAGGGAACGAAGGTCATGGTGGAAGGCGAGATTGTCACGGGTAATTATGAAGATAAGGATACCGGGAAAAAGATTTATACCACCGAAGTGTATGCAAACCGGATTGAATTCGCAGGTGCAAAAATGGTTGACAGACCACCATTCCCAGAAGATGCGGAAGGGTTCTTAGAGATACCGGAGGCATGGAAGAGGAAATGCCGTTTAGATAGAGGAGGATAAAAGATGGTTTCAGTAGATCAGGTGTATATGATAGGGCATATGAAAAATGCCGATGGAAGTATCAATAACAAAAATGTAGTGCTGTCAGCAGCATGTGAAGCAGCGGAACTATTCCAGTGCATGATGGCAGTAAATCAAAAACTGGAGGACTGGCAGAGATTCAATCACACCTTGGAGATGCATCTTAGAAGTGTGGAATGTGAGAAAATCCATGATATCTGTCAGGCAGTATATGGGATGAAACATCCGTCCAATGAACTGGAAGGATTGTATCTGGCAAGGGAGGATGAACAGATATGCCTGCTGTATTATCAGGTTTTCGTGGGGATGTTGGAAATCAATATCAATTCAGCTGAAGTGCTGTACAAACAGAAGGAGAAAACAATCAATGAGTAAGATGGAGTATATGCCGGTAGATTGTCTGCAGGTGCCAAAGGTGCTGTTCCAGATGGAAAAATACAAAAATCTGTCAAATACAGCAAAGATTTTATACAGCTTATTTCTGGATCGTTTGAAATTTGCGGTACAGAATGGCTGGGTAGATCATAATGGAGATCTGTTTGTTGTCTATCCGAAAAGTGAAATGAAGAAAAATCTGAATATGACCCGATATGGAGTAGATCAGGCTGTACAGGAACTGGTTCAGGTTGGAAAGCTGGTGCGTATTATTCCGAATAATGGAAAAGCGAACCACTTTTATATCAACGATATTTATGAAAATGAGATGGAGGAAGAATCAATGATGACATTAGACAGAATTATGCAAATATGCCACTGGAAGAAAGAGAAATTATCATGGACAAGATGGTGGCAGCATCCAGAGATATTCTGAAAACTATTGTAGATATGGGGTATCTGGATGAGTATGATTCAGAACCAATGGAAGGTGAAGAACAGGAGGATTTTGAGGATCTGGAAGAAGAGGATTTCCCAACGTCTGGTTTTGAGTTTGGAATGAACCTTGCATTTAAATATCTGCATGAAAATGAAGAAGATTTTAAAAGAGTAAGAAGACTTCAGCAATATCTTCACAGACAGTATAAAGACTGTTCAAGAAAGAGATATAGCATTATCCTGGAAGCACTTGCTTACGCTATTGATTATGATAAGAGTTTTATTTATGACTTGAGCATGGCAGATAAGAAGTTAAAAAAAATGTATCTGGAGGATTTTATGGAGGGATTCGATTATGCTTTGTATGATTCACGTTATGAAGAAAACGAAGCCGAAGAATAGGAAATAAGTTATGGCAGATTTTGAATATTTCAGAGCAGAAGAATCTGACCAGTTTTCTTTTTTTCGGATACCCAAAGCTCTGTTCACAGAAAAAGAGTTTGCAAGCCTGTCCACAGACGCAAAGCTCCTTTACGGAATTCTGCTTGATCGAATCAGCCTATCCAAGAAAAATGGCTGGATCGACAGTGATGGTTATGTCTATATCATTTACACAATCGCAGAATTACAGGAGCTGTTGCGAATGTCGCATACGACAGTGACAAAGCTTCTTTATGAGCTTGACAGTGTGCATGGCATTGGATTGATCGAACGGTATCGGCAGGGGAATAATCGTCCTTCTGTCATATACGTGAAAAATTTTGTGAAACGGAGCAGAGGAAAGCCAGTAAGATACTTTGCTTCTGGAACGCCAGAAACTGGAAATCCAGACTGCAAGGAATTGGAAATCCGGATTGCAAGAAACTGGAAGTCCGGAA
>ENA-OQMZ01000394-OQMZ01000394.1-human-gut-metagenome-genome-assembly--contig:-NODE-394-length-18859-cov-2.305734_pt1 | contig 18859 bp, 29 predicted proteins | sample MGYA00242621_ERZ504862 | MGnify/ENA primary metagenome ERZ504862 (study PRJEB26092, sample SAMD00036393) | human gut metagenome | host: Homo sapiens | study: EMG produced TPA metagenomics assembly of... | reverse complement strand
CCCACGATGAAAAAGTGATGACCGCGAGATCGGGCGCTTGAAAATGAGCCTGGATGCTGCGGAACCGGGGTTGGAGAAGCTGGTGTTCCTGCATTACCCGCCGGTCTACACCGGCACCAGCGCCCCTGAGATCGTGGCCACCCTGAAAGCCTACGGCATCACCCGCTGTTACTATGGCCACCTGCACGGAAACGCCATCCGGTACGCAGTGCAGGGCGATGTGGACGGCATCCGGTATAAGCTTGTCAGTGCCGATGGCCTGCGTTTCTGCCCCTACCGCATCAATTAAAGGCGGGAAGTGTGGGCAAAAAGAACAAAAAGTCAAAATTTGGTCTGGCAATTGTGTCTGGAACGTGCTATAATAAGTTTTGACGCGATTGTTGCACCCAATTGAGCGCGCGCGTCCCCGCATTTCGCAAACAGAAAATACAGGACGCGGTGCGCGGTTGCAGGAGACAGGGGGAGATAACCTGTCCCAACCCAACGTCAATAGAATTTTGATTGGAGGAATACATCAAAATGAAATTTCATCAAAGTGCGAAAACTCGAGAAGGAGCATGGCAGAGCTGCAGTTCTCCATCGACGCTGAGGCCTTTAAGGGCGCAGTAGCCGATGTTTTCAAGAAGGAGGGCAAGAAGTACTCCGTGCCCGGCTTCCGCAAGGGCAAGGCTCCCCGTTCTCTGATCGAGAAGATGTACGGCGCTGATGTCTTTACCTATGATGCCATCAATGAGCTGTTCCCCGCTGCTTACGAGGCAGCTGTGAAGGAAGCCGGCATCGAGCCCGTTGGCCGTCCCGAGGTTTCTGTGGATGCTGCCAGCGAGACCGAGGGCGTGACCCTGACCGTCAAGGTCGCCGTGATGCCCGAAGTCAAGGTCGGCAACTACAACGGTCTGACCGTTGAGAAGACTGTCCATACTGTTACCGACGAGACCGTCGATGCAGAGCTGAAGCGTGTGCAGGAGCGCAACGCCCGTGAGCTGACCCGCGAGGGTGCTGCTGAGAACGGCGATATCGCTGATATCGACTTCGAGGGCTTTGTGGACGGTGTCGCTTTTGAGGGCGGCAAGGCTGAGCACTACAACCTGACCCTGGGCAGCGGCTCCTTCATCCCTGGCTTCGAGGATCAGATCGTTGGCCACTCCGCCGGTGAGGAGTTCGACGTGAACGTCACCTTCCCCGAGGAGTATCAGGCTGCTGAGCTGGCTGGCAAGGCTGCTGTCTTTAAGATCAAGCTGCACGAGGTCAAGTACAAGGAGCTGCCCGCTCTGGATGACGAGCTGGCTAAGGACTGCTCCGAGTACGACACTCTGGAAGAGTTCAAGGAGTCCATCCGCAAGAACAACCAGGAGCAGCTGGACAAGCAGGATGACCTGGCTGTTGAGAACGCTCTGGTCGATCAGGTCATCGAGAGCATGGAGGCTGAGATCCCCCAGGCTATGTACGATACCCGTATGGACGAGATGGTCAATGACTTCGCCTTCCGTGTGGAGCAGCAGGGGCTGCGCCTGGAAGACTACCTGAAGTATATGGGCCAGACCATGGATCAGTTCCGTGCTTCCTTCATGCCTCAGGCTGAGAAGCAGGTCAAGATCCGCCTGGCTCTGGAGGCTGTTGCCGCTGCTGAGAACATCGAGGCTTCCGAGGAGGATGTCTCCGCTGAGATCAAGCGCATCGCTGACCAGTACAAGATGGAAGAGGACAAGGTCCGTGAGCTGGTCAACGTTGACGACCTGAAGAAGGATCTGGCGATCAACAAGGCCATCGACTTCATCAAGAGCCACGCCAACATCGTGGAGAAGGCCGCTGAGGCTGAAAAGACCGAGGACGCTGAATAATCCAGCTGCCAAGGCCGCAATTTGCAGGAAACGCTGTTTGAAGCGTACCCTGTAAACAAAGGTTGTTAAAATTGACCGATACGGCCCTGTTTCTTTTGCCGTATCGGTCAATTTTGCAAATAGAATCATTTTTCGTATCAGGAGGCGAACTTTATGAGTTTTGTTCCTTACGTTGTCGAACAGTCGGCACATGGTGAGCGTTCCTATGATATCTTCTCCCGTCTGCTGAATGACCGCATCATCGTTCTGAGCGAGGATGTCAACGACACCTCCGCAAGCCTTGTGGTGGCGCAGCTGCTGTACCTGGAAGGGCAGGATCCGGACAAGGATATCAGCCTGTATATCAACAGCCCCGGCGGCTCCATCAGCGCGGGCATGGCCATCCACGATACCATGCAGTATATCAAGTGTGATGTCTCCACCATCTGCATGGGCATGGCCGCTTCCATGGGTGCCTTCCTGCTGGCAAGCGGCACCAAGGGCAAGCGCTTTGCCCTGCCCAACTCCGAGATCCTGATCCATCAGCCGCTGATCGGCGGTCAGGGCGGCGGCCTTTCCGGCCAGACACTGATATCAAGATCCACGCTGAGCACATGGTGTATATCCGCGATAAGATGAATCACATGCTCAGCGATTACACCGGCCAGCCGCTGGAGAAGATCCAGCTGGACACCGAGCGCGACAACTATATGACCGCGCTGGAAGCCAAGGAATACGGCCTGATCGATGAGGTCATCGCCCACCGCTGAAACTGAAAGGCGCGGGGGAGAGCCCTGCGCGCAAAGACCCAGAATAAGGAATAACAGTTATGGCAAACAACAATTCCGGCAAAAATGAAAAAGACCTGGTGTGCAGCTTCTGCGGCAAGCATCAGGACGAAGTGGAACGGATGATCATCGGCCCCGGTGTCAACATTTGCAGCGAGTGCATCGGCCTGTGCCATGATCTGCTCTCGGATCAGCCGGAGCACCCGGAAGCAAACGGCCGCCCGGGCCGCGGCGCAAGCCGTACCCGGATGCAGGCTGTGGATGGTCTGGATATCAATATCCTGACCCCGGCTGAGATCAAGAACGGGCTGGACCAGTATGTCATTGGTCAGGACGAGGCCAAGCGTGTGCTGGCGGTCTCCGTTTACAACCATTATAAGCGCATCCTGAGCGGCAAAGGTGCGGATGTGGAACTGCAGAAGTCCAACGTTCTGCTGCTGGGTCCCTCCGGTGTCGGCAAGACTCTGCTGGCTCAGACCCTGGCCAAGATGCTGGGGGTGCCCTTCGCCATTGCGGATGCCACCCACCCTGACCGAGGCCGGCTATGTGGGTGAGATGTGGAGAACATCCTGCTCAAGCTGCTTCAGGCGGCGGATTTTGATGTGCAGAAGGCACAGGTGGGTATCATCTACATTGATGAGATCGACAAGATCACCCGCAAGAGCGAGAATCCCTCCATCACCCGTGATGTGGGCGGCGAGGGTGTGCAGCAGGCGCTGCTGAAGATCCTGGAGGCACCGTGAGCAACGTGCCGCCCAACGGCGGCCGCAAGCACCCCCAGCAGGAGTTTATCCAGATCGATACCACCAACATCCTGTTCATCTGCGGCGGTGCCTTTGATGGCCTGGATAAATACATCCTGCGCCGCACCGATCGCTCTGCACTGGGCTTCGGCAGCAGCCTGAAGGACAACTCCGAGGATGCCCAGCGTGCCCTGCTGCGCAAGGTGGAGCCTCACGATCTGGTCAAGTTTGGCCTGATCCCCGAGCTGATCGGCCGTCTGCCGGTCATCACTGTGCTGGACGATCTGGACGAGGACGCACTGGTGCGTGTGCTCAAGGAGCCCCGCAACAGCCTGGTCAAGCAGTACAAAGAGCTGCTGAGCATGGACAGTGTAGAGCTGGAGTTCACCGATGAGGCCCTCCACGCGATCGCCCGCAAGACCATTGAGCGCAAGACCGGTGCCCGCGGTCTGCGCAGCGTGATGGAAGGCATTCTGCTGCCTGTCATGTATGATGTGCCCAATGACCCCACCATCATCCGTGTCACCATCGACAAGGGACACCGTGAGGGGCCGGCGAGGGCCATCTCGGAATACGGCGCTGTGCGCAAACGGTATAAGAACCAGACCGCCTGAGCTGATATCTGCACTCTGCAGACAGCAGGGAAGGGATGCCCTGTCAAATGCTTCGGCTTTGGCGGGGCTTTTTTTGTAATTTGCTTGTTTCGCGCCCGGAGTTGCGGTATAATATTAAAGTCTGGATGACGGTGGTGGGAGAACTCTCTGGCAGGAACTCCTGAAACACCCGGCATCGGATACTGTGGGAAATTGGAAGTACGATAAAGGAGTGTGTTTTTCAATGGCAAACTATCTTGAGATGAATCGTGAGGAGCTCACTGCCGAAAAGGCAAAGCTGAATGAGCAGTACAAAAAGTTTCTGGCCATGAACCTGAAGCTGAACATGGCCCGTGGCAAGCCCGGCCCTCACCAGATGGATCTGGCAATGGGTCTGCTGCAGATGAACGATTACACCACCGACGCAGGCACCGATGCCCGCAACTATGGTGATCTTGAGGGCCTGCACGAGGCTCGCGTCCTGTTTGCGGATGTGTTCGGTGTCAAGCCCGAGGAAGTGTTCGTGGGCGGCAACTCCAGCCTGCAGCTGATGTACAACCTCATCAACATCGGCTATGTGTTCGGCTTCCCTGAGTCTCCCTGCCCCTGGTCTCAGGTGGAAAAGCGCAAGTTCCTCTGCCGGTGCCCGGCTATGACCGCCACTTTGCCATCACTGAGGAGTACGGCTTTGAGCTGATCAGCGTGCCCATGACCCCCAATGGCCCCGATATGGACATTGTGGAGAAGCTGGTGGCCGAGGATGACACCATCAAGGCATCTGGTGCGTGCCCCAGTATTCCAACCCGGATGGTTATACTTACAGCGATGAGACCATTGACCGGATGGCCAAGATGAAGACCGCTGCTCCTGATTTCAAGATCTTCTGGGATGAGGCTTACATCGTCCACCATCTGACCGAGGAAATCATCGAGACCCCGGTTCTGTTGAACGAGAGCAAGAAGTACGGCACGGAGAACCGTGTGTTCATGTTCACCTCCACCAGCAAAATCACCTTCCCTGGTGCAGGTGTTTCCGCCATTGCATGCAGCGTGGACTCCATGAAGTATATCTGCAAGCGCTTCTCCGTGATGATCATCAGCTATGATAAGATGAACCAGCTGCGCCATGTCCGCTTCCTGAAGAACAAAGAGGGTGTGCTGGCCCACATGGCAAAGCACCGCCGCCGCCTGATCCCCTGCTTTGATGCGGTCAAGACGGCCTTTTCCGAGGAGCTGACCCCCTGCGGCGACATCGCCCACTGGACGAACCCCAAGGGCGGCTACTTCATCAGCCTGTATGTCATGCCCGGCTGCGCCAAGCGTGTGGCCCAGCTGTGCAAGGAGTGCGGTCTGACCCTGACCGGTGCCGGTTCCGCCTATCCCTACCACAAGGACCCGCAGGATTCTCACCTGCGTATCGCGCCCACCTATCCCAGCCTGGACGAGGTGGAGACCGCATCTGATCTGCTCTGCGTCTGCGTAAAGCTGGCAGTCATCGAAAAGCTGCTGGCCGAAAGGCAGAGTAAGGGTTTTATTCTGCAAAAAATCTCCTCCGTGCAGAGGTTTTTCTGCGCGGCGGAGGTTTATTATATTTTGGAGGTTTCCTGTTTTTTATGAAGACGAAAGGCAAAGCATGGCAGCTTGTTGTCACAGTGCTCCTGATCGCCGCGTTTGTCTACACGGCATTCTTTGGTGTGGCAGTCAAGTACGGTGATGTGACCAAGACCTACATCAAGGGAGCGCAGGATATCCGCTTTGGCGTGGATATCAAGGGCGGTGTCAACGTAACGTTTGCCCCCTCGGACAACTACGATGCCACCGATGATCAGCTGGACGCTGCCCAGCTGGTCATCGAGAATCGTCTGGTCGGCTTGAATGTGACCGACTACGAGCTGTATGTGGATTATGACTCTGACCGCCTGATCCTGGAGTTTCCGTGGCAGTCCGGCGAGACCGATTTTGACCCCGAAGCCGCCATTGAAGAGATCGGCAGCACCGCCTACCTGACCTTCCGCAAAGGGAGCAGTGCAGACGGCGAACTGATCCTGGACGGCTCCATGGTCGAGAGCGCAGCTGCTCAGTACGGCCCGGTGAGCGGCAGTACATCCGAATATTATGTGGCCCTCAAGTTCAACGACGAGGGTGCCAAGGCCTTCGGGGATGCCACCACGGAGCTCTACCAGAGCAGTGGAACCATCAGCATCTGGCTGGATGATCAGAATGTGAGCACCGCAACAGTCAATGCGGCCATCACCGATGGTGCCGCCATCATCACCAGTTCCGCGTCCAATCCCTTCACGCAGGAGGACGTGGTCAAGATGGCCCGCCAGATCAATTCCGGTGCACTGCCTTTTGCCCTGACTGTGGACAGCTATTCCACCGTCAGCCCCAGCCTGGGCGAGAACAGCCTGAGCGCATGGTGCTGGCCGGACTCATTGCCTATGCCCTCATCGTGGTGCTGATGACTCTGCTGTACCGTCTGCCCGGCTTCCTGGCCTGTATTGCACTGGCCGGTCAGGTGGCGGCAACGCTGGCCTTCGTCTCCGGCTATTTCCCGGTATTTGAGAGCTTTACCCTGACTCTGCCCGGCATCGCGGGTATCATCCTGGCCATTGGTATGGGTGTGGATGCCAACGTCATCACCGCCGAGCGCATCAAGGAGGAGCTGAACAACGGCAAATCTCTGGATGGCGCGCTCAAGAGCGGCTTTGCCCGCGGCCTGACCCCCATCATTGACGGCAACGTGACCATCGTCATTGTGGCGATCGTGCTGATGGGTGCCTTCGGCCCCTCAGACGGCCTGTTCGCCAAGGCCCTGCACTTTGTGTTCTTCGCCTTTGGGCCCTCCACCGCAGGCACCATCTACGCCTTTGGCTACACGCTGCTGACCGGCGTTCTGCTGAACTTTGTGTTCGGCGTGTTTGCCACCCGTGTGATGATCCGCGGCGCAGCCTCCATCAAGGCCCTGCGGAATCCCTGGCTCTATGGTGCTGTCAAGCCCGGCAAGGAAGTCAAGGAAAAGAAGCCCATCGACTTTGTGGGTCTGCGCAAGCGCTTCCTGACCATCTCCACCTGCCTGATGGCGGCCATCATCCTGTGTGCTGCAGTGTTCGGTGTCCGGCTGGATACGGAGTTTACGGGCGGTGCATGATCACCCTGAGCTATCAGGGTGAGATCAGCACCTCCGAAGTTCAGAAGACCGCCTCCACCGCACTGGAAAACAACGGTCTGACCCTGCAGACCGGCGAGAATGTCGCCACCGGGGAGCAGACCCTGAAGATTTCCATGCCCGGCAACGAGACCGTGACCACCGATCAGGTGGAGAATCTGCTGACCTCCCTGAACGAACAGTACCCGGACAATGCCTTTGCCCAGCTGTCCCTGAGCAATGTCAGCGCTGCTATGGGCACCAAGTTCCTGCAGAAGAGTCTGGTGGCTGTGGTGTTCTCCCTGCTGCTCATCCTGCTGTATATCGGCTTCCGTTTCAAGAAGATCGGCGGCATGACCGGCGGCCTGATGGCTGTGCTGGCCCTGCTGAACGACCTGATGGTGGTGTTTGGCACCTTTGTGCTGCTGCGCGCCCCGCTGGACGGCAACTTTATTGCCGCCATGCTGACCATTCTGGGCTACTCGATCAACGATACGGTTGTGGTCTATGACCGCATCCGCGAGAACCGTGCCTGATGGGGAAAAAGACCCCGTTCGAGGAGCTGGTCAACCACTCGGTCAACCAGTCTGCCCGCCGTACCATCATCACTACGGTGACCACTGTAATGGCACTGGGTGTGATGTGCGTGGTCTCCAAGCTGTATGGCCTGGACAGCATCTTTACCTTTGCCTTCCCGCTGATGATGGGTATGTTGAGCGGCGTGTATACCTCGCTCTGTGTTTCCACCTCCGCCTGGGTACTGTGGAACGACCGCAAGAGCAAAAAGGCTGAAACCAAAAAAGCCTGACCGTGTTTTGCCCGACAGGCCAAGAACCAACATCAGGAGGAACGATTTATGAAATGTCCCTATTGCGGCGATGAGGAATCCAAGGTCATCGATTCCCGCCCGACCGAAGACGGTGAGCGGATCCGCCGCCGCCGCGAGTGTCTGCGCTGCCGCATGCGGTTTACGACCTATGAAGTGGTGGAGACCGTCCCGCTGATCGTCATCAAAAAGGATAACTCCCGTGAGCCTTTTGATCGTCAGAAGCTGCTCAACGCAATGCTGCGGGCCTGCGCCAAGCGCCCGGTGAGCTACGATGCACTGGAACGGGCTGTCAGCAGCATTGAGCAAAGCCTGATGAGCTCCTATGACCGCGAGGTGTCCAGTGTGCGCATTGGTGAACTGACCATGCAGGAGCTGAAAAAGATCGATGAAGTGGCCTATGTCCGCTTTGCTTCGGTTTACCAGCAGTTTGCCGATGTCGAGAGCTTTTTTCACAGAGCTGAAAAAACTGATGGGCGACCGCAAAGAGAAAAACTAAGGTTCCAGCGTTAAAAGCCAGACTTTTTTCGTGAACTTCACGAGAAAGCCTGGCTTTTTGTTGTGCACAGCCTCATCCGTTCAGCTCAAAGCAATCATTTTCAAAGAATACGATGAGAGAGCCAGGCCAGGGTCTCTACCTGAACCTGCGCCCGGCGCAGTTCCCCGAAGGCTTCCTCGGGTGCATTCAGTTCCAGATGGCCATCGGCGGCGCGCAGGGCGGCTTCCAGCTCCGTGAAGTCCTGCGTGCGGAGCAGGTGGTTCATGCCCTCCGCATGGTGTCGCAGAGCTCGGCTCCTTCGGCCAGTGCCTGCCGCGCACCGGTCAGATCGCTGTTCCGGATATCCTCCATGGCGGTGTCGATGTCATCGGAGATATCCTCGGCGAATTGCTGTACCCGGAAGCTGCTGTAAAAGGCTGCCGCCAGCAGCAGGACTACGATGCCAATGCAGACATAAATACGTTTCATGCCGCACCCCCTTGCCGGAGCCCCGCCGTTTGACGAGGCTCCTTTTTCAGCAGAAAATAATCCTCGGTATCGTTGCCCGCCAGGATCAGGATCTCTTCCAGAAGTAGGCTGTTGGCCTGTGCGGTGCGTTCCAGCCAGGCAGCATCCTTGCCGCAGATGGTCAGGTTTTCGGCAAGCACCTGACCATCCAGCACAAAGGGATGGTGGCCTGTGCCGCTGTACCCTTGCCCCAAGGTCGGCGAGGGTGGCCGGTTCCTTTTCCGGACGCAGAGCCACTGAGAGACTGCCGTTGGTCTCCACGACCGCATAGGAGACATCCCGGGGGTCGAACACATCTTTGCCGCGCAGCGCCTCCATCAGATCGGCGGCAGTCAGCCGCAGGGTGCGCAGGGCGTTCTGATCGATCTCACCGTTCAGGATGACCGTTTTGGGCCGCCCGGACATCAGGTTGAAAAAGCGCTGGCTCCTGAAGCTGAGGATCGATCCCAGCAGCTCCAGCGCCGCAATGAGAAAGAGGGGAATCAGGCTGGCTGTGACCGGTACTTCTTCAGATTCAATGGAGATGGAAGCCAGATTGGAGATGAGGATGGTGGATACCAATTCCTCAGGCTGTAGTTCCCCCAGCTGACGTTTGCCCATCAGCCGCATGGCAAACAGGACGCAGAGATAGATCAGGATGGTACGGAAGATCAAGAGTTTCAAACCGGAACACCTCCCAGCGTATAACCACCGCCCCGGCGGACAAGCTACCAGAAAGGGGGCGGCAAAATGGAACAGCTTTCCAGCCATCTGGCGGCAAATCTTGCGGAGCTCAACGCTAGGTTTGGCCGATCGGCAGATTTTTATGCGAAGGAGCTTGAGCTTTACCACTGCAAGGGAGCCATCGTTTTGTTTGATGGAATGGCCAGCCTGAAAGGGTTGTGGCAGCTGCTGCTGGATGCCGCCAGCCGCCACACGCCGCCCGGTCCGGCAGAACAGCTGACCGGGGAACAGGTGTTTGCACTGTTGTTTGAGCACTCCGCACTGCCCGCAGAGCCTGCCCCTGTGGAGAACTGGGATGCCTGATCCGGCGGCTGACGGCGGGTATGGCAGTGCTTTTGCTGGACGGATGCGCAAAAGGTATCGCCTTTTCGGTGCAGAGCCTGAACGCCCGCTCGGTGGATGAACCGGCAGGGGAGGGAAATCTCCGCGGCTCCCGGGAAGGCTTTGCGGATCTGCTCCGGGTGAATACCAGCCTGCTGCGGCGGTGCTTCCGCAATGATGCTCTGGTCATTGAGATCGGTCAAGCCGATTGTGAGATGAAAACGGAGTATGCTCTCTGTTACTGCCGGGATACGGCAGACCCAAAAGCGGTGCAAAAGGTGCGGCAGACCTTGCAGCGGGTCCAGGCCGCAGCTGCTTTTGGATTCCAGCTACTTTGTGCCATGGCTCTTTCCCTGTAAGATCCGCACCTTTGCCCCCGTGCGCTATACCGAACGGCCTATTGTGGCAGCGGCAAAGCTTCGGGAGGGGAAATTCGTCATTCTGGTCAATGGCAGCCCCTCAGCGCTGATCCTGCCCACCCTGTTCTGCGAAAACTTTGAATGCCTGGATGACTATGCAGGAACGGCCTATTTTGCATCCTTTCTGCGGGTGCTGAAATATATCTCGTTCTACCTGAGCATTTTCCTGCCGGGCGTGTTCGTCTGCTGGGCGGTCTACCTGCCAGAACTCCTGCCGCCCCAGCTGCTGTTCAAAATCGAGGCCGCCGAGCAGGCAACGCCGCTGCCGCTGTTCGGGGAAATGCTTCTGGTGATCCTGATGCTGGAGATCATCCGGGAGGCTGGCCTGCGGATGCCCCAGACCCTGGGGCACTCTGTCAGCCTGATCGCTGCCCTCATCATTGGGGATGCCGCCATTGCCGCCGGATTGATGAGCACACCGGTCATCCTGACCGCCGCTGCCGCGTCCATTGCGGTGTTTGTCACGCCCTCGCTGTATGAGGTGGCAACCGTTCTGCGGCTGGTGGTGCTGCTGGCAACAGGGGTGGCTGGCCCGGTGGGACTTGCCGCCTGCGCACTGGGCGTGTTATTTGGGCTGACCCGGGTCTCGGCGCTGGGTGTGCCCTACCTGCGGGATGCCATCTTCCCCGAGGTGCCGCTCTCGCCGGACGGTGTGACCCGGCGCAGCTACCCAAAACTTTCCTGGCGGCCCTTTACCCATTGGTCAAAAACGAGGTGGTTGAAGTTGGAACGATCCTGTTTCTCTGAAAAAACACTGATCCTGAGTGTGCTCACTGCGGAGTTCGCTCGGTGTGTGTTACAGACGGGTGCGCCTGTAACAGCCCGCAGTCTCTTTTTTCAGGGCCTGCCTATGGCACTGGCGCTGGTTCTGATCACCGCCCTGACAGCCGGGGCAGAGCAGCGTGCAGGCAGTTTTTGGTACAGACTTGCGTTCCCGGGTAGTCTGCGGCGGCTGGGACTCTGGTTTGTCTGGGAGGCTGTGGAGACCTTCCGTCAGGCGCAGGAGCTTTGCTGGGGGAATTTTTCTTCCATGGCCATGCTGGGGCTTCTCCCGCTGATGCTCTGGGCAGGATGGAAGCTGGAACCTGCCGTACTGGTCCGCTGTGCGCCGATTTTGTGGCTGGCGGCGGCGCTGGCGGGCCTGCTCGGCCTGCTGGGGCTGAATGGCCAGTTCCACTGGGAAAGTCTGATGATGCAAGCTGATGCTCAAACGATTATCCTGCCTCTGTATCCGGAATACTTCGCCCTGCCGCTGTTCTGCCCGGCAAAGCAGGTGCGGTGTGCTGTCTGGCTTCCGGTGAAAGCTTTTATACTGGCTGGCAGCTTTGCGCTCTGCACGGAACTGGTGTTTGGAGCGGGGAATGCCCTGCCCGGCATCGAGCTTTTGCGGGCGGGCAGGCTGGGCAACATCTCCCGGTTGATGCCCTTGTGCTGCTGGTCTGGTTGGCAGCGGCAATGTTCCGGTTCTGCGTGCTGGTGCAGGTGGTGCGTCAATTGGCCGGGCGGCTGTGGGGCAGGGCTACGCCTGCGGAGGAAAACGCATGACGGGCCAACAGCGTGGCCTTCGGTGGCTGGCGGCAGGGGTGTTGGTGCTCTGGTGCGGGGTATTTTTGCGGGCAGAGAATACCGAGAAAAGCATGGTGCGTGTCTTGATTCTTACCCCGCCCACGGTGGCGGTGCAGAGTTGGATGGTGAGCCTGCTCTACCAGTTTCCGGAAGCCGCCGCCGATGCTTCTGATGCCGCCGCAAAGGTACAGCTCTGCACGGGGCGGGGAAACACCCTGCAAACGGCTCTGACGGAAGCCGAGCGTGGCCTGCCCCGTAAAGCAAGCTACCGGCTGTGTGAGTATCTGCTTTTGAATGCCGAAACAACTTTAAAAACCATTCGACAGGCGGAGACCGTGTTGAAAGAGGAGCCGGTGCAGGGCTTGTCTGCCCGGGTCCTCTGCATGGATCTTTCCGGAGAAGAACTGGCCGCAGCAGACGGAGAAAACGAACTGTTCCCGGAACAGCTTTTGCAGGCCGTGAAGGAAGCCGCACCGCAGGCTCCGCACCTATACAAGAGCCGCCGGAACGCTCTTTTGGCTCCGGTGCTTATCCTGACGGATGGTGCCATTGAGAATGCGGAGGAAATGCTTCTGCTCACCGAAACAGAAAACACCCGGCTCACCCGGCAGAGAGCCAGATGTCACAATTGCTGCTGGGTCAGAGCGGAGAGCACACTTTTCCGCTGGGGAGTGGCAGGTGACTTTCCGGCGTTGTGTGGTATCGGTGGAAGCTGTAGAAGATGGCTTTGCCGTGACCCTGACCGGCCAGCGCAGGGCGGGCACAGCTCTGCCCACAGCAGCACAGTGTGCGGCGCTGGAGCTGCTCTGCGTGCAGACCGTTCAGCGCTGCTGGGAAAACGGGTATGATCTGCTCTCTCTGGGTGCAGTCCGGGCGTTGAAGCAGGGAACAGAGCGAGAAATGCTTACAACAAAAAAACGCCTGCCCGCAGGTGCAGGCAGACGTGAGCTTTTTGCAGTTTAGTGGGCGGTCTCAAAAACGACGGTGATGGTGGTGCCAACGTTCACTTCGCTTTCCAACTTGATGCGGGCGTTGTGGATGCGGGCAATGTGCTTGACAATAGCCAGCCCCAGACCGGTGCCGCCGGTGGCCTTGCTCCGGCTCTTATCCACCCGGTAGAAGCGTTCGAATACGCTGGACTGCGCGTCTTTCGGGATACCGATGCCGTTATCCTTGACGGTCAGGGTACAATGGCCGTCCCGGGTGCAGGAGGTGATGAGCTGGACCTTGCCGCCGGGTCGATTGTAGCGGATGGCGTTGTCGCACAGGTTCTGACACAGCTCATCCAGCTGATCCCGGTTGCCAAGCACTCTGGCACTCTCGCCAGATAGGTCAGGGAGATGAAGGAGCGCTGCGCGTTCAGTTTCTGACGTTCCACACAATCCTTGGCCACGTCCAGCAGATCGACCGCTTCCATGTCGGGCTGTGCATGGGTCTCGCTGACGCTGTCCAGGTGCGACAGCTGCAGGATATCGTTCACCAGCTGGATCATCCGGCTGGCTTCTACATGGATCTTCCGGCCAAACTCGGGCACATCGGCGGATTTGGCAATGCCGGTCTCAATGAGCTCCGCATAGCCGGAAATACTGGTCAGTGGCGTTTTCAGCTCGTGGCTGACGTTGGCCGTGAAATCCTGCCGCATTTTCTCGTTGTTTTCCCGCAGCAGCCGATCAGAGTGGATGCTCTCGGCAAAGGGGATAAGTTCCCGGTAGGGAACGTTTTCCTGAATGTGCTCGAGGTCATCCGTCATTTTCAGAATGGGCTGAACCAGACTGCGGGTCAGCAGCCCGGCAATCAGCGCTGCTGCACCCATCATCAGGATGCAGCTCAGGATGATGGCGGGCAGGGCCGCGTCGTAGATCGACCAGATGGTCTCGGAATCCTGGGCCACACGCAGGATATCGCCGCCGGGCAGCAGCATGGCGTAATAGTAGGTCTCGTACCCCATGGTCTGGGAATCGCGGCAGTTACGGCCTACACCCTCCCGCATGGCCTGTTGGATCTCCGGGCGGGACAGATGGTTTTCCATCTGCTGGTCAGTGGCGGATTCGAACACCACACTGCCATCTGCTGCGATCAGGGTAATGCGCAGGTCTCCGTTGACGAACACAGAGAGCTGATCCGGAGAGGAAAGCTGCTCGTATCCGGCGGAAACCAGATCGGCCTGATGCTCCAGCGAGGTCCACGCCTGTTCCCGGAACGCTTTGTGAAAGACGAAGAGACAGAGCACGGCGGTGCAGACCAGACCGACGAAGCCCATGAAAAACAGCCGGTAACTGATTTTTTCTTCCATGCTCTGCGGTTTCATTCTTCCTCGCCCTCCTCACTGTCGGCCAGCTTGTAGCCGACCTTGCGCACGGTGCAGATATATCTGCCCGCGTCCCCCAGCTTTTTGCGCAGGGTGCGGATGTGCATATCCACGGTGCGGCTTTCAACAGAAATATCGGTGCCCCATACCACCTGCAGAATGGTCTCGCGGGTCACGACAAGGTTCGTGTTCTCCAGCAGCAGGCGCAGCAGACTGTATTCCTTGTAAGTCAGATCAATATGGGTGCCATTTACAGTCACGCTGTGACGGGCATTGTCCAGCAGGATCTCATGGAAGGCATAAACGTTCTGCTTTTCCTCGGGGGCAGAGCGGCGCAGGGCGGCCCGCACCCGGCTCAGAAATTCCATGATGCCAAAGGGTTTAGTGATGTAATCATCTGCACCGCAGTCCAGCCCGCGCACGGTATCCAGCTCGCTGGATTTTGCTGTGACCATGATGATGGGCAGGCGGCGCAGAGCAGGGGTATTGCGGAGCTTTTTTCAGGATGGAGAAACCGTCCTCACCGGGCAGCATTACATCCAGAATGACCAGCTCAGGCTCTGCGGTGCGCATGGCCTGCCAGAAAGGCTCAGAGGTTTCAAAGCTCTGTACCTCGTATCCGCTGGATTGCAGTGCATATTGCTCCAGCTCGCGGATGGCGGCATCGTCTTCTACAATGTAGATCATTTGTTGGGTTCCTCCTTTGCGGCTGCGGGTGCAGTGTCGCTGTCAGGGAAGAGATAGCGCTCACGGTAACGATCCAGACGGCGCTGGAACTGTTCGCTTTCCTTGGTCTCGTTGCCGTAGCGCAGGTCGTTCAGATAAGCGTGGGTATCAAAGCTGTCCTGTGCCACCTCGATCTGGGCAACAGCCACATTGCTGCAGTGGTCGCAGACACGCTCGTAGTTGGTCAGAAGATCTTCCAGAACAAAACCATACTCAATGGAACAGCTGCCGGTCTGCAGGCGTGCCACGTGGCGGGCTTGATGGCACGCACCAGTTCATCCACAACGGTCTCCAGCGGCTCGACCTTGCCGGCCATGTGCAGATCGCCTTTGCGGAATGCGTCGGTGGTGCGGCTCAGCACATCCTGCACGGCCCCCTCCAGCACCTGCAGCTCCTCCTGTGCATCCTTGGAAAACTCAATGCTCTTGGCGTGGATCTCTTCGGCGGAGCTCAGAACATTTACAGAGTGATCGCTGATGCGCTCAAAATCGCTGATGGTGTGGAGCAAGGTGTTTACACTCTGACTGTCGGCGTGGCTCATTTCACGGCTGGACAGCTTGACGAGATAGGTGCCCAGTGCATCCTCATATTTGTCCACCTTTTCCTCTTCCTCCCGCACCTTCTGGGCAAGGGAATCGTCCCACTTGTGGGTCAGGCTCATGGCCTGCACCACGCCCACACGGGCCAGCTCGGCCATGTCTGCAGTGGCGGCACGGGCACGTTCCACAGCCACGGCGGGAGTGTTCAGCAGGCGCTCATCCAGCAGAGCAAAGCTCTCTTTTTCGGCATCGTCCGGAATGGTGAGGATGGCCAGCTTTTCCAGCCCATTTGCAAAGGGCAGCAGAACAGCGGTGGCCGTCAGGTTGAAGATGGAGTGGACCACGGCAATGCCCCAGGCAGTGACCGTTTCATTGACAAAGGCAAAGTCAAGCAGCAGGTTTGCACCATAGAAAACAGCCAGAAACAGGGTGACACCGATGATGTTGAAGTACAGGTGCACCATGGCGGCGCGGCGGGCATTCTTGTTGGCACCCACAGAGGAGATCAGCGCGGTGACACAGTGCCGATGTTCTGGCCCATGATGATGGGGATGGCACTGCCATAGGTGATAACACCGGTGGCGCTCAGTGCCTGCAGGATACCAACGCTGGCACTGGAGCTCTGGATGATGCCGGTGACAACGGCCCCCACCAGAACGCCCAGCAGAGGATTGGAGAAGCGGATAAACAGGCTGGTGAACCACGCCTCGTTCTGCAGGGGAAGCACAGCATTGGACATGGTGGTCATACCGGTCATCAGCACAGCAAAGCCGATGAGGATGGTGCCGATGCCCTTGCGCTTCTCGCTTTTGCCCATGTACAGAAGGATGCCGATAAAGGCCAGCACCGGGCTGAAGGAGGTGGGCTTGAGCATATTGATCAGGAAGCTGTCGCCCTGCAGGCCGGAAAGGCTCAGGATCCAGCTGGTGACCGTGGTGCCCACATTGCTGCCCATGATAACGCCGATGGCCTGATGCAGCTCCATGATGCCGCTGTTGACAAAGCCGACCACCATAACGGTGGTGGCGCTGGAGCTCTGGATCACGGCGGTGACGCACAGACCCAGGAAAAAGCCTTGAGCGGGTTGTCAGTCAGTTTGCTCAGGATCTTTTGCAGCTGGCCGCCGGCCTGCTTTTCCAGCGCCTTGCCCATGATGTCCATACCGAACAGGAACAAGGCCAGGCCGCCCAGCAGGGAAAATACATTAAAAACAGTCATTTGAAGTTCCTCGCTTTGTTTGACACGTTTATTTGACGGAATGTTCTCCTATTTATGAGTATAGAGCTTGAATGTAAAATCGGAAATCCAGAGAATGTAAAAAGCGTGTAAAGTGAATGACTGTTTCCCGGTGCGGGGAGGCACCATCTCTATTATAAATGGATATGAGGAGGATGCAACGGGATGCAGGCTCCGGAATGAAGATTTTCCGGCAGAATGATTGTAATCCGAAACCATCTCGTTTATAATAAGGGAAGGAAAAAGCGTGCCCCGCACCCGGTGTGCTGCCGGACAGGGAGAGGAAACATTTGTGCAGGAGGAAGAACGATGGCGAATTTCAATGTTTCGCTGAAGAAGCTGACGGAAAAGGTCAGTCTGGATGTGGTCTACACCCCGAAAGGGCTGGAAGAGATCAATGTCGAGATTGCGGAGGTCAACCGCCCGGGCCTGTTCCTTGCCGGATACTATGATTACTTTGATAAGCTCCGGCTGCAGATCTTGGGTCTGGCCGAGATGAACTTCTTTCCGGTCTTTCTGCCGAGAAACGGTACGAGCGGCTGGACCAGCTGTTCAGCCAGCAGCCTCCGGCTGTCATCGTCTGCCGCAGTGAGGAACTGGAACCATTCCCCGAGATGCTGGAACTGGCTCAGAAGCACGGGGTGGCCCTGCTCCGCTCCAACGAGATAACCTGCACCCTGATGGGCAGCCTGATCAGCGTGCTGAATCTGGAGCTGGCACCCCGCATCACCCGCCACGGCGTGCTGGTGGAGGTGTATGGTGAAGGGATCCTGATCCTGGGCGACAGCGGCATCGGCAAGAGTGAGCTGGCCATTGAGCTGGTCAAGCGCGGCCACCGTCTGGTGGCGGACGACGCGGTGGAGCTGCGCAAGGTCTCCAACCGCCAGATCATGGGCACGGCTCCGGAGAATATCCGCCATTTTATCGAGCTGCGCGGCATCGGCATCGTCAATGTGGCCCGTGTGTTCGGCGTGGGTGCGGTCAAGGAGAGCGAGAGCCTGGACCTTGTGGTCCAGCTGGAAGCATGGGACCCCACCAAGAACTATCAGCGAACCGGACTGGAGAGCGAATATTACGAGATTTTGGGCGTGAACATCCCCAGCACCAGCATCCCGGTCTCCCCGGGACGCAATCTGGCCGTTGTGCTGGAAACCGCCGCCATCAACAACCGCCAGAAGCGGATGGGTTATAATGCCGCCAAGGAGCTGCTGATCCGTCTGGGTCTGGACGGCACCGTTGAATGAAGATTACAGATAAAGGAATCCTGTTTTATGGAACGATTGAAACAACAGCTGCAGGCGGAGGAGATCCGCTTTGCCGAGAACGAATCCCTTGCTGCCCACTGCACCTTTAAAATCGGCGGCCCGGCGGATGTTTTTGTCCAGCCGGAGACGGAGGAACAGCTCTGCCGCGTGATCGCACTGTGCAAAGCGTGCGGTGTGAAATATTACCTGCTGGGCAACGGCAGCAACATCCTGTTTGAGGATGGGGGCTACCGGGGCGTGGTCGTGGATATCACGGCTCTGAAAATGGGAATCGGTTTTCTGGAGAACGTCAGCCATCCGGGTGCAGAGCCGGGGGCGGTCTACGATGCAGTCATCGCAGGTGCAGGCTTGAAACTTTCTGCTCTGTGTAAGGCGGCGCTGGACAGCAGCCTGACCGGCCTGGAATTTGCTTATGGCATCCCCGGCACAGTGGGCGGTGCAGTTTATATGAATGCCGGTGCCTACGGCGGAGAGATGAAAGACGTGCTGGTCTCTGTGACGTATCTGACCAGAGAAGGCGAGATCGTGACAGAAGATGCCGCAAACCTCGACCTCTCCTACCGGCACAGCATCTTTGAGGAAAACGGCGGCTGCATCCTGAGCGCAAAGTTCCACCTGAAGCGTGGAGATTCGGCAGCATCAAGGCCCGGATGGATGAGCTGATGCAGAAGCGCATCGATAAGCAGCCGCTGGATAAGCCCAGCGCCGGCAGCACCTTCAAGCGGCCGGTGGGAGCGTTTGCGGCTGCCCTCATCGACCAGTGCGGCCTGCGGGGCTATCGCCACGGCGGGGCTGCCGTCAGCGAGAACACTGCGGCTTTGTGGTGAATCTGGCGG
>ENA-OQMZ01000393-OQMZ01000393.1-human-gut-metagenome-genome-assembly--contig:-NODE-393-length-18862-cov-3.356499_pt1 | contig 18862 bp, 26 predicted proteins | sample MGYA00242621_ERZ504862 | MGnify/ENA primary metagenome ERZ504862 (study PRJEB26092, sample SAMD00036393) | human gut metagenome | host: Homo sapiens | study: EMG produced TPA metagenomics assembly of... | reverse complement strand
CTCTCGCGCAACAACACCAAGCGTGCCGCCAAATATGCCGTTGCCGCTTTAGTTGTATGGGTCGCAACGACGCTCGTCTCGGTCGATGACTCGGTGAACTTCGGCATCATTTCTGCATGGCGGCGTGCACCGCCATTGTTGCACTCGCGCGCCCGATTCTCGATAGGTACCGGCAGTATGGGGTATAACGATTTGCCTCATACTCTTTGTCTGTACCTGGAGCATTCCTAAAGCGGTCTACCCTATCCCCTATCTAGCTTGGCTGGGATTCCCAGGTCCAGACTTTGTCTCCGGTGATTACTATCCGCTCATACCCTTCTTATTAATGTACCTCGCAGGCTTCTTTGCCGCCCGCACGGCACAAAAAGCAAACCGTGAAGCGCCAGCATGGGCCTATGCGAATCCCATCCCGCGCTCGCAAGCCTCGGACGCCATGCGCTGCCGTTCTACCTGCTTCATCAACCGGTTATCTTGGGTGTACTGGAGCTGATTTATTCCGTTCGGTAACGCTCAAGACGTGGTGCGATACGTGCCGGCAGCTTTGCCACAATACGAACGCCGTCCTCAAGATATTCCTCGTGCAGAAGGGTTCCCTGTTCGTGCACGAGCGTGATTAACGCGCCCTCTCGATACGGAATATCGGCCGAGAGCAACACGTCTGTAGCGGTCGCTTCACGAGCAATGCGGTCGACTAAGTCATCAAGACCCTCACCCGTCTGAGCCGAGAACAGCACTGCCTCGGGATACGCCGGCGGAAGCTCAAGCGGTCGACGCTATCGAGCAGATCAATTTTATTGAACACGGTAAGCGTCAGGCGCTCACCGGCACCAATCTCGTCAAGGACACGATCAACCGCCTCGAGCTGACGCTCGTAATCCTCGTCGGAAGCATCTACAACTTTAAGAATCAAATCGGCGCCGAGCACCTCGGAAAGCGTAGATTTAAACGCGTCGACCAGGCCATGGGGCAGCTTTTGAATAAAGCCGACGGTATCAGTGATCGTCATGCCACGGCCACCGGGTAAACGGTACGAGCGCGTCGTAGGATCGAGCGTGGCAAACAGCTTATCCTGTGAAAGTACCGTGGATCCCGTCAAACGATTAAGCAATGTCGACTTGCCGGCATTGGTGTAACCAGCCAACGCCACACGAAACGCCGGCGATTCAATACGGCTTTTCGATTGCACATCGCGACGTTGTTCAACCTGTTTCAGTTCGCGTCGAAGCGCAGCGATCTTATTGCGAATCAGGCGACGGTCGACCTCGAGCTGGCTTTCGCCCTGGCCAAAACGCGATCCAATGCCGCCACGCGTCTGTTCCTTGGCAAGATGGCTCCACATACCTCGCAGACGAGGCAGCAGATACTGCAACTGTGCCAGCTGCACCTGCAAGCGGCCCTCACGAGTCTGGCATGCAGGCCAAAGATATCCAAAATCAATGCCGTACGGTCAATAATCTTGACCGGTTCGCCCACGGCTTTCTCAAGATAGGACTGCTGCGAGGGCGTCAGGTCGTCGTCGAAGATAACAACATCCGCATCCATACGATGCACCAAACCGCACAGCTCCTCGACCTTTCCGGAGCCGATAAACGATTTAGGATAGGGCTTGACCAGGCGCTGAGACAAGCGTTCAACGCATTGGGCCCCAGCAGTGTGGCTAGACGCTCGAGCTCGTCGAGCGAACGGTCGAGCGGCCAGGCGTTATCGCGCCACTCAACACCAACCAAGATGGCGCGCTCGGGTTCAGGCGCCGTGGGGACCAAAGGAAAACGAGCCATTAGGCAGCCTCGATGCGATGGTAAATATCATCAACGACCTCATCGATCGTAAACTCATCCATATCGAACCACACGATGCGATTGTCACGTTTAAACCAGGAAAGCTGACGCTTGGCATAGCGACGTGAGCGCATCTTGATAAGCTCACGGGCCTCATCCATGGTAATAGCGCCACGCAAGGAATCAATAATCTCTTTGTAACCAATTGCCTGCATCGACGTAAGCGCATCGCCCAGGCCCTGATCCATAAGGCCACGGACCTCATCAACCAGCCCCTGCTCAAACATAAGGTCGACACGCAGGTTAATGCGCTCATAGAGCACTTCACGACTACGCGTCAGACCAAACCACAAGGCGTGATAACGCTCGCGCGGAACACTGAATTTCGACTTCTGCTGGGCATATGACACGCCGTCATCGTACATCTCGAGCGCACGAATCACACGACGCACGTTATGGGGATGAATCACGCAGCCGATTCGGGGTCGCGCTCGGCAAGCAGGGCATGCAATGCTTCCTCTCCAATGCGCTCGGCAAGCTCCTGATATCCCGCGCGGCGTTCGTCCTCGAGTTCTCCCGAAGGAAATCCATTTCATCGAGAGCGGCCTTGAGATACAAGCCCGTACCGCCGCAAAAGACCGGAAGGCGCTGCTCACCAAGCAGACGCTCGATATGCGCTCGAGCGTCCGACTGGTAGAGCGCGGCGGAATACGCGACGCCCGGATCCACGATATCGACAAGACGCAGAGGTGCCGAGCACTCCTCGGGCATCATCTTGGCCGTACCGATGTCCATACCGCGGTAGATTTGCATCGCGTCACACGACAACACTTCAGACGAAAGGCGAGCAGCCAGACGGTCGGCAACATCGCTCTTGCCGACCGCCGTCGGACCGACAATCGCTACGGCAGAAAGGCTTGATCCGGGAGAAATCATTAGCGAGGCTCGCCCACGACGGAGCCGGAGAGATACCACGTCTTGGCGACATCAACATCGACGTCGACGATTTTGCCGATAAGCTGATCGATGCTATAGCCAGCAGGAATGGGCGCATGCACCGTCTGGTTCTTAGGCTCTTGCCCAGAAGGACAGCGTCGTTCTTCTTGCTAGTACCTCAATAAGCGCAGGCACCACGGTGTGAAGCTCGCCCTGGTTATACTCGTGTGCCGTCGTCTCGATAACCTTGACCAGACGGTTAAAGCGCTCAAGGATAACCTCATGCGGGGTGGGATCATAAATCTCGGCGGCCGGGGTACCGGCGCGCTTGGAGTAAATAAACGTGTAGGCTTGGGCATAGCGCACCGTCTCGGCAAGCGAGAGCGTCTGCTCAAAGTCTTCCTCGGTCTCACCCGGGAAGCCCACGATGATGTCGGTCGAAAGCGCAATATCGGGCATACGGTTACGAATACGATCGACCAGGCCCAGATAATCCTCGCGCGTGTACCGACGATTCATCTCTTTAAGGATGCGCGTGGAACCAGACTGAACGGCCAGGTGGAGCTGCGGCATGACGGCAGGTGTCTCGGCCATAGCATCAATGGTCTCGGGCAGCAGATCCTTAGGATGCGAAGAGGTAAAGAAGATGCGCTCGACACCCGTATCGCCCACGGCGCGCAGCAGATCGGCAAAGCGCGGCTTGCCAAAGAGATCGCGACCGTAGGAGTTAACGTTTTGGCCCAGCAGCGTAATCTCGCGCACACCCTGACGCACCAGACCTGTCACTTCGTCGACAATCTCCTCGAAGGGACGGCTCTTCTCACGACCACGTACGTACGGCACGATGCAGTACGTGCAGAAGTTGTTGCAGCCCGTCATGATAGGCACCCAGGCGTGATACTGCGTCTCGCGATGCCACGGCATACTCATGGCGTCGGTATCCTCATGCTCATTCGTGCGGATATGGCGCTTGCCATCCAAAAACGCCTCGGCGATAAGCTCCGCCACGTGCGCAATAGAATGGGTGCCAAAAATGACGTTGACGTTATCGACGTTGGTGAGCAAGCCCTCGCCATCGCGCTGGGCGATGCAGCCGCCCACGGCGACCACGCGCTTACCCGAAGGCGAAGGAGGAAGGCTCTTGCAGGAATTGCACTGACCATACAAACGCGTATCGGCAGCCTCGCGTACACAGCACGTCATGAACACGACAATATCGGCATGCTCCGGATCGAGCGCCATAAGACAGCCATACGAATCGAGCAAACCACTCACGCGCTCGGAGTCGTGCTGGTTCATCTGGCAGCCGAATGTGCGAATAAAGTAGGTTTTACCGGCAAGAATATCGCGTACGGAACGCTGGTCCATGAGCTTACATCCTAACGATGGTATCGACGGGGCGCATAGGTGCTACAAGCGTGCAGGTGGATCGTTTACGCAACAGGCTTAACGTCGTCCATGACGACGTTATCCATAGCAGCCCGATTAATCTGGTGAACGTAGATAGAGAGGCGGATTGCCGTGCGCGACTCCCCGTTAATGAGGATGTCGGAGAACACCGGCGCGCAGGAGACATCAAAGCCGGTCGGAATCAGAAAGCCGCGCGCAATGGCAACGGCCTTGATGGCCTGGTTGACGGCACCGGCGCCAACGCATTGAATGTTGACGGGGACGCCATCTTTGACCATGCCGGCAATGGCGCCGGCAACGGACGCGGGCGATGATTTGCTTGATACCTTCAGGCAATCCATGAAGAAACTCCTGCGTTTAAAAGTACGTTTTAACTGCAATAACTGTATCGTACCGAGCGGACTCGGTAAAGATTTTATTCCTCTTTAGCAAGATCGAACGTCACCGTGATGCGATCACGCGAAACGCGAATCTTAGGGTCGCCGCACAGATTGAGGTAATACCGGGCGGCGAGGTCGTTAAAGTCACGCTCGACCGCACGCGAAAACTGCGCCATATCATCCTTGGCGATACGAAGGCCTCGACGGTCCTTAGCAAGATCGACGGGAGCCGGCGCATGCGAGGTGGAATCGCGTTCGCGCAGCAGACGCGCGGACACGCCGCGAACGGGCTTAATCTGTCCCGACAGAATACGGTGGGCAGTGCGCTCGGACATCTCGAGACCCAGCCCGGAGCAGATCCTGATAAAGTCCTCGGCATCGGAGGCAAGGCCCAAACGATCGATCACCGGAAGCTCGCACTCGTCATCGATAAAGAGCAGGCGCGACGTATCGAGACGGTTCGAAGCCTGAGCGTACAGGGTCGCAGCAATCTCGGACGGAGAGCCAGATACACATCGCAGCCACGCAGCTCCTCAAGGGCAAACTCGCAGGCTGCGCGAATGATGTTATGAGGACCACGCGCGCATACATAGCGACCGTCTTCGTCTTTAACCGCCTGAGGCCAGCTCGACTGGTCGGCGCGCTCACCCAAGCGTTCGGTGGCAACGCGCACCTTAAACGAAGAGCCCAAATCGACGCCCGATGAAACAACGCGCGCCTCATCCGTGTTCTGCTTGATAGAGAACAGCGCCATACCACGACCGTGAACACCCCAACGGTCCATTTTCATGCTCTCGAGCTTGGAAGTGACACGAGCATCGAAGATACGCTCCTGCATATCCTGCGGCACACCAGAACCGTTATCCAGGAAGAGGAGGGTGCGAACACCCTCCTCCTTGGTCGTGGCAAGATAGACCTTATCGGCTCCGGCATCGCGAGCATTACGCAGCATCTCGATGACAATGTCCTCTACATGCTGAATGTCATGCTTGGCCTGACGGCGCTCGGCCTCCGAAACTCGGAGGCGGACATACCCCTCGCCAAGGTTTTCCTCGACGCGAAGGTTGCCCTCCCCCGACATCGACGCGATAAATGAGATGAGCTCGTTCGCGTCGTTCATGTTATTTAGCGATATCGACGGCACGGCTCTCGCGAATCACGACAACGCGAACCTGACCGGGATACTCCATCTCTTCCTCGATCTGATGGGCGATATCGTGCGCAAGCACCGTGGACTGGGCATCGGAGATCTTGTCAGGCTGAACCATGACATGAACCTCGCGACCGGCCTGCATGGCATAGGTACGCTCGACGCCGTCGTGAGAGTTGGCAATCTCCTCGAGCTTCTCAAGACGCTTGATGTAGTTCTCTGCCGACTCGCGGCGGGCACCGGGACGAGAAGCAGAAACGGCATCTGCAGCCTGGACCAGGACGTCGAGCACCGTGTTGGGGTCGACATCGGCATGATGGGCTTCGATCGCGTGGACGATAACGGGCTTCTCGCCATAACGGCGGGCAAGCTCGGCGCCAATGACAGCATGCGGACCCTCAACATCATGGTCGATGGCCTTGCCCAGGTCGTGCAGAAGACCGGCGCGCTTGGCGGTCACAACATCCAGACCAAGCTCGGAGCATAACGCCGCACAGGTCGGAGACCTCAAGCGAGTGCTGCAGAACGTTCTGGCCAAACGAAGTGCGGTAGCGAAGAGCACCCAGGGTCTTGACGATCTCGGGATGCAGGTCGTGGATACCGGTATCGAAGGCGGCCTGCTCGCCGGCCTCGCGCACACGCTGCTGAACCAAATCGGCGGCCTTGTGATACATCTCCTCGATGCGGGCGGGGTGAATACGACCGTCGGCAATGAGGTTCTCGAGCGCCACGCGGGCGGTCTCACGACGGACTGGATCGAAGCTCGAGAGTACAACGGTCTCGGGAGTATCATCAATCACGAGGTTGACGCCGGACACCTGCTCAAAGGTGCGGATGTTGCGACCCTCGCGACCGATGATGCGACCCTTGAGGTCATCGGAGGGAATATGAACGGAAGTGACGGTGACCTCGGCGGTATGGTCGGCGGCGCAACGCTGAATCGCCAGGGAGAGAATCTCCTGGGCGGTCTTGTGGCACTCGGCGCGGACCTGCTGCTCGGACTCACGGATGATGGTAGCCGCCTCGTGGGTAACCTCGCCGCGGACCTTGTCGAGCAGCTCCTTGTGAGCGTCCTCGCGCGTAAGGTCGGCAATACGCTCGAGCTCGGAGGTCTGCTTGGCGCAGAGCTCCTCAAGCTCGCGAGAGCGCTTCTCGACCTGACCGGCCTGGCTGGACAGCTGGTGCTCGCGTTTATCGAGCGCATCGTTGCGACGATCGAGCGATTCCTCGCGCTGCATCACGCGGTTTTCGAGCGTGCGAATCTCGCTCTTACGCTGCTTGTCCTCGGCCTCGGCGGCCTGCTTGTTCTTGATGATCTCTTCCTTGGCCTCGAGCAGAGCCTCTTTTTTGAGGGTCTCGGCCTGACGCTTTGCATCACCGATCAGGACTCTGCCTGCGCGTGTGCCGACTGGATCTTTTCGTCGGCCTCGTGAAGACTACCCTGCTTGGCGGTGCGCATGTAGGCAATGGCGGCGATGGCACCCAAAACGAGGCCAACGAGCGCTGCAATGATAGGCATGCTCACTCCTTTTTATGGATTCGTTACACAGCAAAGCGAACCGTCCTTACGAACGGCTCGCGACATTTGAGTAATATGGGCGCAGCTTATGCGGGTCGGATACAGATAAACATATAAACAAACTCATCACAGATGAGCACATATCACAGAGCAAATGACAGTAAATATCCTACGTTGAACCGCAACAACTGTCAAATAAACGCACCCGGCACGGCGCCAATCGAGCGGAGAACGGCAGGGGCGTAACGGGCGAACGCTTATACGGCGCATTCCTCGCTTAAGGCATCGAGCGCGCCTTAACGGCATCGGCGGCGATGTGATACGAGAAGCCTTTACCCATCAAAAATCTGACGAGCTTTTCGAATGCACGGACCTCGGGGACGCGACGTTTAGCGAGCAAGGCCGAAGCGCGGGCCAAGTCGTCATCCACGGCAAAATATGCCTCGGGATACCCGGGGATATCGTCAAGCACGACATGACGACGCTTGAGCTCAACCTCGATCTTGCGCTGTCCCCAGCCGCGACGTTTGCGCTCTTCGATAAAGTACGAGCAAAAACGGTTCTCGTCCAAAAACCGATACTCGGTCGCTCGAGCAACCGCAAAATCGATCGCGGGCTGTCGAAAGCCATAGCGCGCCAACTTATCGCGCACCTCGCCCGTGGCATGATCGCGGCGCGAAAGCATCTCGGTCACCATGGTGAGTGCACATTTGCGTTCGATAAGCTGCACCGCCTCGCGAAAGTCATCCCAATCACAGGGAAGATCGGGGCGGTTCTTAACGTACAGGCGCGCCACGCGCACGGGAATCCAAATGGAACGTTCGAAACCGCCCTCGAGATCGCAATCGATATGCGCGCAGGGCTTTTTAGACGCATAACCACTCGAGAACGAAGAGGCCGCCTTCTTATCGGGAAAGACGACCGTAGCCTCGGTCACCGTATACGACATGTCGGCATCCGCTACTCGTCGTCATCGTCGAGCATTGCGGAGCCATCGATGGCGTACAGCTCATCAAACTCCTCGGGGGCGGGCTGATCGGTCAACTCAACCTCAGAGGGGGCATCGTCGTCATACTCAAGACCGCAGGCAAGGCGAACCTTGTGCTCGATCTCGTCGGCGCAATCGGGGTGCTCGCGCAGGAACGTCTTGGCGGCCTCGCGACCATTGCCGAGCTTGTCCTCGCCATAGGCAAACCAGGACCCCATCTTTTTGCAGATGCCGCACTCGACGGCCATATCCAGAATCGAGCCCTCTTTGGAGATGCCGGTGCCGTACATGATGTCAAACTCGGCCGAACGGAACGGAGCCGCCACCTTGTTCTTAACGACCTTGGCACGAACGCGATTGCCGATAACCTCGTCCTTGAGCTTGATGGTATCGATTTTGCGAATATCGATTCGCACGGAAGAGAAGAACTTGAGCGCGCGGCCGCCCGTGGTGGTCTCGGGGTTGCCGAACATGACGCCGATCTTCTCGCGCAGCTGGTTAATGAAGATGCAGGTCGTGTTGGACTTGGCAAGCGAGCCGGCGAGCTTGCGGAGTGCCTGGCTCATCAAGCGAGCCTGCAGACCCACCGTCGTGTCACCGATCTCGCCCTCGATCTCGGCACGTGGAGTCAAGGCGGCAACAGAGTCGACGACGATGGCGTCGATGGCACCTGAGCGCACAAGCATATCGACGATCTCGAGCGCCTGCTCGCCCGTATCGGGCTGGGAAATGAGGACCTCATCGATATCAACACCGATGCGCGCGGCATAGGTGGGATCAAGCGCGTGCTCGGCATCGATAAATGCAACGACGCCGCCCATGGCCTGTGCTTCTGCAAGAATCTCGAGCGAAAGCGTCGTCTTACCGGAGGACTCGGGACCATAAATCTCGACGATACGGCCGCGCGGCACGCCGCCGATACCCAAGGCGGCATCGAGCGCCAGAGAGCCCGTCGGAATAGCCTCGACCTCGAGCTCCGGACCGCCGTCGCCATACCTCATAATAGAGCCCTGGCCGAACTTCTTCTCAATCTCGGCTTGGTGGTGGCGATCATCTCGTCGCGCTCTTTACCCGTCGTGCGTGCATGAACGTACGTACGGGACCTGAATTCTTGGCCATGAATAGCCTCCTCTTAACAACCTGAAACGATAATAAACGAACGGCTGTTCGTGGTCAACCGTTCAGATTCATCATATGCACCCGACCATTCCAAAACCCAGCCAAACGCCAACCAATCACCGACCAAACGCTTGACCACGTCAATCACAAATACGAGTGCGCGAACAAATTTATGCCATGTACCAGCGCAAACGTAATTCCGGTCAAAGGTCCCTATCTCCACAATTAAGGGGCCCTAAGGCCCCTTAAACCACGTCTAATCCATAGAATTGAGCACGCGGACAATACGCTCCAAAGCCTCCGCGACCGCATGGACACGAACGCACGACCGATCGCCCTCATAATGACAGCGCGCAGACTCGACAACCGGCGCTCCCCCATCGGCCGCACGATACGCCCACCCAATATAGAACGTACCGGCGGGGTCTTGCTCAGTGCCGCCACCGGGCCCAGCGTAGCCCGTTGCGCTCACGGCCACATCGCTCTGATAGAGGTCCAGCGAGCCCACGGCCATCTCGCGCGCCGTCTGGTGCGACACGGCGCTAAACCGATCGAGCGTTTCCTGCTCGACGCCGAGCACGCGATGTTTGATCTCATCGCAGTAGGTCACCGCACCGCCACGAAGCACCGCCGAGGCACCCGGGATATCGGCAATCGTCGAGGCGATCATGCCCGCCGTCAGCGACTCCGCCGTCGACACCGTCACACCACGGGCACTCGCGCGCTCGACAATGTCGCGCGCCAGCTCCTCGTTGTTTGCGGCGATCTGCAAATAAGACTCCGTCATACCCACCAGGACCTAGACCGAAAAGACGATCTTGCGACAGTTCCAGAAGTACTGGGCGCCCGAGACAATGGTCAAAATCACGGCGATGACGTACAGGAAGCGCGACACCGAATAGACACCGAGCAGCAGCGACACCGGCCCCAGCTGAAGGCCGGCCATCGCAAAGACGCACAGATAGCCGCAGATGGAGACCATCGTGGTCGCCGTCTTGTACTTGCCGAGCTTATCGGCGGCAACGACTACACCGGCAGCACTCGCGACCATGCGAAGGGCGCTCACCAGCAGCTCACGGAACAGGATGATGAACACGGACCACACGGTCACCGCGCCAAAATCAAGGAACAGCAGCAGGGCCGAAAACACGAGCAGCTTATCGGCGATGGGGTCCAAGAACTTGCCAAAATCAGTGATCTCGTTGCGCGAGCGCGCCAGATAGCCGTCGACCTTATCGGTGCACGACAGGATCACATACAGAATGAAGGCAGCGGCGGCGAGCGGGCCGTCGAAGGTGCTCCAGTCCGTACCGGCAACGCTCGCGTGAGACAGGGCCGAGACGATCATGAACACCGGATAAAGACGATGCGAACGCACGTCACGATGTTGGCGGGCGTCCAAACACTCGTCAGTTCCTTATTACTCTCGTTTACCACGACGCTCTCCTACTCCACAACATGACCGATAAGCTCATAGCAGAAGCTATCGGTAAACTCGACAGTCAGAATATCGCCCACGGACGCCTCGCTGGCGTCCAGATGCACCGCGCCATCGGAATCGGGCGCCTGGAACCAGGCGTGACCGATCAGCTCGGCGCCGTCCTCGGTCTCCTCGATGCCATCGACGATCACCTGGGCGCGCTCACCCACATGGGCTGCCGTGGCGGCAAAACCGAGCGACTCGGCCAGATCCATGGCCTCCTGGGCGCGCTCGAGCTTAACCTCCTCATCGACCTGGCCTTCCATCTTGGCGGCCAGGCTGCCCTCCTCACGCGAGTAGGCGAAAACGCTCGTGTAGTCAAAGCCAACGGTGTCCATAAAGTCGATAAGGTCGCGGAACTCTTCGTCGGACTCGGTCGGGAAGCCGACCATGGCCGTGGAGCGAATCACGATGCCGGGGATGCGCTCGCGAAGGTCGCGGAACAGATCCTCGAGCTCCTGGCGCGAACCGGAGCGACGCATGGCCTTGAGGATGCGCGCGTCGCAGTGCTGCACGGGGATATCGATATAGGGAAGCACCTCGGGCGTATCGCGAATCGTCTCGATAAGCTCGTCGGTCATGCCCTCAGGCTGCAGATAGAGCACGCGGACCCAGACGTTGTGCGGGCGCACGGCCTCGGCGACGGCACGCAGCAACTGCGCCAGATTGCGCGGCGAGCCTCGGCGACGTCCTCGTCGGCAAAGTCGGTGCCCCAAATGCCCGTGTCCTGGCCAATCAGCACGATCTCGCGTACGCCGCCGGCAACCAGGTCGCGCACCTCGGAGATAATGCTCTCGGCACTACGCGAATGATAGCGACCGCGAATGTAGGGGATCATGCAGAAGCTGCAAAAACGATTACAGCCATCGGAAATCTTGACGTAGGCAACGGCGCCCTCGACGGTACGCTTGACCTGCGGGATATAGCTGCGATCTCGCGCTCCACGCCCAGTACGTCATCGATGACAGAGACGATACCGTCTTCCTCATCGGCCTTCACAAAGGCCGCGACCTCGGGGAGCTCATCGGGCAGGTCATCGCCATAACGAGACGGCACGCAACCGCACATGACGATGGGGCAGGCGCGAACGCCGTCCTGCACCTCGTTAGCGAGCTCGAGCGTGGTCTCGATGCTCTCGGACGTCGCCGAGGCGAGAAACGAGCACGTGTTGACGATAGCGATATCGGCATCCTGCGGATCGAATGCCTCCTCGTAGCCCGCAGCGGTCAGCAGCGAACGCATGCGGTCGGTATCGACCTCGTTCTTGGCGCAGCCAAGCGTGATATAGAGTACAGAACCCAACGGAGTATCCATGTTGGAGAGCGGTCCTTTCGAGTAAATTAGCGATAATTGGTAAACTGCAGCGGCTGGCCGTAGTCCTGGTCGCGCAGGAACTGAATCACCGTCTGAAGAGCATCCTTAGAGGCCGAGGTAACGCGCAGTTTATCGGCCTCGATGATCACCTTGACCTTGAGCTTTTGATCCTTGATGTCCTTATTGATCTTCTTGCGGTCGCCTGGTCAATGCCCTCGACGATATGGCCAAACACGCGCACGGTACCGCCCGAAGCCGCCTGCGGCGCGTCCCAAGAGACAGCCTTGAGGTCGATGCCGCGCTTGATGAGCTTAGAGCTCAACACGTCAATGATCTGCTTGGAGACAAAATCGGCCGGGGCATTGATCGTAAAGAGCATGTCGCCCTTCGAAAGCTCGATGGTGGCGCCGGAGTCCTTGAGGTCATAGCGCTGAGAGATCTCGCGGGTGGTCTGCTGGAAGGCGTTATCGACCTCCTGCATATTGACCTCGGACACAACGTCGAAGCTGGAATCTTTAGCCATGGTTCTTCCTTTCGGTACGGGGAGCCTTAGTAGCTGTCGTACGAATAGTCATCTGAATCGTTTGCAGTCTGGCCATCGGATGCCGTGTCGGTACCGTCGGCAGATTGGGCGTCGGTACCGTCGGTAGACTGGGCGTCGGTGCCGTCGGCAGCATCAGTGCCGTCGGTACTCTCGCCATCCTCGGACTCTTCGGTCTCCTTCTTGGGAACGGTAATGGTCACGCGCGCCACACCCGACGTCTTGGTGTCGTAGCGAACCTTTTCACCGTTCTTGGTAACCGTAACATCGGAGGGCTTGGACGTGGTGATCTCGATCGAGGACTCGGGCGTGTACTCCTGCTCAAAGGGACCGGTTGCCTGGGCGCCAAAGACCGATTTACCGTCGACCTTGACCTCGATCCAGGCGGTCTTGCCCTTGGCAACGGAGACCTTGACCTTGATGACCTCGTCCTCTTTCTTTTTCGCGTTCGCCTTGGCGGCATCGGAATCAGCAGAATCCGTCGCCTCGTCGGTGTCTTCATCCTCGTCAACGGATTCGGTCTTCTTGGAAGACTTCTTGGTCGTCGTCTTGGTGGCCGTGGGCGTCTCGGGCGTCGACTCGGGTGCAGAAGAGCCGCAGCCACGCAGGAGAACCACGATGAGCAAAATCAGCAAAAGCGCCACGGCACCGATGCGGCGTAGATGATGCGCGGATCAAGTCCATTGTTCTGGGGGGCACGTCCACCACCGCGTCCGCGATTAGAACCACCGCGACCGTTTGCCTGCGGCATACGGCCGCGACCGCTATCGGGACGACCACGATAGCCGCCCTGGGGCTGCAAGCCACGCTGACCCGAACGCGGCGCAAGCTCGCCACGGTTCTGATAGTCACGCTGACCAGAGCGAGGCGCCGAAGAGCGCTGCCCGTAAGGCTGCGATTGCGAACGAAGGCGCGGCGTCACCTGCGTGGTATCGGCGTCGGCATATCCACCGCGGGAACGCCCGGAAGAAACTCCGCGATAACCACGACCGGAGTAGCCTCCGTCGCCGTAACCGGCGCGAGGATCGCGACTCAACGCGAGCGGCGGGAAGCGCACGGTCATCCGGCATGGGCGTACTGCGAAAGCGATCTCGCTGAGAACGAATCTCCTCGCTAGAGCCCGTCTCGGTGATATAACCAGCCTGCGGAGGACGCTGGCCGTACCGCGTCGAGCGTCCTCCCTGAACCATCAGAAAGCGTCCGTTATCGACCGACGAACGCGAGTTAACGTAGCCGGCAGCATCCTGAAAACGACCGCCCTGCTGCGAGGTCTCGCGTTCATATGCCATGAGGTCGTCAAAATAAGCGTTGACGACCTCGCGCGGGTTAAGCCCCAAAAAACGAGCGTAGCTCGAAATCATGCCCTGCGCATAGCCACGCGGGGGCATCGATGCAAAGTTACCGGTCTCGAAAAACTCGATGATCTGCGGCCTGATTTTGATGGTGTTGGCGACCTGCTGGATGGAAAGGCCCATCCGGCGACGCTGCTCGAGCAGCATGTCACCAAAGCGTGCAGCCATCAGAATCCTCCAAACTCACGATCTTCACGTGCCATCTCGGCGTCGACAGACTCCAGCGCGGCAAGCCCCTCCTCATCCAGCAGGACCTCGCGCGGCTTAGAGCCGTCGGGTGGGCCGACGACACCCTTTTCTTCCAGCATGTCCATAATACGCCCGGCGCGAGCATAGCCAACCTTGAGGCGGCGTTGCAGGCCAGATGTGGAGCCAGCTGCGATTCCACCACAATATGGGCGGCTTCCCAGATAAGCGGGTCGTCATCTTGCGGCTCGGCAACGCCCGTGCGAACAATACCGCCGCCACCAGCCATGGACATGGAAGCAGGCGCCACGGCAGACAGAATCTCCTCGTGGTAGTCGGGCTCGCTTTGCGACTTAACGAACTCGACGATCTCGTTGATCTCATCGTCCGAGACAAAGCATCCCTGGATACGGCGGGGCTTGCCCCAGTCGACCTTGGAGAACAGCATGTCGCCCAAACCGGTGAGCTTTTCGGCGCCCATCTGATCGATAATGACGCGGGAATCGATGCCCGTAGCCACGTTAAAGGCGATACGGTTGGTGATGTTGGCCTTAATAAGGCCCGTCACCACGTTGGAGCTGGGGCGCTGCGTAGCCACGATAAGGTGAATACCGGCGGCGCGGCCCAACTGGGCGATACGGACGATCGAGGCCTCGACATCCTTGCCGGCGACCATCATCAGGTCCGAAAGCTCGTCGATGATGATGACCAGGTAGGGCATCTTTTGCGGTGGGTTATCGTAATGCTCAAACTCGCCGGCGGCCTGCTTTTCGTTATACGTCGAGATCTTGCGAACGTTGAGGCGCTCGAACACCTTCAGGCGACGCTCCATCTCGGACACGGCCCACTGCAGTGCACTGGCAGCCTGCTTGGGCTCGGTCACCACGGGCACGTAGAGATGCGGCAGGCCGTTATAGCCCGCAAGCTCGACGCGCTTGGGATCGACCATGATCAGGCGAACGTCCTCGGGAAGAGCGCGCATGAGCAAGGTCGTGATGATGGAGTTGATCATGACCGACTTACCGGAACCGGTGGTACCGGCAATCAGCAAGTGGGGCATCTTAGCGAGGTCGGCGACAACCGGCGTGCCCTCGGCATCGCGACCGATGGCCAGCTCGAGCGGGCCACCCTTCACATAGGGAAGCACGTCGCCCAGGTTGACGTTCTGACGCTTGCGATTGGGAATCTCGATACCAACGAGCGAGGTGCCGGGGATCGGCGCGAAGATGCGCACCGACTGGGCGGCAAGCGAAAGCGCGATATCGTCCTCGAGGCTCGAGATCTTGCTCACGCGCTCGCCCTCACCGGCTGCAGCTTAAAAGTCGTGACCGTGGGGCCGGCAATCCAGCCGACAACGCGGGCGCTACGGCCAAACTCAAGCAAGGTGGACTGCAACGACTCGGCAGTCTGTTCCAGCTCCTTGTCAGAAGACGCGGAGGACGCCGACTGTGGGTTGGCATGCAGGATTTCGAGCGGCGGGAGCTTGAGACCGTCCTCTTGGTCGCCCTCGGCATCGACAGTGGTACCGTCCGCTCCCCCATCGGTGGCTGCAACAGGAGCAGCGGAAGCCGTGGGGGCGGAGGCATCGGAAACCTTGGGATGCTTTAGGAAGTCAGGGATCTGCGGAGCTGCCGAAACGGGATTCACGGCAAATGGCGGCTCTGACTCGTCAGCCTTGTCCGGGTCGTCTTCCATCGAAAACTGTCCGGTGACCTGTCCTGCGTTGGCGCGGCGACGCGGCAGCAAGGTGGTCTTGGCGGTCTCGAGCGGAGCCTCGTCGTAATCGTCATCGCCCTCAGTGAGTTCAATTTCGCTATCGGACCAAGACGGGTCAGGCTCGCTCGTGTTGAGCTTGGGCGCGGCCTTGCCCTTCTTGGCATGGCGACGCGGCAGCAGCGTGGTCTTGGCGCGCTCGGCCTCCACGGCCTCGGACACGTCGACAAACGGGTCATCGTCCTCGTCGTCATCCAAAACCGGGTCGCATCGCCACCCATGAACGTGGTCACCGCGGCGTCAGCCCCTTCTGGCGCAGAATGCTCAGGTGCGGACGGGCAACGCGGGAACCGACAGGGCCTCTTCATCGCCCCACGGGCTCGCGTTGACATCGGCACGACGGCGCTCGGCAAAATCGGCAGCGCGATCACGTGCGGAGCGCAAAACGCCACCCACCGAAAAGCCAATGATGACCAGACCAACGACGACAAGGCCCAGCAAGACGACCATAGCGATAGGTTTACCCAGGGCGTTTTGCAAGGCACTTGCGATAAAGGCGCCGATGTAGCCGCCCGAGGCGGAAAGGTTCTGCGGCGTAAACATGAGGTCGCACGAGTCGGTCGTACCCGGAACCATCAACGATAGGATAGAAACAATGGCCACAAAGACCACGGCACCACCCGCGACCGAGCGAATGTTGAGCGGCGAGTCCTCACCCAAAAAGAGCGTGGCGGCAAACAGCAAGATGACGATCGGCAGCACGTAGGCGCCCAGACCAAAGCCGAGGTGATAGAAACCGGCAACCGCAGCTGTCACGGGTGCCGTTGCCGGAGAAATCACGGCAATGAAGGACGCAATCGCCAAAACGGCAATGATAACGCCGGCGATATCGCGATTGGCCGAAGGCTCGACCAGGGGTTCGAACTCATCGAACTCGGACTCGTGGCCCTTATTGGCACGCAGATGGGAACCGGCACCCTTAGCAGATGCCGGTTGGTTGTTGGATTTGTTGCCTTTGGCGTTTTGTGCAGATCCGCGCGCCAAACTAAACCTCCATGACGACTGGGATGATCATCGGACGGGTGCGCGTGCGGCTCCAGATAAAGTTGGAGAGCGAATCGCGCACGGCCTTGCGAATGGCATCGGAGCCGCTACTGGTAAAGCTAAACTTGCCCTTCTCGATCGTCTTCATGATGGCTGCGGAGGCATCCTCGGAGAACTGGTCGTCGATGGCAAACGAAACGCCGCGGCCCGAGAACTCGATAGCCTCGATCTTCTTGTGCTTGAGCGAGACGATGGCAACAGCCGTGACCATACCGTCGTTGGCGAGCTTTTGGCGATCGCGAAGGACGATGGGGTCGGTGTCGCCGATGCGCAGACCGTCGACATAAACGACGCCGGACTCGACGGGCGCACCGCGTTTGACGATACCGCCACGCATCTCGAGCGTGTCGCCGTTATCAAGGATAAAGATGTGATCGTCCTTGATGCCCATCTTACGGGCAAGCTGGGCATGGGCGCGCAGATGCACGGCTTCGCCGTGAACCGGCATAAAGTAGGTGGGCTTGGCCATGGCCATCAGAAGCTTGAGCTCCTCCTGGCTGCCATGGCCCGAGACATGGACGAGGGCACGGGACTTATCCCAGACGTCGCAGCCAAGCTTGGCCAGGCTGTTGACGACCTGCTGAACTGCCTTCTCGTTGCCGGGAACGGGAGTTGCCGAGAGGATGACGGTATCGCCTCGTGGATAGAAAGCGTCTTGTGCTCGCCGTTGGCCATGCGGGACAGGGCCGACAGCGGCTCGCCCTGAGAACCGGTGCACATGACGACGATCTTATCGTCGGGCAGGTTATCGATATCGAAGGCATCGATGATATCGGCATCGTCGATGTTGAGATAGCCAAGCTCACGCGCCACGCGGGTGTTGGTGAGCATGGAACGTCCGGTCACGACGACCTTGCGGCCGCACTTGCGGGCGGCATCGCAGATCTGCTGCAGGCGATGGATGTGGCTCGAGAACGACGCGACGAACACGCGGCCCGGCGCGTTCTTGATGGCGTGCAGCAGGTTGGGGCCGACCTCGGCCTCGGACTTGGTAAAGCCAGGAACCGTGGCGTTGGTGGAGTCGGAAAGCAGCAGGTCGATGCCCTGCTTGGCAAAGCGGCTGATGGCGGCATAGTCGGGCGTGACGCCGTCGATGGGCGTCTGGTCGAGCTTAAAGTCGCCCGTGTGCATAACGGTGCCCTGGTTGGTGCGAATAAACACGCCCAAAGCACCCGGAATGGAGTGCGTCATGGAGAAGAAGTCGAGCGAGATGCCACCGAGATTGACGTGGCTGCCGCCCTTGACCTCACGGAACTTGGGCGCGCGAATGCGGAACTCGGAGAGCTTACCCTCGATAAAACCGAGCGTCAGCTTGCTCGAGAAGATGGGCACCTTGTTGTTGAGGTCCTGCAGCAGGTACGGAAGCGAACCGGTGTGGTCCTCGTGGCCGTGGGTGACGACGATGCCGCGGAGCTTCTCCTCGTTCTCCAGGACATAGGTGTAGTCGGGAAGCACCAGGTCGATACCGGGCTGGGAGTCGTCGGGGAACATGAGGCCGGCGTCGACGAGCACCATGTCGTCGCCGCACTCGAAGACCGTCATGTTCTTGCCGATGCCGTCAAGGCCGCCGAGCGGAATGATCTTCAAGGGAGATGATTTTTTAGCTGCCATAGGTTCGTGTGGTTTCCTTTCTTCGAAACGGGTCTGGAACAACCGACGGGGCGCTTCTGGCAAACCGACCGCCGGGAACGTACAAACATGCATCACAGAGTCGATGCAATAACTACAGCATCATACCCATTTGCCACCAACAGACCACCCATGCATCAAAGCCCCATCTGAACCTGCGTACTCCCACCGTTCTGGATCTCAGCGGCCCCGGCACGGGCTAAGTTTCCTGCTCTACAGCCTCGCTCACGACGGAGCCACATTAAGTGCCTCCTGTTCCGTGA
>ENA-OQMZ01000392-OQMZ01000392.1-human-gut-metagenome-genome-assembly--contig:-NODE-392-length-18898-cov-3.439774_pt1 | contig 18898 bp, 27 predicted proteins | sample MGYA00242621_ERZ504862 | MGnify/ENA primary metagenome ERZ504862 (study PRJEB26092, sample SAMD00036393) | human gut metagenome | host: Homo sapiens | study: EMG produced TPA metagenomics assembly of... | reverse complement strand
CTTTTGCGAGGAGATGGTGGATATGATCAATATTATACCACTGGTGAATTTGCCCGGATGGCCCATGTGACCATTCGGACAAATTCGCTATTACGACAAAAAAGGGCTGCTGAAGCCAAGCTTTATCAACGAGTCCGGTTATCGGATGTATTCTGATGAGGATTTTCTGAAGCTGCAGAATTTTATCGCTGAAATATCTCGGATTTTCCTTGAATGAGATCGGAAATATGACGATTCACGATACGAGTGCGGATATTCTGAAATCATTGAAAATGCAGATCGGACTTGTGCACAAGAAGATGGAAAATCTGGACAGATGGAAAAGGCGCTGCAGAATACGACACAGATTCTGGAGGAGACGAACCAGATCGACTGGACCGGCATTCTGAACCTGATTCATCTGACCGATATGGAAAAGATGCTGGTGGAGCAGTACAAAAACGGGGAAAACCTGAATATCCGTATTTCGCTGCACGAGCAGTATTCCCAAAATAAAAAGGGATGGTTCCCGTGGCTTCTGGAACAGATGGATTTTGACGGTGCGCGCCGGATTCTGGAGATTGGCTGCGGAAACGGACAGCTCTGGAAAAAAGCGGAGCCATCCGTGCTGAAAGGAAAGTATATCTGTCTGTCTGACCTGTCAGAGGCATGATCCGGGATGCGGCGGAAAATCTGGGAGAAGAAAAGGCATCCTGTTTTGATTTCCGGACACTGGACTGCCAGAAGCTTCCGTTTCCGGATGCGGAATACGACCGGATTATTGCAAATCATGTTTTGTTCTATGTCCAGAATCTGTCCCGCGGTCTGCAGGAAATCAGCCGTGTGCTTTCAGATGACGGCGTGTTCTACTGCAGTACGTATGGAAAAGGCCATATGAAAGAGATTACCGATCTGGTACAGGAGTTTGATCCGCAGATCAATCTTTCGGAGGTGGCGCTGTATACTATTTTTGGTCTGGATCACGGAGAAAAGCAGTTAAAGCCTTATTTTGGCAGCGTAGAGAAAAGAATCTACGAGGACAGTCTCTGGGTCGACCGGCCGGAGCCGCTTCTGGACTATATCCTTTCCTGCCATGGAAATCAGAATGAGTATCTGTATCCGAGACAGCGGGAATTCAAAGAATTTCTGGAAAAGAAAATTCAGAAACACGGCGGAATTGCGATCACAAAAGAGGCAGGGGTTTTCATCTGCAGAAAATAACGGGAGAGGCCGACATGAAAATGGAGGTCTCTTTTTTATCCCTCATTTTAGGCAAGTTTGACAAAAATGTTAAAAAATAAATACAGAGTATGTTTTTTGTATTGCCAGAGATCACAAAAGGATGTATACTAAAGTAGAATGTCTAAGTATGCGTGACTTGAAGAAAGAACACAAAAAGAGGGATAAGGTATGAAGGAATTATTTGATGTACACTGCCATATGGTCCCGGGGGTAGACGACGGTGCAGCTGACCTGGAAGAGTCGCTGGCGATGCTGAAAATGCAGCACGAGGACGGGGTCAGGAAGATTATCATCACACCGCATTATCGGCGGCGGATGTTTGAAACACCGGCAAAAAAGGTACATGAGCAGTTTCTGAAACTGCAGGAAGCGGCAAAAAAGGAATATCCGGATATGTCGCTTTATCTCGGGTGTGAACTTCACTCGAACATGGATCTTCAGGATATCCTGGAAAAACGGAAATATGTGACCATGGCCGGTTCATCCTATGTTCTGTTGGAATTTTCCGAGGGAGATTCCGCACAGCATATCCGTGAGAGAGTCTACAATGTACTGTCCTGCGGTTATGAACCGATTATCGCGCATGTGGAGCGCTATCAGGCAACGGTAAAGAGCGTCGGATTTTCCAGCGATCTGGTGGATATAGGCGCAAGACTGCAGGTGAATGTGGAAAGTATACTTGGAAAGTATACGTGGGGGGCAAAACGCTACTGCAGAAAACTGATGAAGGAAGATCTGCTCGGTTTTGTCGGCAGCGATTCCCACAACACAAAAACACGTATTCCCAACATAGGAGCAGGCGCTGCCTATGTTTCAAAAAAAATGGGAGAGGCATATGCCGAAAGGATTTTCCACGATAATCCGATGGAAATCTTAAGGGATGCCGGAGAAATCTAAAAAAAAGTCAGGAGAAGAAGATGGAAACGAATCAACAGAATCAGGATGAAATTGAAATCGATTTACTGGAACTGCTTCGTGTGCTCTGGAGCAAAATTGGCTATGTGATTTTAGCTGCATTGGCACTTGGCCTTCTGATGGTACTGGTCAGCAAAGTATTTATGAAGCCGCAGTATGAATCGACGACAAAAATGTATGTACTGTCAAAACAGGACAGCAGCAGTACTGTAACAAGTGGAGATCTGCAGGCAAGTTCTCTTTTAACCAAAGACTATGCGGAGCTGATTCAGAGCCGTCAGGTTGTTGAAACCGTTATTGCACAGTTAAATCTGGATCTTACCTATGAGGAGTTTTTGAACAAAATTACTGTTACTACACAGAACGATACGCGTATCCTTTCGATTACAGTAAAAGACGAAGATCCGTATGTAGCAAGCCAGATGGCGGATGCAATCCGTGTAGCAGCATCAGATCATATTCAGAACGTTATGAACACAGAAGCTGTAAATGTGGTAGATGAGGCGAATATTCCAGATGAGCCGGTAAGCCCAAGTATTAAGAAAAACGGGCTGATCGGTGCAATAGCAGGTGCATTTATCGCGATTGTCATCATCATTATTGTTTATCTGACAAATGACACCATCCAGACCTCCGAAGATGTAGAACGTTATCTGGGTGTCAGTACACTCGGCATAATTCCTCTTGCAGAAGGACAGAAAAAGAGCAAGAAGAAAAACAAAAACGGCCGTGGAAGAAAGAAATAAGGGAGGATACGGAACGTGAATCAGGTAGTAGTAAAACAGGAAAAATCAGGCTATCAGATTGTGGAAGCCTACAAATCTCTTCGGACCAACCTTCAGTTCTGCGGAGAAGATAAGAAAGTAATCGCGGTTACAAGCTGTACACCAAATGAGGGAAAGAGCAGTGTTTCTATGCAGCTCGGCATTTCTCTTGCAGAGAGCGGAAAAAGAGTGATTTTGATCGATGCCGATCTTCGGAAATCGGTTCTTCTTGGAAGAACGAAAACACAGAAATCTGTTCGCGGACTGGCACACTTCCTGTCCGGTCAGGCAACTCTGGAGGATGTCATCTGTTCTACCAATGTAAAGAACTTTTACATGATTTATTCCGGCCCGTTTCCGCCGAATCCGGCAGAGCTTCTGGGGGGAAAGAACTTCCGAAGTCTTTTAAATGCACTTCGTAAGTTTACGATTATGTGATTGTGGATACTCCTCCGCTTGGAAGCGTTATCGACAGTGCAATCGTTGCAGAAATCTGTGATGGTTCAATCATGGTCATTGAGTCCGGTGTGATCAGCTATCGTTTTGCACAGGAAGTAAAGAGCCAGCTCGAGAGAAGTAACTGCCCGCTGCTTGGCGTTGTCCTGAACAAGGTGGATATGCAGAAACAGGCGTATGGTAAATACGGAAAATACGGTCAGTACAAATATGGAGATTACGGCCAGGAGGAGGACGATTAACTGCCATGAAAAAAGGGATTGTTGCAGGTTTGATTGTCCTGTGCGTGGCGCTAGGAGCCGGTACAGCAGCTGTCGTAGTGACGGACGACCGAAAAGGCCCGGAAATCGAGCTTCCAGCTGATGGGGATGTAACGTATGAGGAAGGCAGTGATACAGCGTCTTTGCTGGAAGGCGTTACTGCAACGGATGAGAAAGACGGAGATGTGACAGATTCGCTGATGATTGAAAACATTTTCCCGAACGATGATCATACCAGTGCATCGGTTGTCTATGCGGCAAAGGACAGTCACAATAATGTATCAAAAGCAACACGCCGCGTGAATTATAAAGCTGCAGCGGAAGATACCCCGGCGGAAAATGAGGCTACGCAGGAAACGGATAACAGTGGGGCGGCAGATGAGTCTGCACCGGCAACAGAGGAGCCGCAGCAGAATGACACAGAGGGCACAAAAAATGAGACAGATGCGCAGATGGAAATCGAAGCACTGCCGGCGGAAAGCCCAAAACTGTACCTGAATACGTATGAAGTAACAGTGGAAGCCGGAAACGATCTGGACAAAACCAGCTATATCAAAGAGATGACCGATGATGCAGACAGCCAGGAGTCACTCTTTAACCAGATTGAGATCGACGGCGATGTGGATACTGCAGTGCCGGGAGATTACACGCTGACGTATCATGTGACGGACAGCGATGGAAACAGATCAAATGCAGCGGTGCTTACCGTACACGTTCAATAAGAATAGAAGAACTGCTCTGATGGGGATGCCCGATCGGGGCAGTTCTTTTTTCAAGTTTTTACGGCGCGAGTAATTTGACAGCCCAAAATGAGTATGGTAGAGTGAGAAAGAAAGACGGCAGAAGGGGGGGCAGAGGAGATGCTTTGAATCTGGCAGAAAACAGAAAAACAGAAGCTGGAGCCGGTAGGAATGGGAACGGCGTTCCCATTTTTAAAGGAAAAGAACCATGTAGTTTCTATCATCGGCGGCGGCGGAAAAACGACGCTGCTGTACGAGATGGCAGGCTTTTGCGTAAAAAACGATCAGAAGGTACTGGTGACAACTTCGACGCACATTTACCGTCCGCCGAAGGAATGGCATGACCAGAGTCTGGAAGCGGTCGAAAGAAAATTTCGCACAGGCCGCGCAGCGATTATCGGGAGTGCCTGCCGGGATACGGAAAAGCTTTCCATGCCGGAAACGGAACTATTTGAAGCGGCACGCAAAAAGGCCGATCTGACGCTGATCGAGGCGGACGGCGCGAGGCACCTGCCGTGCAAGGCACCGGCGGAACATGAACCGGCGCTGCTTTCCTCTTCAGATCTTGTGATTGGTGTGACAGGTCTTTCGGCACTGGGACAGCCGCTTGGCAAGGGCTGCTTTCGGGCAGAACGGGCGGCGGAACTGCTTGGCTGTACGATGGAACACCATATCACGGAAGAAGATCTGGCACGGCTGATCGCATCGGAACAGGGACAGCAGAAGGATTTGAAAGGCAGAACGTTTTATGCGGTACTGCACCAGTATGAGGAAAAAGAACACCGGGCGGCCGCAGAGAAACTTGTGGAGCTGCTGCGCAGGCAGGGGATCGAGCATGTTCTGGTTACGTGCGCGACAGGAAACAGAAGACAAAGCGGTGAGAACACGAATCCTGGTATGGGAGAGCAGAGCTTCCCGTGCGTGAAGCGGAAGAAGAGTGGGAACCCGGAGAATAAAACGGAAATAGAACGGAGGAGACAGATGGCGGAATTTACCCATTTTAAGAAAGACGGCAGCGCGTCATGGTCGATGTCCATGAGAAGCCGGACACGTACCGGGCAGCATCGGCGACGGGAACCATACAGGTAAGCCCGGAGGTATTTGCAGCCGTGCGGGACCATACGGCGAAAAAAGGCGATGTGCTCGGCGTTGCACGGCTGGCAGGTATCATGGGGGCGAAAAAGAATGCGGAGTTGATTCCGCTGTGCCACATTGTGCCGCTGACGAACTGCGAAGTGACATTTACCACGGACGAGAATACAAATTCTATTACGGCCGTGTGCACCACATCATGTGTCGGAAAGACCGGCGTGGAGATGGAGGCGCTGACTGGCGTTTCCACAGCGCTGCTCACGATCTACGATATGTGCAAGGCGATGGACCGCGGCATGGTGATTCGTGATATCCACATTCTGGAAAAGGACGGCGGAAAGAGCGGTCATTATATCTATCAGAAAGAGGAAAAATAAAGCATGGCAGAAAAGAAAGATTTCCCGGTTTTCCGGGTGGGAATTGTAACGTTAAGTGACAAAGGATATCAGGGCGAGCGCGAGGATAAGAGCGGCCCAAGGATCAAAGAGCTGCTTCCGGCGGAGCAGTATGAGGTCGTTTCGATGCGTCTTCTGCCGGATGAGCGGGCGATGATCGAGGAGGAACTGATCCGGCTTGCCGATCTGGAGCAGTGCGATCTTGTCCTCACGACAGGCGGCACGGGATTTTCCATGCGGGATGTGACACCGGAGGCAACTCTGGCGGTATCCGGCCGTGTGGCACCTGGCATCGCGGAGGCGATCCGCGCGGGCAGCATGGCGATCACAAAACGGGCGATGCTGAGCCGGGCAGTGAGTGCAATCCGTCATCGGACGCTGATTATCAATCTGCCGGGAAGCCCGAAGGCGGTGGAAGAGAGTCTTGGATTTGTACTTGATACCCTGCCGCATGCGTTGGGACTTCTGCGCGGAACGGACGGAGAGTGCGGAAGAAGCTGAAAAAAGAGGGAACAGGTAACGATGGAAGAAGAAAAAATTATTTTCTGTAAGAGCGGCGGCTGTACGGCAAAGCTCGGGGCAGGCGTGCTCGAACATATTCTGGAGAAGCTGCCGAAAGGGGAAAAGGATCCGAATCTGCTGGTGGGCTATGACAGCAAAGACGATGCATCCGTCTACCGGCTGACGGACGACCTTGCGATGGTCCAGACGCTGGATTTCTTTCCGCCGGTGGTGGAGGATCCGTACACGTTTGGAAAAATTGCGGCGGCGAATGCCTTAAGCGACATCTATGCGATGGGCGGAGAGGTGCGGACAGCCCTGAATATCGTCTGCTTTCCGGAACAGATGGATCTGAATGTCCTCGGAGAAATCATGCGCGGCGGCGCGGAAAAGGTGCAGGAGGCGGGCGGATCGCTCTCCGGCGGTCATTCGATTGCGGATGACAGTGTAAAATACGGCCTTTCTGTCACGGGAACCGTGCATCCGGACCGGATCTGGCAGAACAATACGGGCCGCATGGGTGATCTGCTCATTCTGACGAAACCGCTCGGAACCGGCATTCTCTGTGCGGCGCACCGCGTCGGGGAGGAAAACCCGGGGGGATTTCAAAAGGCAGTGGAATCGATGATGACGCTGAATAAGTACGCCTCGGAGACGGCACGGAAGTATCACATTCATGCCTGTACCGATGTAACGGGCTTTAGTTTCCTAGGACATCTGCATGAGATGATGGAGTCGGGCGTGTCCTGCCATATCTGGGCGGATCAGATTCCGGTGTTCCAGGGGGCTGTGGAAGCGGCGGAGGAGTTTCTGATCACTGCGGCAGGCCAGCGGAACCGGAATCATCTGGAGCAGCATGTGACCTTTAAGGATATACCGTTCGGCATGCAGGAGGTGCTGTTTGACCCGCAGACATCGGGAGGGCTTCTGATGGCCGTGGATGCCGTGGATGCAGAAAAAATGCAGAGAAAACTGCTGGAGCAGGGGATTCCGGCAGCAATCGTTGGAAAAATCACAGAGCCGGCAGGAACCGAAATTTATGTGACACAGAGCAAGAAATGGTAAGGCAGGGAGGATGAAAAATGGCAGAGATGGAGAAAAAGACAGTAAACGCAATGGGTGATGTGTGCCCGGTACCGCTGGTAAAGGCAAAAAATGCGATTGCAGAACTTGCGGGAAGCGGAAAAGTGGAGGTTCTGGTGGATAATGAAATCGCCGTGCAGAACCTGGAAAAAATGGCGCAGCAGAAAGGATATGGCTTTCTGGTAAAAGAGAAGAAAGAAAAAGAGTATCATGTGGAGTTCACCGTATCAGAAACAGAGCCGGCTGAAACAGAAGAGAAAACCGTATGCCTCGTACCGGCGGCAAAGAAAACAAAACTCGTCGTTCTTTCTGCAGACCATATGGCGAAGGAGCCGAGGAGCTGGGTAAAATTCTGATGAAGAGCTTCCTTTATGCACTGACCCAGCAGGATGAGCTGCCGGATACGATTCTGTGCTACAACGGCGGTGCAAAGTTGACCTGCGAGGGTTCCGAGTCCCTGGAGGATCTGAAAGATCTGGCAGCGCGCGGCGTTGAAATTCTGACCTGTGGAACATGCCTGAACTTCTACGGCATCACCGAAAAGCTGCAGATCGGCAGTGTGACCAACATGTATGACATCGTGGAGCGCATGAGCAGCGCAGACCGCGTGATTAAGCCATGATTTACCTCGATTCGGCGGCAACGTCGCTGTGGCATCCAAAAGAAGCAGAGGAGCGTATGATCCAGGCACTGCGCGGCTGTGGAAATGCAGGCCGCGGTGCACACGATGCGACACTGGATGCGGGCCGCATCGTCTTTGAGACGAGAATGCGGCTGGCAGAGTTGTTTCACGCGGAGAGTCCGGAGCGGATTGCATTTACGTGCAACGATACGGAGGCACTGAACACGGCAATTTTCGGACTCTTCGGGCCGGGGGATCATGTGATCACGACAGTCTGCGAGCATAATTCCGTTCTGCGCCCGCTGTATGCACTGGAAAAACAGGGACTGGAGCTTTCCGTGATTCCGGCGGATGTATCTGGAAGGATCGATTATGATCAGATGGAAGCGGCAGTGCGGAAAAACACGAAAGCGTTTGTCGTCACGCATGCCTCCAACCTGACCGGAAATATCACGGATCTTGCGCGGGTGTGCGAAATTGCGGAACGCCATTCCCTGCGTCTGATCGTCGATGCGGCGCAGACAGCGGGGATTCTGCCGATTGATGTACAGAAAAGCGGGATCGACGTGCTCTGTTTTTCCGGCCACAAGGGACTATTAGGGCCGCAGGGAACCGGCGGAATCTACGTTCGTCCCGAACTTTCGATCCGGCCGCTCAAAATGGGCGGAAGTGGAATCCGAAGCTATGAAAAAGAACAGCCTGCGGCGATGCCGGAGCATCTGGAAGCGGGAACTTTAAATGTCCACGGAATTGCGGGACTTCTGGGAGCGCTGGAATATCTGGAGAAGACGGGGATTGAAATGATTTACAAAAGAGAGAGGGAGCTGATGCATCTCTTTCTGGAGGAAATTCAGGGAATCCCGGGACTTACTTTATATGGAACAGACGATCTGCAGCAGCGGGTACCAACGGCGGCATTAAACATCGGCTCCTGTGATTCGGGATATGTCAGCGACTGGCTGTATGAGAACTATGGTATTGCAGTCCGAAGCGGGGCACACTGCGCGCCGCTGATGCACGAAGCACTCGGGACACGGGAGCAGGGAGCCGTGAGGTTCAGCTTTTCCCATGTACTGACGGAAGAAGAAGTCCGGATTGCCGCGCAGGCTCTGCGGGAGTTTGCCGAAGAAGAAATGCAGCAGTGAGAGAGGCGGCAGCCGGCATCCGGGATACAAAAGAAGCTGGAAAAAGGAAGAAACGATATGAGACAGCGAAAAGAAACCTGGATTCTGACGTTTGCGGGGACAACGCAGGCGATGCAGATGGAGCAGTATGCGAGAGCGCACGGCCTGCCGGGAAGGATGATCCCCGTTCCGCGGGAAATTACGGCGGGCTGCGGCCTTTCCTGGAAAGCAGCGCCGGAAGAGGGAAAAGAAATCCTTGCGGCACTTCAGACGGCGGGACTTGCCTATGAGGCGGAGTACCGTGTGCTGTTGTAGAGGTGTGAGGTGGAAATGGAAGAAAAAGAAGAAACATTACGACAGAAGCTGCGGTACGACATGCGGCTGCGCGTCAGCCGGACGGATCATGCCTTCGGTCCCGGTGTGGCGGAGCTGATGGAGCATGTGGAAGCAACCGGCTCCCTTTTGAAGGGCTGCAAATGCATGCAGATGGCGTACTCGAAGGGATGGAAAATCTTAAAGCGCGCCGAGGAGGATCTCGGCATCCCGCTGGTACAGGGCAACCGGGGCGGCAGCAACGGCGGCCAGACGGTACTGACCCCGGAGGGAAAAGAATTCCTGAAGCGGTACCGGAAGTTTGAACAAGAAGTCCGCGCAGGCGCCGATGCGTCGTTTCAGAAGTGGTTTGGAACAGAAGAAAAATAACATTTTTTACGGGGACACGTTGACAAAACGGGTCCTTTCCTGTATTTTTATTAATGGAAAAAGCGTTATTCTCAAACAAGAATAACGAAGCAGGCCGCGGAAGACGGAAGAAAACGGCTGCTGCTGAAACGAAAGAAGGAAGACAGCGAAGATGAAAAAGAAAGATCTGATCGTGGTACGGGGAGCAGGAGATCTTGCAACCGGTACGATCCATCGTCTGAAAAAAGCGGGCTTTCGTCTGCTGGTTCTGGAAGCAGAGCACCCGGCGGCGATCCGGCGGCAGGTGGCTTTGAGCGAAGCGGTATATGCCGGCAGTGCCAGGGTAGAGGACGTGGAAGCCGTGCACATGGACGTGGATCTCGCAGAGAAAAAGAACCGGAAAGAACTTCTGGAACAGGAAATGGAACGGATCTGGAAGAAAGATGGTGTTCCGGTGCTCGTGGATCCGGCGGGACTAAGCATTGCAGCACTTCGCCCGGCCGTCGTGGTCGATGCGATTCTGGCGAAGAAAAATCTCGGGACGACAAAAGAGATGGCGCCGCTTGTGATTGCCCTCGGACCGGGCTTTACGGCAGGAGAAGATGTGGATGTTGTAATTGAGACGAAGCGCGGTCATAATCTTGGACGCGTGATCCGAAGCGGAAGCGCGGTTCCGAACACTGGCATTCCGGGCATCATCGGCGGGTACGGAAAAGAGCGTGTGATGCATGCACAGGCGGAAGGTATTCTGCGGAATGCGGCTTCGATCGGAGACATTGTGGAAGCCAGGGCTGTGATTGCAGAGATTGAGACAGAAAACGGGACGGTACCTGTGGAAGCATCTCTCTCCGGTCTGCTGCGCGGGCTGATCCGCGACGGCTATCCGGTGACGAAGGGATTTAAGATTGCGGACATCGATCCGCGGAAAGAAGAACTGCAGAACTGCTTCACGATTTCCGATAAGGCGCGGTGCATCGCCGGAAGCGTGCTGGAAGTGATCTGCGGGGAACTGGAATAGATTCAAATAGAAAAAGTGAGGCGTTTCAGATGAAACTGATGAAAACAGAAGACGCGGTAGGCCAGGTGCTCTGCCACGATATTACACAGATTATCAAAGGTGTGACAAAAGATGCGGTATTCCGCAAAGGCCACATCATTACAGAAGAAGATATTCCGGTACTGTTAAGTGTCGGAAAGGACAACATTTACATCTGGGAAAAGGACGATACAATGCTGCATGAAAATGAGGCGGCACAGATTCTTTACGATATGTGTAAAAACGATCACATGCATCCGTCCGATGTCAAAGAAGGAAAAATTGAACTGATCGCGGACTGCGACGGTCTTTTGAAAGTGGACCGCGAGAAGCTGAAAAAAGTAAACAGCCTCGGCGAGATGATGATTGCGACGCGCCACGGTGATACATACGTGAAAAAAGGCGACAAAACTGGCGGGAACGAGAATTATTCCGCTCGTCATCAAAAAAGAGAAGATGGAGACGGCACAGGCAGTCTGTTCCGACGGGCCGATCCTGACCTTAAAGCCGTTCCACAAGAAAAAATTTGCGGTTCTGACAACGGGAAATGAAGTGTATTACCATCGGATCGAGGACACCTTCACACCGGTTATCCAGGAAAAGCTGGCAGAATTCGGCGCGGAGATGATCTTTCATGAGGTTTACGATGATGATGCATCGAAGATCACAGACGGATGCCGCCGCGCGATGGAAGCGGGTGCCGATCTTGTCTTCTGCACCGGAGGAATGAGTGTGGATCCGGACGACAAGACGCCGCTGGCGATCAAAAATACCGGAGCACGCATCGTTTCCTACGGCGCGCCGGTGCTGCCGGGAGCTATGTTCCTTCTGGCGTATGCCGAAAACGGAACACCGATCGTCGGCCTGCCGGGATGCGTCATGTATTCGAAACGGACGATTTTCGATCTTGTCCTGCCGCGCCTCATTGCAGATGATGAGGTGACAGCGGAGGAGCTGGCCGGTCTTGGCGAGGGCGGTCTCTGCCTGAACTGCAAGGTCTGCACCTTCCCGAACTGCGGTTTTGGAAAAGGCAGATAAACGATGAAGGATCAGTATGGCAGAACGATAGATTACCTGCGGATTTCCATCACGGACGCGTGCAATTTGAGATGCCGGTACTGTATGCCGGAGAGTGCGGCGGGCTGTGCACTGGAGCAGGCGGAACAGAATCCACCGCTTACCGTCGAAGAGATGCTGAAGATTGTGCACGCCGCGGCTGGGCTTGGCATCACGCATTACCGGATTACCGGAGGGGAACCGCTGGTAAGAAAAGAGTGCGTGGAGCTGGTGCAGAAAATAAAAGCAGTGCCGGGCACCGCATCCGTTGGGATCACGACGAATGGCGTACGCCTGGCATCGTGTGCGAGGGATCTGAAGGCGGCCGGCTGTGACAGTGTGAATGTGAGCCTGGATACAGTGGATGCGGCAGAGTTTGCGGCGCTTACCGGACGCGATGCGCTGGAGCAGGTAAAGCAGGGTATCTGCGCGGCCAAAGAGGCGGGTCTTTTAGTGAAGCTGAATGCGGTGCATCGAAAAGAACTGCATGCGCAGGAACTGATTGAATTTGCAGAGCAGGAAAAAGTCCCGGTGCGGTTCATCGAGGTGATGCCGGTGGGCGCCGGAAAATCGTACGTGGGTCCGTCGAATGAGGCGCTGAAAACAGAGCTGGAACAGTGGTATGGGGCATGTACGCGGACCAGGAAAAGAAGGAAACGGTCCTGCGGCTTATGTGCGGTACGAAAAGCTGTCGATGCCCGTCGGCTTTATCAGCGCGATCCACGGAAAGTTCTGCGGAAGCTGCAACCGCGTACGGCTGACAAGCCGCGGCTTTTTAAAGCTCTGTCTCTGCTATGAGAACGGCGTGGATCTGCGGGAGGTTCTGCAGAACGGAACGGCGACGGATCTGCGGGATGTGATGGCACAGGCAATCTTAAAAAAGCCGATGGAACACTGCTTTGAGCGGCCGAAGGATATGACAGAGCATCACCTGATGTCCGGTATCGGCGGATGAAATGACGGCGGTTCGAAAAGAAGAGGAAACAAAAGAAATGGGAAAAATCATAGGAATCTGTATCAGTGAAAAACGGGGAACGGCAAAGCACGAGGTGGAAACGGCGAAGCTGGTGGAAGACTGGGGCATCGAGGGCGATGCACACGCCGGGCACTGGCACCGCCAGGTGAGCTTTTGTCGTATGAAAAAATAGAAGCCTTCCGTGCAAAGGGGGCGGATATTCCGCTCGGCGCCTTCGGGGAAAACCTGATCGTGGAAGGATATGATTTCCGGAATCTGCCGGTCGGCACGCGGTTTTCCTGCGGGGATGCGCTGCTTGAGATGACGCAGATCGGAAAGGAGTGCCACAGCCACTGCGAGATTTTCAAACGCATGGGTGAATGCATCATGCCGCGGGAGGGCGTTTTCGCGGTGGTGCTGCGCGGCGGCACGATTCAAAAGGGTGACACCATCGAACTTGTGACGGAAAAGTAGACCAGAGATCAGACACAAGGAGAGGAAACATGGACGAACTTTACCGGAAACTGCTTGCACAGCTGGAAGAGGGACAGGACACGGTTCTTGCCTTTATCACCGAAGGGGACGGCTCCATTCCGCGCACGACGGGCGCCTATATGCTGGTCGGCCGGGAAGGACGGATTTTCGGAACTATCGGCGGCGGAAACCTGGAATATCAGGCGGTTCTGCATGCGCAGGAGCTGGTGCAGGAGAAGAAAAGTGAATACAGAGAATACGATCTCGGAACCGGAGAGGGGAAGGGGCTTGGGCATGGTCTGCGGCGCAGAGTGAAGGTGTGCTTCTATTTTATGAATGGAGCGCACGGCGAAGCAGAAAGTCTGGCGCAGGCACTTGCGGCGCAGGAGCGGTACCGCAGTTACTGGATTTTTTTTGCGCTGGACGGAACCGGCATCCGCGTGCTGGAAAAAGAAGCGTGGGAAATGCTTCCGGCGGCACAGGAAAAAGCGGGCCACTGCCGGATTCTGGAACTGGACGGGAAAACGTATTACGCCGAGGAATTCTGCTACGACGGAAAGGTTTATCTGTTCGGCGGCGGCCATCTGGCCCAGGAACTCGTTCCGGTGCTGCATCATCTGGATTTCTGCTGTATCGTACTCGATGACCGGGAGGAATATGTGGACAAAGCATTGTTCCCGGACGCCGGGCAGACCATGCTGGTGGATTTTACGAAACTGGACGAGATTCTTTCGATCCGGAAAAATGATTATCTCGTGATTGTGACACGCGGCCACCGGTGCGATGCGGATGCCGAGGCGTTTGCGCTTCGCACCGGCGCATCGTACATCGGTGTGGTGGGAAGCCGCAGAAAGACAAAGTATGTGCGCGAAAAACTGGAAGCGCAGGGTTTTACCGGAGAACAGCTCGACAGTGTCTATGCCCCGATCGGAATCGAGATCGGAAGCGAGACGCCGGCGGAGATTGCAATCAGCATTGCCGCACAGCTCATTCAGATCCGGTCAGCAAAAACCGGAAAACGAAAAGGTGCACATCCGGCGCTTCATACGTAAATATACAAAATGAGGAGTCAATTATCATGAAAAAGAAAACCGTATCCATTCTTCTGATGGCAGCTATGGCACCTTCTCTTGCCGCATGCGGATTTTCCAATTCCACAGATTCTTCCAGTAAGAGCAGCTCCAAGGCAGAGAGCACATCTGCATCCAGCGCTTCTTCGGAAGCAGAGAGCGCATCCAGTGCCAAGAGCACAGCAGACGGCGAAGTATTTGACGATACCACTGTCACCGTATTTGCCGCAAAGAGCCTGAACTCCGTAATGGAGACGCTGATCAGCGAGTACAATAAGACCCAGCCGAATGTCAAACTGGTTGGAAGCTATGACAGTTCAGGAACCCTGATGACACAAATCGAAGAGGGTGCATCCTGCGACGTATTCTTCTCCGCAGCAGCAAAACAGATGGATCAGCTTGAGGAAGAGAATCTTCTGGTTGAGGGAACCCGCCACAATATCGTAAACAATCAGGTCTGCGTTGTAACCTATGAGGGAAGCAATACAGAAGTTACGGGCCTGGAGGATCTGAACAAGGCATCCAGCATCGCACTGGCAGACGGTTCCGTTCCGGTTGGAAAATACACAAGAGAAGCACTGGTCAATGCAGGCATTCTGGAGAAAGCAGACGACGTATCGGCCATCACAACCCAGCAGGTTTCCGAAGCGCTCGGCGGCGTGGAAATCAATGAATGCGCAAACGTAGGAGCTGTTACTTCCGCAGTTGCAGAGGGATCCAACGAGGTTGGTACCGTTTATTATTCCGATACCTACGGTCTGGAGGACCGTCTGAAGGTTCTGCAGGTCGTTCCGTACGATCTGACCGGAAATGTCATCTACACGGCAGCACAGGTTGTCAACAAAGAGGCAGATGAGACCGAGCAGGCAGCAGCGAAAGACTTTGTAGAGTTTCTGACTTCCGATGAGGCAGCCGCCATCTTCCGGAATTATTACTTTGATACAGAGGTAGAATAAAAAGAAGATCCCACAAAAAACAGCAGGGATTTGGAATCACCGTCCGAAAAAGAAAGATTTCGTTTCTACGGACGGTGGTTTTGCATCAGAGAAAATCCGGGCAGGATGCGTGATGCAGGTATGCAGGGCTGCCGTGGATAGAAAGGAAATGTTATGCAGGAAATACTGGATTTTTACAGTCACTGGACTGGAGCCCGCTTGTCATTTCGATCAAGACCGGTATTGTGGCGACGATTCTGTCCTTTTTCTTTGGTATTTTTGCCGCGCGTGCGGTGATGAAGCTGCGTCCCGGCGCGCGTGCCGTAATTGACGGCTTTCTGACACTTCCGATGATTCTGCCGCCGACCGTTGCAGGCTTTTTCCTGCTTCTGATTTTCAGCCTCCGCCGTCCGTTTGGTGCTGCACTGTATGAGAATTTCAGTATCAAGGCAGTACAGACATGGCTTGGCTGTATTCTGGCGGCAACGATTATCGCGTTTCCACTGATGTACCGCAATACGAGAGCGGCATTTGAGCAGGTGGATACGAACCTGATCTATGCGGCGCGGACGCTTGGTATGTCGGAGTGGAAGATTTTCTGGAAAGTGGTCATCCCATCGGCAGGTCCCGGCGTGCTCTCCGGTACGGTACTGGCATTTGCAAGGGCGCTCGGTGAGTACGGTGCGACGTCGATGCTGGCCGGAAATATTCCGGGAAAGACGGGTACCGTTTCCCAGAAAATCGCAATGGTGATTCAGGACGGGGATTATAAAACGGCGGGTTTTTGGTCTGTTGTCGTACTGCTCGTCGGATTCCTTGCGATGACGGCAATGAACCTTCTCGGTAACCGGAGAAAGAAAAATCAGAAACAGTGGTAGAGGATAAAGAATGGCGCTTGAAGTAGATATTACGAAAAAGCTGGACGGATTTTTTATGCATATGCAGTTCCGGGCGGAGCGGGAGATTTTTGCGATTCTCGGCGCGTCGGGCTGTGGAAAAGCATGACCTTAAAGTGTATCGCCGGAATCGAAAAGCCGGATGAAGGGCGGATTGTCCTTGACGGCAAGGTGCTGTTTGATTCGGAGAAAAAAATCAATCTGCCGCCGCAGAAGCGGAAAGTCGGTTATATGTTCCAGGATTACGCCCTGTTTCCGCATATGAATGTTGTGCAGAATATTGAGGCAGGCATGGGAAAACGGCCGGACCGGAGCCGGACGGAATCGTTGATCCGCCAGTTTCAGCTGGAAGGGCTGGAGAAAAAGATCCCGGGACAGCTTTCCGGCGGACAGAAACAGCGCGTCGCGATGGCACGGATGCTCGCAGCAGAGCCGGAGCTGATTCTGCTCGACGAGCCGTTTTCAGCGCTCGATACCTATCTGAAATGGCAGTTGGAGCAGGAGATGTACAAACATCTGAAGGAGGCCGGAAAACCGGTCATCTTCGTATCACACAACCGCGATGAGGTGTACCGCCTCTGCGATACGGTCAGCTGTATGAACCGGGGAAAGATGGAAGTCATGGAACCGCTGAAGGAATTTTTCCAGAATCCGAAGACGCGCACAGCGGCAATTTTGTCGGGCTGCAAGAACATTTCGGCGGCCGAGCGGGTGGATGCGCACACGCTGCGGGCCGTGGACTGGGGCGTAACGCTGCACGTAAAGGAGCGGGAAATTGCAGACGATATCCGCGCAGTCGGCATCCGGGCACATTTTCTGGCCACAGTAGAAAGGCCGGGTGAGGAAAATGTATTTCCGGTCAACGAATCCGAAATCTGGGAAGATCCGTTTGAATGGAACATTTCGTTCCGGAAGAATGCCGAATGCAGCTGGCTGCAGTGGAAGATCGCAAAAACAGACTGGAGCCCGGAAATGGGGATTCCAAAGGAGCTGTATCTGAAGGAGGAAGATATTCTGCTGCTGACGGATTCCTGATGCTGGTGTGACAGATTTGGATAAAAAAAGATTGTTTTCGAAATCGTGATCGTGTTTCGAAAACAATCTTTTTTCATCGTTTACAGATTCATTACATGGTGATCCAGCCGAATGCATTTGCCACGGAACTGAACAGAATGATCAGTGCAAACGCCGGGCAGAGATACTGGATCATGACAAGAAAGATTTTCTTTCTGCGGAAGCGGCTCTCACCGTGGATGATTTCTTCCTCGATTTTTGCCACACCGATGACTCTCGAAACGAGAAGACAGGTGGCAATGGCAGCAATTGGCATCATCACGGAGTTCGTCAGGAAGTCGAAGAAATCCAGGAACTGCATGCCAAGAATGGTGACGGAGGAAAGCGGTCCGTAGCCAAGGCAGGAGAGCGTTCCGAGCGCAATCATGATAACGCCGATCAGAACGGTCGATTTTTTACGGCCCCAGCCGAGCTCATCCTCAAAGGTGGAAACGGCGCTTTCTGTCAGTGCGATGGAGCTGGTCAGTGCGGCAAACAGCACCAGAAGGAAAAACAGAATACCGATCACAGTGCCAAAGCCCATATTGGCGAATACCTTCGGGATGGTGATAAACATCAGGGAAGGTCCTGCCTGCAGGGTATCCGGATTTCCGCCGGAGAAGGCAAAGACGGCAGGAATGATCATCAGGCCTGCCATGATCGCAATGGCAGTGTCAAAGATTTCGACGTTGCGTGTGGAATCCTCAATCGAGGTGTCTTTTTTCATGTAGGAGCCAAAGGTGATCAGAATACCCATCGCAATCGAGAGGGAGTAGAACATCTGTCCCATGGCGGCAACAACGGACATCCATGAAAAGTTTTTGAGGTTCGGAACAAGGAAATACTTCACGCCTGCCAGTGCGCCAGGTCTTGTTACGGAATAAACGGCAATGATAACGGAAAGGACGATCAGAATCGGCATCATCACCTTGGAAACGCGTTCAATGCCGTTTCGCACACCGGCGTAGATGATGGCGACCGTAATAAGGCAGAAAACGGCAAAACAGAGCTCTGTGGAAACTCCGTTTGAGATGAAGCCGGAAAAATAGCCGTCCTCTGCGAGCAGGGTACTGTTGCCCTTCACGTATTCGATCAGATATTTGATGACCCATCCTCCGATGACAGAGTAGTATGGAACGATCAGAATCGGGATAATGGCGTTGATCCAGCCCCCGGCGGAAAGCCATTTCGATTTGCCGAACGACTGGAAAGCGCCGACCGGGCTTTTTCGTGTCATGCGTCCGATGGCGGACTCGGCAACGATCATGGAGTAGCCGAAGGTGAGCGCCAGCAGGATATAAATGAGGAGGAAAATTCCTCCGCCGTATTTTGCTGCGAGGTAGGGAAAACGCCAGATATTTCCAAGTCCGACGGAAGCGCCTGCTGCAGCCAGCACGTAACCGATTTTGCCGGAAAACGAGCTGCGGGATTTGTTGTGTTTGTTCATAGAGTTCCTTCCTTTTGTGTGTTACAATTACAAAAATTTGGGTTTATTGGTCAGCTTCTTGAAGATTTTATGCTGACACCAATAAAAGAAGTATTGTAACATTATTGGGAAGGAAAGTCACT
>ENA-OQMZ01000391-OQMZ01000391.1-human-gut-metagenome-genome-assembly--contig:-NODE-391-length-18902-cov-2.012304_pt1 | contig 18902 bp, 25 predicted proteins | sample MGYA00242621_ERZ504862 | MGnify/ENA primary metagenome ERZ504862 (study PRJEB26092, sample SAMD00036393) | human gut metagenome | host: Homo sapiens | study: EMG produced TPA metagenomics assembly of... | reverse complement strand
TAGAAGTATTTCTTGTATGCAGTTTTGAAGGTATATAAAATAAAAAAGCAAAGTAAAACCCTTGTCAAAAGAGACAAAAGAGTTTATACTATATAAGTATTCCTCGATAGCTCAGTGGTAGAGCATTCGGCTGTTAACCGAAGGGTCGTTGGTTCGAACCAACTCGGGGAGTTAAAGACAGAAATCGATTTGATTTCTGTCTTTTTTTAATATTTCAATATAAAAGCACAAGCCTTTTGCTTATTAAAAAAGGAGGTTTGTGCTTTTTATAATACATTATTTCTGTAATTGAATCCTATCATTGTCAACCCGATATTTATATTCTGCGCAGGAATATCCTTTCTTAAAACACCATGAATTTGCAAACAGAACAATCTGATAAGTCGTATCAGCGGAAAGCTTGTTAATACGCCGGTGCTTCTGAATAATTTCTTTACAATACTGATCCGGATGGATGACGAAGAAACGATTCGTTACTATATATAGCTCGATTTCTAGCGTATTATCATTAGTATAGATAGTAGAATGCCTGACAGAATAAGGTCTGGTTTGAATAAAGGAGAAAAAGAATGCAATGATCAATAATATAGCTAGGATTCGGATATTTCTTTTTTTCAAGGCAAACCTCCTAAATGGTAATTTCTTACAGTGTATATAAATACATCTATATAAATACAGTGTAAGTTATCACATCTATTTTTTCAACCGAAATCTTAGTATACTTCAGTTATAGGATGGTACGAAAGATGAGTAGAATTAAGATTGAACTGGAAAAGGTATTAAAAAGAGAGAAAGATCAGCAAGAATCAGTTATGCTATGCATGTAAGCTGCAGCATACCCAGCTGAATAATTATTGTAAGAACAAAGTCGTGAGAGTTGATCTGGCTACGATCGCGAAGATCTGCGATTATGTGGGATGCAGTATTGCAGATATACTTGTGTTGGAGAAGGATGAAGAACCGGGAAAAGAGATAGCGGAAGAGTAAAAGAAACATGTAGGATAAAAAACAATCTCTATAATTTAAAAGGATCTTTTAGACGAGGAAAAAGTTTTAAAAGATCCTTTTATTCAACCCTGAATCGGGGAACGTTTCTCATAGAAAAGAACTACAAAAAATAAGAAAATAAAAACGGAAAACCATTGTCTGTAGTATAAGTATTTGTTATTATGAAGTAAATAGAGGATATTTTACAAAGTAAAGCTTAATCTAGAGAATCTGCCAGTGGCAGACTCTGTAGATACCAAGGTATACAAAAGGAGAGTGAAAAAATGAAAAAAGAAGCCATGTCCTGTATCGACTGCGCAGTAAAAAACTGCAACAAAATGGATAAAACCTATCCGGATTTCTGTCTGACAACACACATGGATGAAGAAGTTCTAAATGAAGCTATGGAATGCTACAATGAAGACGAGAACCGCAAAGTAACAATCGCTGCAGCTGAAGTAGAGTATGAGAATTACTGCAAACATACCCGTGTCGAAGAAATCATGGATTTTGCAAAGAAGATTAATGCGAAAAAGATCGGGATCGCAACCTGTGTCGGATTGTTGAAAGAAAGCCGTATCCTGGCAGATATCCTGCGCAGACGTGGCTTTGAGGTGTATGGTGTCGGCTGTAAAGCCGGAACACAGAAGAAGACATCGGTCGGCATCCCGGAATGCTGCGAAGGTGTCGGTGTGAATATGTGTAATCCGATCCTGCAGGCAAAGCTTCTGAACAAGGCGAAGACGGACCTGAATGTTGTGGTCGGACTTTGTGTGGGGCATGACAGTCTGTTTTACAAATATTCCGAGGCACTGACTACGACAGCAGTGACGAAAGACCGTGTATTGGGGCATAATCCGGTGGCGGCGCTTTATACTGCGGATAGTTATTATTCGAAGTTGAAGAAGAGTGAAGAAGAGTAATATTTCTAATTTGGGCGTTTAAAGATACATAAAGATATCCCATTCAAGCATTTCTCTTTTTATCCAACGAAAAAAAGAACACACAACACTCTGTATGTTCTCTTTCTGTATGTGAAGTCCAATATTATACTTTGAAGTAGCTATCCAATCCTTTGAACTCTTCCGCTTTCATTTCTTTTGTAACATCAGCATAGATGTTCAGTGTAGTTGAAATATCTGAATGTCCGAGTGCGTCTTGAATGACCTTTATATTTACTCCAGCTTCACACATTCTTGTTGTAAATGTATGTCTAAGCGAGTGGCAGCTAAAATGAGGAAGTAACACATCAGGTTCATCACTGTGCAAAAACTGCTCATCATTGCAATCACGGATAATTCTTCGGATTGCTTTGTTGAGTGTGGCTTGGTGCTGTGCCTGACCAAAACGATTGATGAAAATAAAATCTGTATATCCGTCAATCGTGACCTCGCAATGAAGTCCTAAATCTTCCTGCTTCTGTTTCTCATGTTCAAATGCTTCTTTCACAAAACCGAGCATTGGAACCTGCCTCATACTCGCCGGAGTCTTCGTTGTATTTACATTGAAATAACAGCCACTTTTACTTCCCTCGGTTCTGTGGTCATAATATACAAGAGTATGATTAACATCAATCATTCCACTTTCCATATCAATATCACACCATCTCAATCCAGTTACTTCCCCCACACGAAGTCCAGTTCCTATCATTACTGCAAAGACCGGATACCAGTGTTCATATACAGGGTGGGTTTTCAGGAAATTCAGAAATAGCTCCTGCTCCGGTTTCGTCAACGCTCTACGCTTTTCCGACTGAAAACAATGTGCTTTTTTCAATTCTCTCAACACATTATCTGACGGGTTATTTCTGATAAAGTCATCATCGACAGCAATCTGTAAAACCTGATGAAGAACCGTATGTATATTATCAATCGTTGAAGGCTTCAAATTTCTTTCATCAACAAGATAATTGTAGTATTTCTTAATATCCGATTTCTTCAGCGTTGATATTCTTTTACTTCCAATCACTGGTCGCACAAAAGTATTGTACATATATTTGTAATTTTCAAAGGTATTATTCTTCAGCCCTCTTTTCATATTTGCCCAAGCGGTAAGTTTTTCTCCGACCACTCCGAAACAAGTTCCGGATGTACTTCTGCTAAACTGTTATTCATAGCCAAACCGGGGCCTCCTTGTGCTTAGAGTATATGAAGTTTTAGCTTTGTCTTGTAGTTTGCGAATATCCGTATAAATAGAAAAAGCCCTTTGAGAAAAGGATTTCGCCCCTCTCAAAGGACAACCAGACAAACTGAAAGTTGCCGCTTTCCTGTACTTACCATTTTTCATTAAAGCGGCTGCATCATCTCAAGAATGATTCCATCCGGGTCTCTAAAATAAAAAGCTCTACTTTCCCCAAATCCATCTGCTCTAAAATCGAAATACTGCGGTTCAGACAAGCACTCCACATTATTATCTACGAGATGTTTGTAAGCAGAATCAATATCATCTGTGTAGAAACATACTTCCGAGATAGATGTTGTAAACAAATCAGAGGGAACTTTCTTTACTTCGTTGTTTACAAACTGAATCAGCTCAACTGGCGGTGCTTCAACAGCTTGGAGCCATTCAAATAAGCGACCCTTGCTTTGCAATTTACTCTACGAAACATTTTATCTGTTTCTTCGCCTTCCATAAAAATCTCTCCTTGAAACTCAAGCCCAAGAACATCTCTGTAGAATGCAATTGAGCGTTCCAAATCAGAAACCGTTAGTCCTACATGATAAATTCTTCCAACCATATATATTTCTCCTGTAAATTTCGATTGTTCTAATTATTTTTAGTTCCACCTTCTTGCCCCTCGGACAAGAAGTATCCCTCGCTTTCAGCTCGGTCAATTCCGATTGAAATTTCACCCGTTTTGTAAGCTGTTTTTCTTTCCAGTCAATTGCGGAATCCACCTGGCATATAAATCACAGAGTGGCTGTGACTATTTTCCAACCCATATTTTCTTAAAACTTACAACAAAAAACAGAGTTTCTGCAAGTCCTGTAATTCCCCATGAGAAGATATACAAAAGATACAGTGATGAAATCGTCTGGAAATGTGCAAATACTGTATAAATCCAGACAATACGAAATACGCAGGAGCCCAGGATAACGATAATGGTAGGCGGAATACTTTTTCCGATACCTCGGGATGCGGCGATACTGCCGTCCATAAAACAGCTGAATGCATAGCTGAATGCCATGATACGAATCCTCTGCATACCAGCATCAATAACTGCTGGTTCCGTAGCGAACAGAGAAAGAAACTGTGGGCCAAACACAAGGAGTAGTCCACCCAGGATTGCACCGAAAATGAAGGCATATGTAAGGCTGACTCTATAAGATTTCAGCATTCGTTTTTTATTACCGGCACCCCAGTTCTGACCGATAAAGCTTGCACATGCAGTATAAAAAGAAAACATGACATTATAGATCAGGGAGTCAGCATTTGCAGCAGCTGCATTTCCGGAAACCATCACTGCATCAAAAGAGTTGACACCAGTCTGCACAAACAGGTTTGCAATAGCAAAGATTCCGTTCTGAAGACCTGTAGGGATACCAAGCATGAGAACTGCTTTGCAGGCCTTGGGGTGCAGACGGATTTTACGCAGAGATACTTTGCAGTCATCGGTTCTTCTGAGGAGATGGATCATCACCAGAGAAGCAGAGATATACAGAGAAATTGCGCTGGCTGTTGCAACGCCTGCGGCTGCCATATGACAGACAATAACAAAAAACAGATTCAGAAGAACATTGACCACACCTGCAATGGAAAGGTAGATCAATGGTCGTTTCGTATCGCCTATGGCACTTAATACGCCGTTTCCGAAATTGTATACGGCCATTGCAGGCATTCCCAGGGAATAGATCTTCATATATAAAATAGCCTGATCAATAAGTTCCGGCTTCGTGTTCATCATGGACAGCATCCGCCCGGAAAACAGAAGACAGATGGCGCAGACGAGCAGACCTGTGATTGCGCACAAAAGAAGAGAAGTATGGATTGTTTCTTCTGTGCCTTTTTTATTACCGGCACCCAGTTCGTGAGCTACGCGGACATTGACACCGGCACCCATTCCGATAAGGATTCCGGTAAACAGAGTAACCAGCAAAGTTGTGGAGCCGACGGCACCTAGTGCCATATAATCTGCAAACCGTCCAACAACGGCAACATCGCTTAAGTTAAAAAGAACCTCCAGTACCTGTGATCCCATAAGAGGAAGGCTGAAGAGAAGTATATTTTTCCAGAGAGATCCTGTGGTCATCTCAATGGAATGATATTTCTTTTTTTCATTTTCACACATAAAATTACCTCATAAAAATTACTTCATTGAATTATAATCATTGCTCCTACTGCATTATAGATTATATGTAGTATGACTGCTCCCCACAGACAGTTAGTCCTTTTATATACAGCATCACAAAAGAAATGTAAGTCAAGAAGCGATACTATATACTGCTGATAATAGATAATACATCAAAAAATACTGCTCCAGATACGACCCATTTTACAGGATAATGTATGGACAAAAAAAGAACAGAATTAATTCCAATCCTTCTAATGTTCTCTTTGCGCATCTGTTCCGGGATCATGGTTTCCGTCTGCAGTACAGCGGAGATATGCTTCATGGAATCTGCAAAGACTGTGAAAACAAATCCGATCAGCTGTGATCTGTTTCAGATGCAGCATGATGAATCTGGCGAATCACACATCTGATTGATACCGGTACTGTAAAAAGGCAGGCAATCGCCCCAGACAGCATGATTGCAACATCCTGAAAAAGAAATTTGGAATTGAGGATAATTTCCAGGTTATATTGCTGTGTCTGAACATAGGCAAATAACAGAATAGAGCCTCCAAGATAAGCAAAAAGCAGCGTATTTACAGTTGTTCCTATAATTTCTTTTCCAACCTGATAGCCGGAAGAAGTAAGTTCTTTCGCTGTCAGGCTGTTTTTATGTGTCCAGACTTCATATACAGAAGAAGTTACAGATAAAGCAGTATCAATAACCGCTCCAAGAGTACTGAAAACAGTTACAAAAACTGCCACATGAAGCATATTAATATGGATATCCGTACTGTAATAATACATAAAATCATCTTCTGAAAGCTGAAGCTCATTCAGTCCATAGCTTCCTGATCTCCATATAATAAGATAAATCGGAATAAATAAAAGCAGCATCACAAGCAAGGTAGCCAGAAAAGCCGCCCGTGTCTTTGGATTGTTTCCATTCTGGTAGAACAGGGAATTATAGCAGACTCCTGCCCCTGCAGCCAATATCAGAAGCAGAGCCGGGAAACCAATGGACATCAGAAGAATCGAAATAAACAGAATTACAATATTACCGGCCAGTGTCATAAGAGAAACTGCTCCGCGCTCCCCACCAATCAGAATCATTAAAATAATCAACACCAGTGCAAGAAAAATTATCATTTTTTGTCGCTCCTTTTCAGAGATGGTAGTTTCATGATAATAGAAGAAATAAAAACAGATACAGGGATTGCCAGTACAATTCCTATACTTTCAATCAGAAAACGACAGATATCATATGGAATATGATATCGTATGATCGTTATAAACCTGATCTCATTGTTCATTTTCAGGATAAACATAGGAATCATACTGCTTGCCAGAACAAAAAGCAACACATTTATCATGGTTCCCATAATGTCATATCCGATTTCCCGTCCTGAATGTATTAATTTTCTCAGAGAAACATCTGGATTTTTCCGGACAATTTCCCCTGTTGCAGCACTAATAGTTACAGCTACATCCATGATAGCTCCAAGTCCTGTCAGCATAATATCTGTCCAGAATATATCAGCGGAATTACTCATACTCCCCAGATATTCCAGATTAGAATAATCCAGATCTCCAAAAAACTGAATAGAAAATTCAAATAATGCCATGATCAGAAACAGTACGCATATGGTTGAAATAACAGAAGCCCATGTTTTTCTGTGGATCCCATTCAGACAGATCAGAGTTGTTATCGAAAAAAGAAAAGCAATTACATTGCAGATATTTAAGATATTTTCCCCTTTCATAAAAGCCTGAAATCCAAACGCGAATATAATTGTGTTCAATATCAGCGATATGATCGTATAGAATCCCTGTTTTCCTGTAATACAGATCAGAAGAAAAAACAGACCACCTGCCAGCAATGCCAGATAACCATCACGCTTTATGGAACGTATGGATTTCCCTGGATTTTCCCTTGAACCGCTTAAAAGGACCGTGTCTCCTTTGTGATATTTCTGATTCTGAACCTGAGACGATGTATATTCATTAGAAATAGAAATCTCTTCCCCTTTATGGTACCGTTTAATATACGCGCTGTAATTTTCTGAGTATAATAATACTCTTCTGCATCCCTGGTTCCTTTCCTGCTCATTGTTTCCTTTTCTGTTACTGAAGATATCTTCGCCAGAGGCGTATGATAAAACCTGGCGTTAAAGCAGGTAAATATAACACAGATAATATAGATGCCTGCTAAGAAATATTTCATCTGAAATACATGAGATTTCATAGGATTCTTTTTTCTCCTTCTTAATAAAAAATATTGCAACCCTAAAGATACTAATCAGTTACTTTTTATCGAAATACTGTGAGTTCTATATCTTTCAGCTATTATAATAATCCAGTATTTTTTCCATATCCGCATTTTCCACTTCTCCAATTAACTGTTCACAGCCAAATAATTCTCTGACTGCATTTTCATATATCACACATTTCTCAGCCTTCTTAATCTTTTTGGCATATTTTTTATTGTTTGTAAACATAGGTGCCAGATAAGACCATAATTCTTTCATACGGAACAGGATATTTCTGTCTCCGGACAGGTCTTCACAATATTCATTGTACATCATATCATGAAATCTGCGGATTTCTTCCTTTGACGCAGGTGCACCGCCACGGATCTCTCTGGCAAGTGCAGGATTCTTCAGTGTTCCTCTGCCTGTCATAATGCAGTCCAGGGTCGGAAACATGTCCTGTAATCTGGTACAGTCCTTTGCTGTGACGATATCTCCGTTATAGCAAACCGGGCTCTTGGCCCGCTCCACCGCCTCCCCAAATGTTTCCAGACGTGGCGTATTTTTGTAATAGTCTTTCTGCACTCTTGCGTGAACAATTAACTCTTCCAGTGGATATTTATTATAAATCGTCAGCAGATCTTCAAATTCTTCCGGATCATCCATACCCAATCGAGTCTTGATGGAAATCTTCATATCACATTTACGGAAAATCTCATCCAGGAATTTGTCCAGTTCATCCGGTCTGTCCAGAAATCCTGCGCCTCTTCCCTTTGTCACAACAGTCTTTGACGGACAGCCGAGGTTCAGATTTACTTCATTATAACCGTATTCCTGCAGTGTTTCCGCTGTCTGGATAAAATCCTCTGCATTCTTTGTGAGAATCTGGGGAACTGCATACATCCCCTCATTATTCTCAGGCATAATGTCTTTCTTTTCTCTGGTGCTGAGATGTCCTTTCTGATTTGGAAGGATAAAGGGAATAAAATACTTGTCAAAACCTCCAAAGCACTGGTAAAGTGCCCTTCTGTATGTATATCCTGTGATTCCCTCAAGGGGGGCTAAATATATTTTCATGTGCTTCTCCTGTTGTATTGTATTCAAGCAGATAAAATCATCCGCTTCGCTACGTAGTTCTACACCGAATAACTGCTCTGCAGTTTATTCGGTTAAATTCTTCCTCCATTATACTGTAGTCATTCTGATTTCTCAATGCAGATTTGAAATATCCGCTGCAAAATCAACTATAGCAATCCAAAAAAGAGATACCTTTTTTTCAAGCATCTCTTCCAATAAATTTCTCTATTCTTTTTATTATAGCAATTCTACAAAACCTTTCGGCCATTTACTGTCAGTTTAAAAGTTGTTCCAAGTATTTCCGCAGCTTTCCTGCAAAGCATCATACGCTCAAGGAAAATCTCAAAATAATCATACATGGAACAGATTTTTTCATCAATCTGTAGGTTCAGTGCAATTACTGATCTGTCTTCCGCAATCTTCAGCTTGGCATCTGTAACTGCATAATTTACCCTGTCATGGATATCGTAAGCGGATTGTTCTTTCTGGCGCACACGGCTTCTTCTTACATCTGTTTTATCTGCAATAATAAGTGCCGCTGAAACCACATCCTCAGGGCTTCCTGTTGATTCGTCATGATTACCGATGGCTGCTATTACAGTTATCCTGTCTTCCAGAGACATATCTGTTTCTTTCAGTAAATCATTTGCAAGCAGTGCACCATATTCTGCATGATGGGTTCTGTTAATGGCATTTCCAATATCATGCATATAGCCGGCAATCTTTGCAAGTTCAATTTCATGTTCTGAATATCCCAGCCGTTTCAGTATCTTTCCTGCCTGATGTGCAACCTGCACGCAGTGTGCCTTTGAATGATCTGTAAAACCCAGCTGTCCCAGATTTGCATTACCTTTCTGCAGATATGCATTAATTTCTTTGTTATTTGCTATTTCCTTGTATTTCAAATATTTCACTCCCTTTGGCTCAAAGCCTTTTTATTGCATACGGTGCCTGAATCAGTACATTTGTATCTATTACATAGGTTTTTATCATATATCTGACTGCTCCTTTTCTCTGATCTTTCAATTCGGTCTGTGCAGCCTGTCCATCAGCATCGAAAATCATATCCTTGTTCATCACCAGCTTTATTAAGCATATCAGAGAAAAAAACACTCTGCCATCACATAATTGTACAGAACAGGTAAAATAATTGTAAAAAGGCTCAAAATTTTCTGGAAAAGCACCAACACCCTGTCCCGGACATAAACTATATAGAAATCCCCTTCGAGGTAGCGATTTGAAGGCCTTTCAAAAACCTTTGTCCATATCCCAGGAAAATATTATCTTCAAAAATATCAGGAGGGTGATTCTCAGGCAAAGAATATCCTGATCGAGCATAATCTACGGCTGGTAGCACATGTGGTCAAAAAATATCAGGGAACCGGTGAGGATACAGATGATCTGATCTCTATTGGAACCATCGGACTGATCAAGGCTGTCACAACCTTTAATCCCCAGAAGGCTTCCCGGTTATCCACCTATGCTGCCAGATGTATAGAAAATGAACTGCTGATGTATTTTCGTGCTAAGAAAAAGCATTCAAAAGAAGTGTCCCTATATGAACCCATAGGAACAGATAAAGAAGGAAATGAGATTAATCTGTTAGATGTGATCGAGAGTGCACCTGTAGATATTGTAGAAGACTGCTATATCCGCGAAAATACCGACTATCTTCTACGTTCTCTGAAAAAAGATCCTGTCAGATAAGGAATATCAGGTGATCTGCTGCAGATATGGGCTCTTTGGCATGGAGGAAGAAACTCAGCGGGAAATTGCCCGAAAACTGCGTATCAGCCGCTCTTATGTCTCCAGGATTGAAAAAACTGCTCTGCAAAAGCTTCGAGGCCTTTTCCCGCAAATGCAGTAAACGCAGCCAACAAATTTAACGTTGGCTGCGTTTATCAATCACTCTGCTCTTCTTAACAGATCGTAAACCTGGATTTCGGTTCCCAGGTCGATAAACAGCTTCTGCTGTGCATGAGGCGCACTCTCCATGGAATTGCCTTCCTCATCATAAATTCCCTTCACAGTGACAGCTACATTCTGTCCGTCCGGTTTCATAATTTCAATTGTCTCACCTACAGAGAATTTATTTCTCTGAGTGATCTGCGCATAACCCCGTTCATCCACTGCCTCAGCAAATCCCAGATACGTATATTCCTTCTGATAAGTATTATTATCATAAATCTGTGTATTCTCATCCGGTTTTCCATAGAAGAATCCGGTTGTAAACTGTCTGTAGGTACAGTTGGAAATCTGTTCCTGGTACCATGCATATTTGCCTGATATTTCTCAGGGCTCTCCATATAGTCGTCTATTGCCTTGCGGTAAGTTCTGCAACTGTTGCGACATAGAGAGCGGTTTTCATACGGCCTTCTATCTTCAGACTGTCGATTCCGCTGTTAATGATATCGTCCATATGCTCGATCATGCAGAGATCCTTGGAATTAAAGATATAAGTTCCTCTTTCATTTTCAAATACCGGCATATATTCTCCCGGACGTTTCTCCTCAACAATGGAATATTTCCAGCGGCAGGGATGGGTACAGGCTCCCTGGTTGGCATCACGTCCTGCCAGATAATTACTGAGCAGACATCTTCCGGAATAAGAAATGCACATAGCACCATGGATGAATGTTTCAATCTCCATATCCTCCGGAATATGCTCTCTGATCTCTTTAATCTCCGCAAGCGAAAGCTCTCTGGCTGTTACCACACGCTTTGCTCCCAGATTGTACCAGAAACGATATGTCTCATAGTTAGTATTGTTTGCCTGTGTACTGATATGACGTTCGATTTCCGGGCATATTTCCTTTGCATACATATAGATTCCCGGGTCTGCAATGATCAGTGCATCCGGCTTCAGTTCTTTCAGTTCTGTCAGATATTCCCTCACACCCGGCAGATCGTAATTATGGGCCAGAATATTTACAGTCACATAAACTTTCACTCCATGTTCATGGGCAAAAGCGATTCCTTCCTTCATATCTTCATGGGAAAAGTTCTTTGCTTTGCACGAAGTCCAAAGGCTTCTCCACCGATATATACTGCATCTGCTCCGAAAATAACAGCAATCTTCAACACCTCAAGACTGCTAGCCGGAACCAGCAATTCTATTTTTCTCATATTGTTCACTCCTGTTTCACACTGACTGTAACTCCGTCTCCCAGGGGAATGATCGAAGTTATCAGGGATGGATTATGTTTCAGTTCATACAAATACTCACGCATTCTCTTATATATGGTTCTGTTTCTGCGCTCTACCAGATAATGGGACTCTATGATATCTCCCTCCTGAAGCACATTGTCAGAGATGAGAACACCGCCATTTTCATAAGACGCATCACATCCGGAAGCCAGTTGATATACTGTCCCTTTGCAGCATCCATAAAAATCATGTCAAACGAATCTTCCAGTTCTTTTAATATCTGTCCTGCGTCTCCCTCAAGCAGAGTAATCTGCGCTTCCCGTCCGGCTCTCCTGAAATTCTCTTTTGCGATGGGGATTCTCTTCTCATAATTCTCGATCGTTACGATTTCAAGATCCTCAGGACCATATTCGCACATAAGAAGTGTGGAGAAGCCAATGGCTGTCCCCACCTCCAGAATACGCTTCGGCCGGTTTACAGCCAGAAACATTTTTATAAAGCTCTGCATTTCTCTCCGGATGATCGGCACCCGTTCCCTGATGGCATACTGCTCCAATTCTTCAAGAAACGGTGTATTTCCCATATCCAGTGAATTAATATAGGTACGCATCCGCTCGTCAACTATCACGAATCACTTACCCCTTCCTGTTCATCATCACCTGCCAGAATTCCCATGATACGATTAGGTGTATATGCTGTACTTAACAGATACGTTCCGGCCTGAAGCTTTCCATGATAAGTGGACAGTCTCTCCTGAACATAAAATACCGTTGCACTCTTGACCAGACCTTTTTTTCTGAAGAGTTTTGGCAATCTTGTACAAGGAAGTATCTTCCTTGATCACCACTGTACTTCCTGTCCTTCTCCGGGACTCATGGCCTGCTGATTAAAGACATCATGTCCAAACTGATAAGAAGCCTTTCCTACCCAGAAAAGTAAAACTATCACACATATATAAAGCACGATCTTAAAAAACGTTCCTGCAACAACAACACCTGCTGCACCTGCACGTTCCCTGGTATCACTCATAAGCTATTTCCTTTCTGTATGTCAGGCGGATAAAGTCATCCGCTCAGTTATCTGCTCACAGCAGGATAACTGTTTTACAGTTTATCTGCTCACATTCCCGGGACATCTATATCAATACCTTCTCCCAGTTTTATACAGATTCTCTGCATCATTTTGCACAAAGCAAGCTCCGCATCCAGATACGCATTCACTTCCGGGTGTCTGCGAAGCTCTGCGGATTCTTTTCCCATCTGCTCTACAACTTCAAACAGATTATCGGAATCCCATTCATTCTGGACTTTATAATTATCTGCTGAATGTATCCACACGTGCCTTCAGTTCGGGCTTCTTTTTCAGGATATCACTCTGCTTCTGAAATTCCAGATATTCAGGCTCTCCTTTATAGCCTCCAGCAATGACCTTTATTACTTCCTCTATTGTATTTGGTTCCATTTTATGCCTCCATGATAATAGGCAGGATCATAGGACTTCTCTTGGTACGTTTCCATAAAAATTCACTGAGCGCATCCTTCACAACTGTCTTGATCTTGCCCCAGTCCGTAATATTACGTTCCAGACAAGAATCCAGTGCATTCTCTACCACTTCTCTTGCACCATCCATCAGATCCTCAGATTCCCTCACATATACGAAGCCTCTGGAAACAATATCCGGTCCTGCAAGAATCACATTGCTGTGGCGTTCCAACGTAACCACAACGATCATAATTCCATCTTCTGCAAGATGCTGACGGTCACGAAGAACGATATTTCCTACATCTCCTACACCAAGTCCGTCTACCAGGATTGCTCCTGTGTGTACAGTGCCTGTTACTTGTGCACTCTGGCTGTCAAGCTCCAGAATATTTCCGGATGCAAGGACAAAGATATTCTCTTTGGGGATTCCAAGTTCCTCAACTACATTTTTCTGTGCGGTCAGATGTCTGTATTCACCATGAACAGGGATTGCATATTTCGGTTTTACCAGAGAATAGATCAGCTTGATTTCTTCCTGGCAGGCATGTCCGGAAACATGGACATCCTGGAAAATAACCTTCGCACCCTTCATGGAAAGCTCATTGATAACCTTGGATACCGCTTTCTCATTTCCCGGAATCGGATTGGAACTGAAAATAATAGTATCATTCGGTTTGATCACTATTTTCTTATGGATGTTTGCAGCCATACGGGAAAGAGCTGCCATGGATTCACCCTGGCTTCCTGTTGTGATCAGCACTACCTGTTCATCCGGGTAATTCTTAACCTGATCGATCTCAATCAGAGTCTGATCCGGAATGCGAAGGTATCCAAGCTCTGCTGCAGTTGTGATAACATTTACCATACTGCGGCCCTCTACTGCAACCTTGCGTCCGAAACGATAAGCTGTGTTAATGATCTGCTGTACGCGGTCTACATTGGATGCAAAAGTGGCAATAATGATTCTGTTTGTCTTATATTCATTGAAAAGATTATCAAACACATGTCCCACAGAACGTTCAGACATGGTAAATCCGGTTCTCTCTGCATTAGTACTGTCACACATCAGTGCCAGTACTCCCTTTCTTCCAATCTCTGCAAAACGCTGCAGATCAATGGCATCTCCGAATACAGGAGTATAATCTACTTTAAAGTCGCCGGTATGCACTACGATGCCTGCCGGAGAATAGATTGCAAGTGCAGATGCATCCTGAATACTATGGTTTGTCTTTATAAATTCAATTGAAAAATCACCAAGATTAATGACCTGTCCATGCCTTACTTCCTTTAACTTGGTAGTATTGGTCATATTATGCTCTTTCAGCTTATTTGCAATAAGGGCAATTGTCAGCTTCGTGGAATAAACAGGGACATTTACATCTTTGAGTACATACGGCAGCGCACCGATATGGTCCTCATGTCCATGAGTGATCACAAAGCCTTTTACTTTGGAAATATTCTCTTTTAAATAGGTGACATCCGGAATGACAAGGTCAATTCCAAGCATATCATCTTCCGGGAAAGCAAGACCGCAGTCTACCACAACAATGCTGTCTTCATATTCAAATGCTGTGATATTCATTCCAATCTGTTCCAGACCACCCAGAGATGATCTTTAATTTAGATGTTGGTTTCTTCGGTCTGCGGGAAGAATTCTTTATCGCAGCCTTAAATGGTACCTGTATTCCGTTCTTCTCTTTATCTGCCGGAGCCTTGCGGTCCTGCATTGGTTTTCTTCCATAAGAGTTTCTGTGCTGTGGTTTATATTTATAATTCTTCGGTCTGTTGTATGGCCTCTTCTGACCATGTCCGAACTGTCCGTCATGATTTTCACGCGCTTCATTATTAAACTGGTTGTTATTTTCGTTACTCAAGTACTACACCTCCATGCTACATTTCAAGGTCTACGTCATCTAACATTTGTTCAAATACTTTAAAAACAGCCTGCATCTCATCCTCGTCCTCGACCATTTCATAGCAGGCTTCCTGACTGTCATCCTCTGACACGTCTTTAAAAATATAGGCTGTCGCCTCATCATCCTGAGAATCAGATACCAGAAGATATGCAACTCCTCCGATCCTGGTCTGCTCCTCTACATAAAACTCCGCTTCTGTTCCGTCCTCAAGCTGAAATTTAATTTTCTCCATCTTATTAATCTCCTAACAGGACAGGGAATCCAGATATCCCTGCAAAATAAAAACAGCAGCCAGCTGATCCAGATACTGCTTGCGGTTCTCTCTGCGCACACTGGCTTCCATTAAAGTACGATTGGCTTCTACTGTTGTCAGACGCTCGTCCCACATGATCACTTCAAGACCTGTACGTCTCTCCAGCATTTCTTTAAATTCCAGTGATTTTTGGGCACGTTCTCCAATCGTATTGTTCATGTTCTTCGGATATCCAAGCACGATCTTCTCCACGTGATATTCCGAAACAAGTTCTTCAATACGGGCAAGTGTCTGGCGCAGGTGGTTCTCCTGTTTACGCCAGATCGTCTCTACACCCTGAGCGGTGATCCCCAGCGGATCACTAATGGCTGCACCGACTGTTTTTGATCCATAATCTAATCCCAGAATCCTCATATCAGCGTTCCCAGGATTTGTTCTTAATATACTCGTTTAAAAGTTCCTCTACCAGTTCGTCGCGCTCTACCTTCATGATCATGCTTCTTGCGCCCTTGTGACTGGTAATATAAGTAGGATCTCCGGACATAATATATCCAACGATCTGATTGACCGGATTGTATCCTTTCTCATCCATTGCTGTGTAAACGAGATCCAGAACTTCTTTTACCTGAAGCTCCTGGTCTGGTTTTGTTCTGAAATATTGGGTATTACCCAGATTGTTCTCTGCCATTTTATTCACGTCCTTACCTGATTTATTGTCGCAAAGCCTTCTTAGTAATTCTGCTTTGCTATGTATTGCAAATTTCGTATACAATACACATATTTTCTTCTATATTTTAATATAATTTCACGTATTGTGCAACCGCAAATTTATTGATGATTATTCGTTACTGTTCACACACGTTACTGTTCACTCCGTTCTCAGTAACATAGCCAAAATTCATTCCAGATTGCCTGCGGCAATGGAATTTTGGCTTGTATGTCTCGGGATTTTGGCATATTCATGCCAAACACCTCGCGGGATAGTGGTGTGTGAACTGTAACTATTCTATTCCCAGAACCTCACCTGTTAATGTATGTTCTTCCAGGAATTCTTCAGCTTTTACAGTAATGATGTCATTCACACTGTAGTTGTCCTGTTTTTTCACTGCTGTTTTAATATATTCCATACTGTGGCCGATATACCACTGCTCTCCGTTAATCTCTACTTCTTCCTCAAGAAGTACTTTCAGTTCACCGCCGAGCATGGATTTTTCATATTCTTTCGCATGCTGTTCATTTAAAGCAAGCATCTTGTCACTTCTGACCGCTTTCTGTGCTTCAGTGAGCTGTCCGGACATGGCTGCAGCCTTTGTTCCATGGCGGCGGGAATATTTGAAAATATGAGTTTCATAAAAATGAATGCTCTCTACGAAATCATAGGAATCCTGAAAATCTTCTTCTGTTTCCATCGGAAAACCAACGATCACATCTGTGGTAAGTGCAGGATTTCCCAGATATTTTCTCAGAAGCCCGCATTTCTCTGCATATTCTGCGCTTCTGTATCTGCGATTCATTCGCTCCAGTGTGGTATCACATCCGCTCTGCAGGGACAGATGGAAATGCGGACACATTTTCGGCAATGCGGCAATGCTCTGCACAAATTCTTCTGTGATGATTCCCGGTTCCAGGAGCCCAGACGGATTCGTTCGATTCCTTCTACCTCATGTACTGCCCGGATCAGGGAAAGCAGTGTTTCTTTCTCTTCTGCCGGGAAATCTACACCATAAGAGCTTAAATGAATTCCTGTCAGAACGACTTCCTTGTATCCTTTTGATGCAAGTGCATGAACCTCATCCATTACATGCGCGATCTTACGGCTTCTGACACGACCTCTTGCATAAGGAATGATACAGTAAGTACAGAATTGATTACAGCCGTCCTGAACTTTGATATATGCGCGTACATGCTCTGCTGTATGATCAATTGCCAGTTCTTCATATTCTTTTGTCTGGTTGATCTTGAGCACATGTTTCTGCCTGGTGTGCTGTTGCTCATATTCCTCGAGTACCTGGACAATATTTCCCTTCTGATTGTTTCCAAGGATCAGGTCTACAGCCTCATCTTTATCCAGTTTTCCTTCATCTGTCTGTACATAACATCCGGCTGCGATCACGATAGCATCCGGGTTCATTTTCTTTGCTTTGTGCAGCATCTGTCTGGATTTACGATCTGCAATGTTGGTTACTGTACAGGTATTAATTAAATATACATCAGCCCCCGGTTCAAAAGGTACGATCTCGTAGCCCGCTTCTTCCAGAAGCTGCTGCATGGCTTCTACTTCATAGGCGTTTACTTTACATCCTAAGTTGTGAAGTGCAACTTTTTTTCCCATTCTTTCCTCCTAATTGATTTTTCTGTTTTTATAATTCTATACCTGCATACTCATTTTCTGTAGTCTGGACTTTGTATACATGCTGACATTTCGAAAACTTATATGCTTACAGAATAGATTTTGTTTTCGCTTTAGTTATTGTTCATTTTCTACAAAACAGTCTGATATTTTAGCACTGTTCTACATTTTCACTAAATCTTTCTGGAAATTTTATCCGTTTTCACCTTGACTTTTATGGTCTCTGCCGTTAAGATGAAAACTGTAAGCTGACAGACAATCAGGTCAGCAAATAACTATTATTAAGGGAGGTTCTCATAATGAAAACAGTTAAAATTTCACTGAACTCTATCGATAAAGTGAAAGCGTTCGTTAATGAAATCAGCAAATTCGACTGCGATTTCGATTTAGTATCCGGAAGATATGTAATCGACGCAAAATCTATCATGGGTATTTTCAGCCTTGATTTATCCAAACCAATCGATTTAAACATCCACGCTGATGGCGCTGCTCTTGATACCGTTATGGCAATCGTAGGCAAATACGTTACAGAATAATTTTTTCGCAGTCATTGAGGAACTGTTTACCAGTTCCTCTTTTTTTGTATACCAGAGTTTCAAGTTCAAACATAAGGAAGTAGCGTCAGCAGATTCCGAATGTTTGTAATCGATATTAGTCAATCTCAATAATCTCAACAGTCTCCAGCGCTGTCTTCATGAGTTCGTCAATTTTTTCTTCCAGTTTTGTTTCAGAACGGTGGATCACGTTCAGGTTTGGTTTGGTAACCGGATGTTTTGCCACGAAAATAGTACAACAGTCTTCGAATGGCTGAATGGATGTTTCATAGGTTCCGATTTCCCAGGATCTTTCTACGATTTCCTGTTTGTCGAATCCGATAACCGGACGGTATACAGGGAGTGTGCAGACTTCGTTTGTTGCTGCAAGGCTCTGCAGGGTCTGGCTGGCAACCTGACCGATGCTTTCTCCAGTGACTCAGACCGAGACATCTTGCTTTCTTTTGCGAAATGCTCTGCAATACGCATCATGTAACGACGCATAATGATAGTCAGCTCATCGTGCGGACATGGTCGTAAATATAGAGCTGAATATCTGTGAAGTTCACTACATGAAGGCGATTGGTCCACTGTATTTTGCTACCTTGTTTTGCCAGTCTACAACTTCTGTTTTTGCC
>ENA-OQMZ01000389-OQMZ01000389.1-human-gut-metagenome-genome-assembly--contig:-NODE-389-length-19042-cov-1.819085_pt1 | contig 19042 bp, 27 predicted proteins | sample MGYA00242621_ERZ504862 | MGnify/ENA primary metagenome ERZ504862 (study PRJEB26092, sample SAMD00036393) | human gut metagenome | host: Homo sapiens | study: EMG produced TPA metagenomics assembly of... | reverse complement strand
AGATGAACTGGCCATTCTCCGCGTTGCAGTAGAGAAGAAGTGCCAGCCAGATACTGTTCTGGATGAAAAAGGAATGCGCAGACTCCAGGGATTTCTTCAGAGAAGAGGTTTTTCCTATGGGGACATATCCCATGTACTTGAAGAGATGAATATTACCTGTGAAAGAATTTTTTAACAAAATTCAGCTGTTCAGTACTTTCACAGGAACCCTTGACGAAATATAAATTTCATTTTTGTGTAGAAAAACTTGACATAATTCTAAAAAAAAGATAAACTTGTATTGTTGTGATTGCACAATGAAAACTAAATATTGAGGAGGTGCTCCTGTGACAACAATTATTGTTGCAGTTGTCGCTGTAGTAGCCACTCTACTGATTGCAGTTCCTATTACTAGTAAAGTTTCTGTGGATAACAAAGTTAAGAAAGACGCAGAAACGATTGGGTCAGCTGAAGAAAAGGCCAGAGGCATCATTGATGAAGCCTTAAAAGCGGCCGAAACAAAGAAACGTGAAACTTTATTGGAAGTAAAGGAAGAATCTCTCCGTACAAAGAACGAACTGGAGAAGGAAACCAAGGAACGTAGAAACGAACTGCAGAAATATGAAAATCGTGTATTAGCAAAAGAATCCGCGGTTGACAAGAAAGCAGATGCAGTTGAGAAGCGTGAAGCGGAATGCACAGCGAGAGCAGCTGAGGTGCAGAAGAAAGAAAAACGGTAGAAGAACTTGAGCAAAAAGGAGTACAGGAACTGGAACGAGTTTCAGGTCTTACCTCCGAACAGGCAAAAGAAGAATTACTCAGATCCGTTGAAGATGATGTAAAGTGGATGTAGCCAGACTTTACAGGGAATTGGAAAGCAGGGCAAAGGAAGAAGCTGGTAAGAAGGCTAAGGAATATGTTGTCAATGCCATCCAGAAATGTGCAGTTGACCATGTAGCTGAAACTACCATTTCGGTTGTTCAGCTTCCGAGCGATGAGATGAAGGGAAGGATTATTGGTCGTGAAGGCCGTAATATCCGTACTCTTGAGACACTTACAGGTGTGGATCTTATTATTGATGATACACCGGAAGCAGTTGTGTTATCTGCTTTTGATCCGATCCGTCGTGAAGTTGCACGTGTAGCTCTTGAGAAACTGATCGTAGATGGACGTATCCATCCGGCCAGAATCGAAGAGATGGTTGAGAAAGCCAGAGAGAAGTAGAAGCGCAGATTCGCGAAGATGGTGAGAATGCAGCTATGGACGTTGGAGTTCATGGTATTCATCCTGAATTACTGAAACTTCTTGGACGTATGAAGTTCCGTTCAAGTTATGGACAGAATGCTTTAAGACATTCTATTGAGGTAGCTCAGTTATCCGGAATGCTGGCCGGTGAGGTTGGCGTAGATGTCCGTATGGCTAAGAGAGCAGGTCTTCTTCATGATATTGGTAAATCAATTGACCATGAAGTAGAAGGATCTCATATTCAGATTGGTGTGGATCTCTGTAAGAAGTATAAGGAATCCCAGATTGTTATCAATACGGTCGCATCTCATCATGGTGACTGTGAGCCGGAATCTCTGATCGCATGTATTGTACAGGCTGCAGATGCTATTTCAGCGGCGAGACCTGGTGCAAGAAGAGAAACTCTGGAAACTTATACCAATCGTCTGAAACAACTGGAGGATATTACGAAACCAGTTTAAAGGTGTTGATAAATCTTTTGCCATTCAGGCGGGAAGAGAAATACGTGTAATGGTAGTGCCGGAGCATGTTAATGATGCAGATATGGTTCTCCTTGCGCGCGATATTGCGAAACAGATTGAAGCAGAACTTGAATATCCCGGTCAGATTAAAGTCAACGTGATACGTGAAAGCAGAGCGATTGACTATGCGAAATAATATGATTGTTCATTTTATGGACTATCGTGGACAGTTCTTTGCAGATATAAACTGTGCAGATTGTATTTATACAGTCTGTGCAGTTTTTTATGTTATAGGAAATTACTCCGTAATGTTCCTATAAACATAAAAAAGCTCCGGGCACGATTCTTTCTTGTAAAGACAGGAATACTTCCTGGAATTTCTCAGTAAACTGGTACAGGGTGATAGAATGAAGAAAAACAGAACGGGAACCAAAAAATTTCCTGCGCTTATTTTATTTCTTCTTGGATTTCTGGCCGGAAATCTGATACCGAATATAATCTGGAAGGCAAAATGGCAGCAGAAAACATGGGCATCGGTATATTTTCTGAGTACATTTGCAGGAAAAAACACAGGCAATATTGAATATCTGAAAGAAATATTAAAATACAGAGGTGTTTTTTATCTGTTGAATATAATCTGTGGATTTTCGGTTTTTGGTGCGCCGCTTGCTGTTATAACGCTTCTGGGATCAGGATTGTATGCAGGTATGATAATGACTGTTTCTATACTGGAATTTGGATTTGCAGGCGGGGTGATCGGAATGGGACTTTTGCTGCCGCAATATTTATTTTACATTCCGGTCTGGCTTTATTCTATGGAACAGGAATGGAAGATATCATCAGAAATATGGAGAAACAGAGGTCTGATTTCCGGAGAAGTCAGTATTTATCTTAAAAAAATGTGCATTGCAGCAGTAGGATATTTTCTGGGAATACTTATCGAATGCTATGTGAACCCTCTGATCATTGACATTATTCTGAAATATATAAAAATTTTTTAATGACATATTTACTATATTTAGTATTGGTTGTCATAAAATCTCCGACATATGGTATTTGATGCTGAAAAAGCTTGAAATACAAGGATTTTCTCGAAAAAAAGGTTTGATTTTATGTAAAATAAACAGTATAATACATATACATTTTATCGGAGAGAGTACGATTTTCTGCTGATAAACTGCGAAGAGGATTAATTTTCGTCTGATCGCAGGAGCTACAGGCAGCGGATATTTTGATTAAAAGGAAACGGGAATATGGACATAAGAAATAAGGGAATTTATTACATATCTGCATAATACAAAAAAAACATCGGCAAATACAGAGATCTCATACCAGAGAGATCTGAAAAAAATGGCGGAATTTCTGAAGGAACGGGGAATCAGAAATTATAAAGATGTAAAAGAACTTGAGCTTGAAGGGTATATCAGTTACATGGAACGTGAGAAGTTTGCGTCATCTTCCATTTCCAGAAGCGTTGCTTCTATGAGAGCATTTTTTCAGTATCTGTGGAAGGAAGGCGTGATCGCAGAAGATCCGGCAGATAACCTGAAACCTCCGAAGGTTGAGAAAAGGGCACCTGAGATACTTACCATAGAAGAAGTGGATAAATTACTTCAGCAGCCGAAATTGGATACCCCTAAAGGGATAAGAGATTCAGCAATGCTGGAATTGCTGTATGCAACAGGTATGAGAGTCAGTGAGATGCTTCATCTTCAGATTTTTGATGTCAATCTCCAGTTTGGATATGTGGTCTGTAATGAGAATGGAAAAGAGAGGATTATCCCTATTGGTATTCCATGCAAGAAGGCAATGGAACGGTATCTGCAAACAGCCAGAACCGTTTTTGTGAAAGATGAGAAAGAAACAGCATTATTTACAAATTGTTCAGGGAAAGCGATGAGCCGTCAGGGATTCTGGAAAGTATTAAAGGGATATGCGGATGATGCCGGTATCAAAAGGGATATTGCCCCGCATACATTGAGACATTCTTTTGCTGTGCATATGCTGCAGAATGGTGCGGATATACGAAGCGTTCAGGAAATGCTGGGACATTCCGATATTTCCACTACGCAGGTTTATCTGGGCATGAATATGAATAAAATGCGTGATGTGTATATGAAAACACATCCACGTCATTAAAAACTTATTATTTATGAGGATTGCTATAATGTCAAATGAAAAAGCTTCTATAGTCTGTTTTGAACAGTTTATAGAAGCTTTTTTAACTGAATCAAGTAAGTCCCCTGCTTTAATTGCGAAGAGCAATAAGCAGTGGGTGGCTGAATAATTTTTTCCTGTAATGTCATAACATGCGCTATTTACAGATAATGTAATTACAGCGATCCATCTGATCAGAGAGTATGGAATGTTGTTTATAAACAATAACAACGGATCAACACATCTCGGCAATTGTATACAGAAGACGTTCGGATTCTTCCCATCCAAGACATGGATCGGTAATAGATTTTCCGTAAATATGATCACATCCGATCTTCTGATTTCCCGGTTCAATATAACTCTCGATCATAAGCCCTTTTACCAGAGTATGAAGTTCCGGGTCTACCTGGCGGCTGTGGAGAACCTCTTTTGCAATACGAACCTGCTGGTCATATTGTTTATTAGAATTAGAGTGGTTGGTATCAACGATAACAGCCGGATTTTTAAGGTTTTTCTCCTGATATTTCTCCCAGAGAAGACGAAGATCCTCGTAATGATAGTTCGGGATTGCCTCCCCATGTTTATTTACGGCACCGCGGAGAATTGTATGAGCCAGTTCATTACCTGTTGTTTCTACTTCCCAGCTTCTGTAGATAAAACGATGTCCACCCTGAGCTGCTACAACGGAATTGAGCATGACTGCAAGATCGCCGCTGGTGGATTTTTCATACCTGCAGGAACTTCCATGCCGCTGACGGTAAGACGATGCTGCTGGTCTTCCACAGAACGTGCACCTACTGCCACATAAGAAAGCAGGTCAGAAAGGTAACGGTAATTTTCCGGATAAAGCATCTCATCTGCACAGGTCATACCACTGGTCCGGATTGCATGGATATGCATTTTACGGATTGCTACAAGCCCTGCAAGAAGATTTGGCTGTTTCTCGGGATCCGGCTGGTGAACCATACCTTTATAGCCTTCTCCTGTTGTTCTTGGTTTGTTTGTATAAACACGTGGAACAATCAGAACCTTGTCAGCTATTTTCTCCTGAACATTGCGTAATCTGGTAAGATAGTCCAGAACAGCATCTTCATTATCTGCTGAACAAGGACCGATGATTGCAAGGAATTTATCGGACTTTCCGGTAAAACATCACGCAGTTCTTTATCTCTTGCATCTTTAACAGCCTGAATTTCAGCATCAATGGGATACTGATTACGGATTTCTTCAGGGGTTGGTAATTTTTTGATAAAATCGAATCCCATAGTAATATCTCCTTTGTGTCTATTTGTCTTGCTTTTTTCGGAATTTATTATAAACCATTCCTATCTGAATGTCGATAGCCAAAATATTTTCGGATGACTTTCTGCGATCATATCAAGCGTTACTGTTCACTTCGTTCTCAGTAACGTAGCCAAAATTCATTCCAGATTGCCTGCGGCAATGGAATTTTGGCATATCCATGCCAAAACACCTCGCGGGATAGTGGAGTGTGAATAGTAACTATCAAGTCTCTTGATCAATATGCATTATTTACGGGGATTGCTATAGTTGTTTTGCAGTATTTGTAAACTGTGCAGGATGCTGAGCGCCAGTTCGCTGCAGAGAATCCCGTACAGATATCCCCGGATTCCCAGAACAGGGATTGCAAACAGCACGAAACTGATCCGGATGCAGACGCTGATCACACTGTGCAGCAGGCAGATGCCGGATTTTCCAAGGCCGTTGAGTACGCTGGTGAGAGTGGTGTTCAGGTACAGAAAAGGACAGATATAGGACATGGTATGGATATAGATTCCGGCTGTCTGACTGTGAAACAGAAAATTTCCAAGAAATTCTCCAAGAAACAGAAAAAAAACCAAGCAGGATCCGCCTAGCAGCAGACAGTATCGGAAAATCCTGCCGATCACATATTGGATTCGCTTTTGATACCCCAGAGTCTGCAGCTGGGTAATGGAGGGAATCAGCATGGTCGCAGCCGAGTTTGTAAGCGTAGCGGGGAAAAGAATAAGCGGAAGTGCCATCCCTGTAAAGATTCCGTAAACACTCAGGGAATCTTTGGGAGTAAATCCTGACATTTGCAGCCTTGCAGGTATAAGAATCACTTCAATACTTCCCAGAAGGGTGAGTAGTATTTATTCATGGTAAGAGGTAACGGAAATATGGAGCAATTTCTAGAGAACAGAAAGCGGTCTTCTGATATTCCGGATATTATAATGTGTTACCTTAAAATGCATACTGACTGCGAAAAGAGAAATAAAAGATGAGGCTATTTCCCCGATAAGATTTCCGCCGACTGCAATTGCCGGAGTGATGTTTCGCCCTTGCGATGCACAGATCAGATAAAGAATATAGCATCCGCCTGTGCGGAAAAGCTGTTCCAGAAGTTGGACTCCTGCGGGAAATCCGGCCTGTTTTCTTCCCAAATAATAGCTGCTGATACAGGTATGAAGTGTACTCAACGGAATACTCAGAGAAAGAATCCGTATCAGACTGGAGGTCTGTGACTCTTTCAGAATCTGTACTGCCCAGAAATCCGCATAGCTGTAAAGAAACCAAGAGAATACCAGGGAGAAAACAAACAGAAAATACAGTTCCCACGACAAAATAATCTGAGATATGACGACTGGGATTTTTGGAAACTTTTTCTGCGGCAGTGAGGCGGGAGATTGCAGTCTGGATACCGGAAGCGCAGATGGACATGATCAGAATCTGCAGTGGAAGTATAAGCTGAAAGATACCAAGCCCATGTGCACCAATAGTGTGTGACAGGAATATTCTGTAAAAGAACCCCATAAGTCTGCTTAACAAACCGGCAAATGTAAGAAGTAAAGTTCCTTTGATAAAAAGTTTTTTTGACATAATGAAAAATCCAGACCTTTTCATGCGCAGCAGGTGCGAATATCCGCTTGACTAAAAAACAGTAACCTGCCGAAACGCCTTTACAGCAATATATGAACAAAACAGCCTTGACAGAACGGTTTGTTTCTGGTAAAGTAATCATGAAATCCGAGGGAAACACTGGGAATTAAAAAACGAGGTGAGAAAATGAAACTCTCAACAAGAGCCCGTTATGGCTTGAAAGCATTGATAGATCTTGGTTTGCACAGTGCGAATGAAGCGATATCTTTACAGAGTATTGCGGAGAGACAGGATATTTCCACAAGCTACCTCGAACAGCTTATGGCCATGCTTAAGAAGGCCGGTCTTGTAAAGAGCAGCAGAGGGGCTTACGGCGGATACCAGCTTGGCAAGCCGGCAGATGAGATCTCGGTCGGTGAAGTCCTGCGTGTGCTGGAAGGCAGCCTGGAAGCAGCAGCCTGTCCCGGGATTGAGAATGACGGAACCTGCCATGGCAGTGATGTATGTGTGGCAAAACTCGTCTGGAAGAGAATCAATGACAGTATTACAAGCGCTGTCGATACCCTGATGCTTGGTCAGCTGATCGAGGAAAGCAGAAGAGTACATGAAGAAAAAATGGAAAGTCAGGGCATGGAAGAAAATGTACCGGACATACTTAAATAAAACAGGAGGACAAGAAAATGGGAAAAATGATTTATCTGGACAATGCAGCAACAACTAAAACAGCACCGGAGGTTGTCCAGGCAATGCTGCCATATTTTTCAGAATATTATGGCAACCCGTCCAGTATTTATGATTTTGCAGGCAAGAGCAAAGAGGCAATCACCAAAGGAAGAGAGCAGATCGCAGAAGTTCTTGGAGCAAAGAAAGAAGAAATTTATTTCACAGCAGGTGGTTCCGAGTCTGATAACTGGGCTCTGAAGGCTACCTTTGAGGCATATAAAGCAAAAGGAAACCACATCATCACAACAAAGATCGAGCATCATGCAATTCTCCATACCTGTGAATATCTGGAGAAACGCGGCGCAAAGATCACATATGTAGATGTAGACGAGGACGGTATTGTAAAACTGGATGAACTTGAGAAAGCAATCACACCGGAAACAATCCTGATTTCTGTAATGTTTGCAAACAACGAGATTGGTTCTATCCAGCCAATCAAGGAAATCGGACGTATCGCAAAAGAGCATGGAGTGCTTTTCCACACAGATGCTGTTCAGGCATTCTGTCAGGTTCCGATCAATGTGGATGAATGCAACATTGATATGTTAAGCTCCAGCGGACATAAGATCAATGGACCAAAAGGAATCGGTTTCCTCTACATTCGTAAGGGCGTAAAAATCCGTTCCTTTGTACATGGCGGTGCACAGGAACGTAAACGTCGTGCAGGTACAGAGAATGTGCCGGGAATCGTTGGATACGGTGCAGCAGCAGCACGTGCAAATGCATCCATGAAAGAACGTACTGACAAAGAAATCGCTATCAGAGATCATCTGATCCACAGAATTGAGACAGAGATTCCTTATGTAAAAGTAAACGGTGACCGTATAAAACGTCTTCCAAATAACGTAAATGTCAGCTTCCAGTTTGTTGAGGCGAATCTCTCCTGCTGATGCTGGATAATTATGGATCTGTGCATCCAGCGGATCTGCCTGTACATCAGGTTCTCTTGATCCGTCCCATGTACTTCTTGCAATCGGACTTCCGCACGAGATTGCACATGGTTCTCTGCGTATGACACTCAGCGAAGAGACAACAATGGAAGATGTAGATTTCGTAGTGGACAGATTGAAAGAAATTGTAGCGCACTTAAGAAGCATGTCTCCATTATATGAAGATTTCATGAAAAAACAGAATAAATAACAAAACAGAAGATAATTGTTTGTATTTTTGCAGTTACAACAGAAATAATATTAAAAGAAAGTCAGGATAACAGGAGGAAACACAAATGGCTTACAGTGAAAAAGTAATGGATCATTTTCAGCATCCGCGTAATGTAGGAGAAATAGAGAACGCAAGTGGCGTAGGTACAGTGGGAAATGCAAAATGCGGTGATATCATGAGGATTTTTCTTGATATCGATGATGAAACACATATCATCAAAGACTGCAAATTCAAAACATTCGGATGTGGTGCGGCAGTTGCAACCAGCAGCATGGCAACAGAGATGGTAATGGGAAAAACCATCGAAGAAGCTATGGAAGTTACAAATAAGGCAGTTATGGAAGCCTGGACGGACTTCCGCCTGTAAAAGTACACTGCTCCCTGCTTGCAGAGGAAGCAATCCATGCGGCTCTGTGGGATTATGCACAGAAGCATCATATTGAGATTAAAGGTCTTAAGAAACCAAAGTCTGATATTCACGAAGGTGAAGAAGCAGAGGAAGAAGAATATTGATTATAGCAAAAAATCTGAATCTGTTTGTAATCTGAAATCGTTATTTATAAAGAAGGGCGGGTGATACTCATCATCTGCCCTGTGCTTTATATTATGGCATTATATGATACCAGGGACAAAAGATATTTTGTGAAGCAGTTCCCGCAATTTTTATTATATGATGCTGCTATAAATATTTTCTGCAGGAGGTAGAAATGACAGGACTTACAAATGAACAGGTGCAGGAGAGGATTGCAGAAGGAAAAGTTAATGTCAACGAGAACCCGAATACCAGAACCTACAAGCAGATCATTTTGGAAAACACGCTCACATTTTTTAACTTTTTAAATATTGCATTGCTTGTTCTGGTGCTTTTTGTGAGATCTTATAAGAACTCCATGTTTATGGGAATCATTCTGATCAATACAGTGATAGGTATTATTCAGGAAATCAGAGCAAAGAAGACGATTGACAAACTTGCAATCCTTACAGAGAGTAAAACAGTAGTTTTGCGTGAGGGGAAGAAATGGAGTATTTCCACAGAGAAACTTGTTCTGGATGATTTGATCTTTCTGAAAACAGGAGATCAGGTTCCGGCTGACGTAAAGGTACTGGAGGGAACTGTAGAAGTAAACGAGTCTCTACTCACCGGTGAGTCGGACAATCTGTCCAAAAGCCAGGGAGACGAACTTTTTTCAGGAAGCTTTGTGACATCAGGGGAAGCTTGCTGTCAGGTAATCCATGTTGGAAAAGATAATTATGCATCGCAGATCACAAGTGAAGCAAAGGAATTTAAACGTCATAATTCGGAACTTCGCAATTCTCTGAATGCGATTCTGAAGGTGATCAGTATCATTATCGTGCCTCTTGGTGCCATGTTGTTTTACAAGCAATATATGATCGTAGGAGATACACTGAAGGATTCTGTGGTAAATATGGTTGCCGCAGTACTTGGAATGATCCCGGAAGGCCTGGTACTTCTGACAAGTGTGGCACTGACATTGGGTTCTATGGTTCTTGCTACAAAGAAGACACTTGTGCAGGAGCTTTACTGTATTGAAACGCTGGCGAGAGTTGACACGCTCTGTCTGGATAAGACCGGTACGATCACAGAAGGTACCATGAAGGTTGAAGATGTGCAGTTGTATGATACAGCACAGACAACTGTTGTACAACATACAGCAAAATTTGATCCGGAAACAGGGGAGCCTGTTCAGAATGTGTCAGCATTAAAACCGGAGGTTACGGTATCAGCAGAGAAGGAAAACGGACAGATACAGGAAACAGTAAATTTAGAAACGGTATCTCAGGAAGAAAGACAGAAGCTTCAGGAAATTGACCACATTATGGGAAATATGATGTCAGTTCTTCATGATCAGAATGCAACAGCAGATGCGCTGAGAAAGCGCTTTCCTTCAAGAAATGACCTGAAACTGATCCATGCCATTCCTTTCTCCTCAGACAGGAAATACAGTGGTGCTGTTTTTGAAGGAAGAGGAACTTATCTGATGGGAGCTGCACAGTTCCTTTTTCCGGAAGGAAATGAAGAACTTCTGGAACATTGCAGCAGTTACGCACAGGAGGGATACCGTATCCTTGTTCTGGCTCACAGTGAACAGGAGACAAAAGGAACGGAACGCCCGACAGGACTTGAACCGTTGGGACTGTTTCTCATCACTGACGTGATACGTGAGGAAGCACCGGATACTCTGGCTTTTTTTGACAGTCAGGGAGTTGACCTTAAAGTTATCTCAGGAGATGATCCTGTGACTGTCTCTGCGATTGCAAAGAAAGCAGGACTGAAAAATGCCAATCATTATATCGATGCAACAACAATCAAAACTCCGGAAGAAATGCAGCGTGCAGTTGCAGAGTGCAGTGTATTCGGGCGTGTAACACCACAGCAGAAGAAACAGATGGTACAGGCTCTTCAGTCACAGAAGCATACAGTTGCGATGACCGGTGATGGTGTAAATGACGTACTTGCACTCAAGGAAGCAGACTGCAGTATTGCCATGGCAGCAGGAAGCGATGCAGCTAAAAATATTGCAAATGTCGTTCTTCTTGATTCTAATTTCGGGGCAATGCTCATATTGTAAATCAGGGCCGTCGTGTTGTAAACAATATCAGAAGTGCGGCATCCATGTTTCTGATCAAAACAAATTTTTTCGGTTTTACTGTCATTGATCACAATTTTCTTTGGAGATGCATATCCCTTTGAACCAATCCAGATGTCACTGATCAGTGCCTGCGCAGTGGGAATTCCTACATTTCTTCTGACACAGGAAAATAATTACAATAAGATTGACCATACATTCCTGAGGCACGTATTTATGAATGCATTTCCTGCGGCAGTAACCATTACAGGATGTGTATTTACAATCATGCTGGTCTGTCAGGATGTATACCATTCCAACGTCATGCTTAATACAGCCTGTGTTCTGGTTACGGGGTGGAACTATATGTCTGCACTGCGTACAGTTTATTCGCCGCTGAACACATACAGAAAAGTGATCATTTATGGAATGCAGTTTGCATTTTTTATAAGTGCGGTTGTATTGCAGGATTTGCTGACACTGGTTCTCTGGAATTTGGAATGTCATTCTGGTATTTGTACTGATGACATTCTCTCCAATCCTGATCGAAACTATTACAGAATGGATTAGGAGGATTTATGAGAAGTCACTGGACAGAGAAGATGAAAATAAAGGATTTTTTGCAAGATTTTTGGAAAGAGTCCAGAAGTAAAAACGAGGACAATCTGTAAAATATGCAGATTGTCCTCGTTTGCATTATGCGGTCTGCGTTATGCAGATTAATGGTTTATTTCTTTTTGCACAGCCAGAAGCATCCAAATGCAGGAATCATAACACCTTTAGCTTCCATCTCATGTCCTGAGATAAGATCAGTGTATATGCCGTCATCTTCGTTGATCCATGCAACCTTATCCTGATCGCTGAAGTTATAGATTCCGATGAATTTCTCCTCTGCATTTTCGCGTACGATTGCAAGGATAGAAGAATCCCAGGTATCGATTGTACGAAGATCAGCTGTTGTGTCAAAAACGCTGTGTGAACTTCTGATATGTTCCAGATGATCCAGTGCGTGGAAAAGTTTTCCCTGTACTGTATCTGCGATATTTCTGTTTGGAGCAAGTGACCAGTTGAATTCTCCTCTGTGAAGATAGCGGGAATCAACTGCCTTATCAGGATCATCTTTATAAGAATAGTCGTTTACCTGACCAATCTCATCTCCGCTGTAGATTACAGGGATACCTGACTGGGAAAGCATAAATGCATGAAGTGTGATGTCATAGCGCACACTTCTGTCAACACCAACTACATTTCCTTCAAAACCATATTTCTCAATGCCGCACAGAGATGCGGTAGTACCGCAAAGTCTTGCATCACCCAGACGCGGGTCATCATTGTAAAGTTCACCGCGGCCAAATGTATCCGGATATTTGCCTGTAAAGAAATCATTCAGGAATTTCTTATGAGAAACCTCATCGATTGAGAAATTCTTCAGGAAATCATAATCCAGTCCCCAGCCAATATCATCGTGGCAACGCAGATAATTCTGGAAGATGTATTCTTTTGGAAGAGATCCCAGAATATCCAGCTGTCTGCGAAGCAGAGATACATCTTTGGTTGCAACTGTGTGCCAGGTGCTTGCCATAGTAGTAACGTTATACAGGATATGGCATTCCGGCTTTTCAAGTGTACCGAAATATGGAACAACTTTTTCAGGAGCCATGACAACCTCTCCGAGAAGAAGGACTCCCGGGCACACGATCTCGCAGATCATACGCATCATACGTACGATTGTGTGAACCTGTGGCAGGTTGCGGCAGTTTGTTCCAAGCTGCTTCCAGATATAAGGAACTGCATCGAGACGTACGATGTCAACACCCTGGTTTGCCAGATATAACATATTGTAGACCATTTCGTTAAACACAACAGGATTTCTGTAGTTTAAATCCCACTGGTATGGATAGAAAGTAGTCATGACATGTTTGTGAAGGTCATCCAGCCATGTAAAGTTGCCCGGTGCGGTAGTTGGGAATACCTGTGGACAGGTCTTCTCATAGAGAGCAGGAACATCGTAGGTATCAAAGAAGAAATAACGGTCCTGGTATTCTTTTTCACCTGCGCGAGCCCGTTTTGCCCACTCATGCTCTTCGGAAGTATGGTTCATAACGAAATCAAGGCAGATGTTGATGCCGCGTTCATGGCATTTGGAGGTAAGCTCTGAAAAGTCCTCCATAGTACCAAGCTCAGGCTGCACTGTGCGGAAGTCAGCTACTGCGTAACCACCGTCACTTTTTCCTTTCGGAGATGCGAGCAGAGGCATCAGATGAAGATAATTGACATTACATTCTTCCACATAATCCAGATGTTCCTCCAGACCTTTTAAAGTATGTGCAAAATTGTTTACATACATCATCATGCCTACAAGGTCATTGCGTTTATACCAGTCCGGATCAGCCTCACGCTTTTATCAGATGCCTTTAATGCTGAATTTCTGCTGTTATAGAAAGCTTCCATATTAGAAGTAAGATCATGCAGATATGTCATGACATCATCACGATCCTGATATAATTCGCAATATAACCATTTCAGCTCATCATAATGTTTCTGAAAACGTTCATTATATAAAGTAAGATCAACAGGAACGTCCAGTTTAACAGGTTCCACTTTGGAAGTCTCGACCTTAACAGGTTCTACTTTAGAAGTTTCAACTCTGACAGGCTCAGTTTTGGAAGTAGTCACTTGTAAAATTTCTGATTCCTGCTTTCTGATTGTTGATGAAGAACGTTTCTTCTGGAGTCTTTTTTTAGCCATAATATTCCTCCCTGGTTTATGAAAAATACAGTAACCGGGCAGTGTCGGGACATATAAAACATAAATATGGAGACACCGGACAGTTACGAATATATACAGAAAGCTGCAATTTCCATATCTGCTGTCAGTTTTTATCATGATCAGCTATGATGCAGATCAGAGAAACAGTATTTGGAGCAGTTTGGAATTGGGCTTCTGAAATCATATGTAATATTATATATAGGAACTGCCATATAGGCAAGTACTGACACGTTTTACAGAGAAATAAATTCCGGTTTACGGTCTTTGAAGATTGTATAGTAACGAAAACCACAGGCTTCCAGTACACTGGCAGCTTTATCAAATGCACAGGCGATTTTATCCGGAGTATGCGCATCTGCTCCGATGGTGATGATCTCTCCGCCAAGTTCTCTATAGCGCCTTATTACGGCAGTACATGGATTGGGTTCTCCAAGACCATAATGATATCCGCCGGTATTAAGTTCGATGCCTTTTCCCATGGAAATCAGTTTCTTCAGAATCTCATCCAGAATATCTTTATACCGTCCGTAAGAATATTCCCGGTTCCTGTTAGGACCATAACGGACAACATAATCAATATGTCCGTAAACGTCAAATCCGTCATATGCGGAAATGTTTTCAAGAATGGATTCAAAGTATTCCATATAACATAAAAATTCCTTACGTCCTTCAAAAAATTCCGGGTAATAAGGATCATACCCATGGACAAGATGGGATGAACCGATAACGAAATCAAAAGGTGTCTGAGAGAGAAGTGAGTCAAAATATTCTCCCAGATGCATCTGCAGTCCTAGTTCAATTCCGAAACGTACCTGAATTTTATCCTTATATATATCTGAAAGTTCAGCCAGCTTTTCTTTGTAAGCCGGAATATTCAGAGAAAAATCCAGATTGTCCGGAGTAACAGGGTAATCCGGATCCAGATGCTCCGTAAAAGTAATTCCCTGTAGTCCCGTTTCAACAGCGCGATGGATCATAACTTCCATAGGCGTATCCGAGTCAGCAGAAAAAGAAGAGTGCATATGACAATCCCACAATATTTGTCTGTCCATAATTTCAGTCCTTTCTTCTGTAAAAACAGTACTGTTATATTTGCGTGTGATATATTATAAATGAATACTGTGTCCTCTTAAATGGATATATCTGCACCTGAAATATCACAATTACAGGCCCGGATCAGTGTATTCATAAAGCACTGTATACACAGTATAACATATAATTTACATTTTTTACTTAATTTTTATCTGTTTTTTGGAAAATGGTCTTGAATTTTTGTTTAGAATTATGTACAATACATTACAGGTTGATGATTCTTTAACAAACAAAGGATTACCATAATTAACCACTTAATTCATAGGAGGAATTTTATCATGGCAGTAAAAGTTGCAATTAATGGTTTTGGACGTATTGGACGTCTTGCATTCCGTCAGATGTTTGGAGCAGAAGGATTTGAAATCGTAGCAATCAACGATTTAACATCTCCTAAAATGCTTGCTCACTTATTAAAATATGATTCAACACAGGGAAAATATGCTCTTGCAGATACAGTAACAGCAGGAGAAGATTCCATCACAGTTGACGGAAAAGAAATCAAAATTTACGCAAAAGCTAACGCTGCTGAACTTCCATGGGGAGAAATCGGTGTAGACGTAGTTCTTGAGTGTACAGGATTCTATACATCCAAAGACAAAGCTCAGGCTCATATCGATGCAGGTGCTAAACACGTTATCATTTCCGCTCCGGCTGGAAACGATCTTAAGACAATCGTTTACAATGTAAACCATGAAACTCTTACAAAAGAAGATCACATCATCTCCGCAGCTTCCTGTACAACAAACTGCTTAGCTCCAATGGCTAAAGCATTAAATGATCTTGCTGCAATCAAATCCGGTATTATGTGCACAATCCACGCTTACACAGGCGATCAGATGACACTTGACGGACCACAGAGAAAAGGTGATTTAAGAAGATCTCGTGCAGCTGCAGTTAACATCGTTCCTAACAGCACAGGTGCTGCTAAAGCTATCGGTCTTGTTATTCCGGAACTGAACGGTAAACTTATCGGATCTGCTCAGCGTGTTCCTACCCCAACAGGTTCTACAACAATCTTAACAGCAGTTGTTGAAGGAAACGTAACAAAAGAACAGATCAACGCAGCTATGAAAGCAGCTTCTAATGAATCCTTCGGATACAACGAAGATGAAATCGTATCCAGCGATATCGTTGGTATGAGATTTGGTTCTCTGTTCGATGCTACTCAGACAATGGTTCTTCCACTTGAGAATGGCACAACAGAAGTACAGGTAGTTTCCTGGTATGACAATGAGAACTCCTACACAAGCCAGATGGTTCGTACAATCAAACACTTTGGTAAATTACTGAACGCTTAATTTTCAGTAAGTGTAAAGGAATAGACTCCAACGAAGGGTCCGGTCTGATTTGGACCGGACCCTTTTCGCGTGGTCTGGAATGACAGCAGGAAATCAATAAGTTACTGTTTACAGATATGCAGTAACTGTTAAAGAATATTATTAAGGAGGCACCACAAATGCTGAATAAAAAATCTGTTGATGATATCAATGTAAAAGGCAAAAAAGTTCTTGTAAGATGTGACTTCAATGTTCCTCTTCAGGATGGAAAGATCACAGATGAGAACCGTCTGGTTGCAGCTCTTCCTACAATCAAGAAGCTGATCGCTGACGGCGGAAAGGTTATTCTCTGCTCCCACCTTGGAAAACCGAAGGGAGAGCCGAAACCGGAATTATCTCTTGCACCGGTTGCAAAACGTCTTTCCGAATTATTAGGACAGGAAGTTAAGTTTGCAGCAGATCCTGAAGTAGTAGGACCTAACGCAAAAGCAGCAGTAGCTGAGATGAAAGACGGAGATGTTATCTTACTTGAAAACACACGTTATCGCGCAGAAGAAACAAAGAACGGAGACGAATTCAGCAAAGAACTTGCTTCTCTTTGTGATGTATTTGTTAATGATGCATTTGGTACAGCTCACAGAGCACACTGCTCTAATGTTGGTGTGACCAAATATGTTGATACAGCAGTTGTTGGTTACTTAATGCAGAAGAAATCGATTTCCTTGGAAATGCAGTGAACAATCCTGAGAGACCGTTTGTTGCTATCCTTGGCGGAGCTAAGGTTTCCAGCAAGATTTCTGTAATCAATAACCTTCTTGATAAAGTAGATACTCTTATCATTGGTGGTGGTATGTCTTACACATTCTCAAAAGCTATGGGTGGACATATCGGAACATCTCTTTGTGAGGATGATTATCTTCAGTATGCATTGGACATGATGAAGAAAGCAGAAGACAAAGGTGTGAAACTTCTTCTTCCGGTAGATAACAGAATCGGTGATAACTTCTCTAATGACTGTAATATCCAGGTTGTTAAACGTGGTGAGATTCCGGACGGATGGGAAGGAATGGATATCGGACCGGAAACAGAGAAGCTTTTCGCTGACGCTGTAAAAGATGCTAAGACAGTTGTTTGGAACGGACCGATGGGCTGCTTCGAAATGCCAAACTTCGCTCATGGTACAGAAGCTGTTGCCAAAGCACTTGCTGAAACAGATGCCACAAACTATTATCGGTGGTGGTGATTCTGCAGCTGCAGTTAACATCCTTGGTTATGGCGACAAGATGACACACATCTCCACAGGTGGCGGTGCATCTCTTGAATTCCTGGAAGGAAAAGAACTCCCGGGTGTTGCAGCAGCAAACGATAAATAAGAATATAATAACATCCCACAGGATACTAAGGAGATAAATCATCATGGCAAGAAAGAAAATTATCGCTGGTAACTGGAAAATGAACATGACACCAAGCGAAGCCGTTAAATTAGTAGAAACATTAAAACCATTAGTAGTTAACGATGAAGTAGACGTAGTATTCTGCGTACCTGCAATCGATATCATCCCGGTTGTAGAAGCTACTAAGGGAACAAACATCCAGGTTGGTGCTGAGAACATGTACTTTGAAGAGAAAGGTGCATACACAGGAGAAATCTCCCCTGCAATGCTCGTAGATGCCGGAGTTAAATATGTTGTTCTTGGACATTCCGAAAGAAGAAGAATACTTCGGAGAAACAAACGAAGATGTTAACAAGAAAGTTCTCAAAGCTTTCGAACATGGAATTACACCTATCATGTGCTGTGGCGAAATCTTACTCAGAGAGAACAGGGCGTGACAATGGATTTCATCCGTCAGCAGGTTAAAGTTGGATTCCAGGGTGTTACAGCAGATCAGGCTAAGACAGCAGTTATCGCTTACGAGCCAATCTGGGCAATCGGAACAGGTAAAACAGCTACAACTGAGCAGGCTCAGGAAGTATGCGCAGGTATTCGTGCATGCATCGCTGAAATCTATGATGAAGCAACAGCAGAAGCAATCCGTATCCAGTATGGCGGATCTGTAAATCCTGCAACAGCACCTGACTTATTCGTTCAGAACGATATCGATGGCGGCCTTGTAGGTGGCGCTTCTCTGAAAGCTGATTTCGGAAAGATCGTAAACTACAAATAAGAATAAAAAACTGATTATAAGCAGATAATCTTTGTGTCCAAACGAGAAATAATATAATGCCCCTGAATACAGGAAAATTGGTAATTTTACTGATTGGATTGTGTTCAGGGGATTGTTATAGTTGAAGCAGGTAAGTTACCTGCTCTAATTGCTGTTGCGAATATTTGTTTGGCTATGTCAGACACATAGTATCTTATGAAATTAATATGTATAAAGAAAAAGACAGCTTCATTACTGAAACTGTCTTTTTTATCTGGTGTAAAAATCTGCTGTAAGCTGTTTCTTTTGTACTTTGGGTCAATCTCTTTTGTACGAAAGGAATGCCTCGATACTTTTGTATTTTGACTATTTATCAGGTGTATTTAGTTCATGTATTTTATCTTTTGTATTTTGGAGTATTTCTGAGTTTTTATCCTTGGTGATATAAAATTTTTTTTCTCTTTGGCAATTCGATGATTTTCTCTTTTGTATGTACAAACTATATCATATTTTTCTACATTCGTCTACAAGTTTTCAACAGAAATCAGTCAAAAACATTTCGACAGAATCCCTGCATTTTTCG
>ENA-OQMZ01000388-OQMZ01000388.1-human-gut-metagenome-genome-assembly--contig:-NODE-388-length-19147-cov-1.860831_pt1 | contig 19147 bp, 23 predicted proteins | sample MGYA00242621_ERZ504862 | MGnify/ENA primary metagenome ERZ504862 (study PRJEB26092, sample SAMD00036393) | human gut metagenome | host: Homo sapiens | study: EMG produced TPA metagenomics assembly of... | reverse complement strand
CAGCTTACCACTGACATCGTATTTTTTGAACGAAAGGAGACATCAAAAAAATGCTAAGCACAGGTTTTAATCCTTGGCTTAAGCACCATGTTTTATACTTCAACTCCGAAAGTCAGGTATTATATGGGAAAATTATGTTCAAAGTATGTCGAATTTCTGAAACAATCGGTAAATTTATAAAAGAATTATAAACAAATACGAAAAATAAAAAGTGGTATCTTGTTTTTATAGCATAGACATGCTAAAGTAGATTCATCGGCAACAGCGTTATCAGTATTCTTATTTTCACGCACCGGTCCGGTGCAAAAATTTCCAATTATTTATTGATAGTCCGGGAGATGGTTTTGAATCCTGAGCAGAAACTCTGAAAATCTTATTTATTGTGCAAAACAGAGAGGAGAGATGCGTATGTCTGTGGATATGAACTTATAATCTCGAAAGATACTGTACCGATATCATTCTGACAGTGGAAGTACCTCAGATGACATAAGAATAAAAATTCAGGAGAATGAGATAATAGAAAAAAAGATATGGAAATCAGTTAAAAAAAGCAGTCATGATAACGGCTGCTGTCGGGATTTTTGGAGCAGGAGCAGTATCAGCAGCAGAATTTGAAGCTACAGAGTTATATGTTCCTGTTGTGAGTTTAAAGCAGAGTGCACGGTGGATCGATGAAGAGAAATTTCAGGCAGAACTGACACTGGAAGTGAGCGGTCTGAAAGAACTGTACAAAAGTCAACAGGAGAATACTGCTTCGGAGAACGGACAGTTGCAGATGGAAAATAGTACATGGGATGGAGAAGTGAGAGAAGCAGAAGCAGCAGAAAATACGACAGATGAAGTGGATTCCGAAAATACAGAGTGTGAATCAGAGAGTGCGGTAATAGATATAGAAGATATAGAAAGCGAAGAATACCGGAAGTCAGAAGAAAACGCAGAAGGATCTGACACAGAAACCGGACGGACACAACAGAGTGAGCAGGAGAACCAAAATGAGATCAGGGAAGATAAAACCAGATATTTTCTGACTGTATATATTTCAGAATATTTTCAGGTAAATGCAGAAGCGTTAAAGAATGATCTGCAGGCTGAATCCGTACAGATACAAAATCAGAAAGGTGAGACAACACATATTACAAAGCTGACCTGTGAGATTGCACTTTCAGATGCAGAAACAGATATCTTTACCATGAAAGTGCCAGTGTCTCTGCGTGAAGAATATCGTATTTCTTCTGTAAAAACAGATTATCCTCTGTGCCAGGATGCACCGCTTTGCAAAGATTGGGAGGGGACAGGTGCGTATTTCTGGATGAAATCAGGGGATGAAACCCGGACTGTTGCAGAAACTCCTTCAGCTCTGCTTTCCGTACAGGAGGCAAAAACAGGGATCACAGCCCGGTTACAGCAGGAGACGAAAGAGGTACGTGCAGGGCAGAACCTTACTTATATATTGTCTGTAGAGAATACAGGAGAATTACCTCTGGAAAATATAGAGATATCCAGTGTTTTTTCCCAGGATAATATAAAAGCCGAATGGAAACAGGAAGAGGGATTTACTGCAAATGGTATGCAGGGAATTATTTCAGGTCTTAAGGCAGGAGAAATCAGAAATCTTCAGATGACAGTACAGCTTACAGAAGAGCAGGCAGGAGAGCTTATTCATAACAGTAACTGTAAAAAGCGAAATATCCGGGAAAGGAAGAAAGTATTGGATGTCAGAAATCAGTCGAAACAGAAGTCATTGCATTAAAGGCTGCTTTTGAGGTGGAGAAAACTGCGGACAGAACACAGGCATATCCGGGAGATACGATCACATATCAGATCTGCATCAGGAATACGGGTGAGCGGACACTTCATTCGGTTCTCAGTACAGAAAGGTTCCAAAATGCCGGTATTCAGGCAAACTTTGTCAGGAAAGAGGGCGTAACATTAAACAGCACAGGCACACAGGCTCTGATTCCGCAGATCGCACCGGGAGAGGCTTTTGCACTTTACGCCACAGTGACTGTTCCACAATATATGGCAAGTCAGGAATTGATCAATGAGGTAATCGTTACATCTGATGAGACTGGTACACAGGCAATGACAATCTAAGGCAAACGTAGAATTAAAGGAAACTGATAATATTGTTACAGTTACGCCGCAACCGGCATCTCTGGCTTCCCAGAGTTATGGATATGACTCAAAGTCCGGAAGTGCTTATACTACTGCTTCCAAACCACGTACAGGAGATGAGACAGAAACGGCTTTGTATATTGTACTGGGGATTTTGCAATCATGTCCGGAGTCAGCGCATTCTGTTACAGGAAGACAAAAAAACAGCAGAAGTAGAGAAACAACGTTGAAACGACAGGGAGGTGTGCTATTCTTATATAGAATATACGCTTTAGTAAAACACCTCTGCCTGACTTTAAAGAAATTGCGTTACTGTTCACACATCACTATCCCGCGAGGTGTTTGGCATGAATATGCCAAAATCCCGAGACATACAAGCCAAAATTCTATTGCCGCAGGCAATCTGGAATGAATTTTGGCTAAGTTACTGTGAACGGAGTGAACAGTAACGAAATGGCCGTAGAGGCTGTATAAAATTCAGGCAGGCAGGAAATGATATGGAGGATTAAAATGAAATTAATATCCTTACTGGAAAAGCTGGAATATACATGTCTTCAGGGCAGTACAGACCAGGAAGTAAAAAATGTGATTTATGATTCCCGGAAAGTAGAAGAGGCTCTCTTTTTATCTGTATCCGCGGCGCAGTGGTGGATGGCCATAAATTTGTGCCGGATGTAGTTGCAAAAGGAGCAAAGGTTCTGATCGTGGAAGAAGCTGTGGAAGCACCGGAAGATGTGACAGTCATTCTTGTGAAAGATACACGATATGCAATGGCGTTTATTTCTGCCGCATATTTCGGATATCCCGCAGAGAAACTGAAAACAATCGGTATCACAGGAACAAAAGGAAAAACAACCACTACGTATATGGTAAAATCTATTCTGGAAAATGCCGGATATAAAGTGGGACTGATCGGAACCATTGAAGCGATCATCGGTGACAAAGTGATTCCTGCAAAGAACACAACACCGGAGTCTTATGTGATTCAGGAATATTTCCATGAGATGGCAGAAGCCGGCTGTGACTGTGTGGTTATGGAAGTTTCCTCCCAGGGACTGATGCTTCACAGAACTCAGGGATTTGTTTTCGATTTTGGTATTTTTACAAATATTGAGCCGGATCATATCGGACCAAATGAACATAAGGATTTTGATGATTATCTCAGATGCAAGTCCTTACTTCTGAAACAGTGCAAGGTAGGAATTGTAAACAGAGATGATGAACATTTCGAGAAGATTATTGAAGGTCATACATGCAGCCTGGAAACTTATGGATTTTCACCGGAAGCAGACCTTCGTGCGGAAGATGCAAAGCTGGTCGGAGGTAAAGGATATCTGGGTATTTCCTACCATCTGAAAGGACTTCTGGATTTTCATGTGGAGATAGATATTCCCGGTAAATTCAGCATCTACAATTCATTGACAGCAATCGCGATCTGCCGTCATTTTAAGGTTTCGGAAGAGAACATTCTCAAAGCCTTAAAAGTAGCTAAGGTAAAAGGCCGTATCGAAATGGTAAAAGTATCCGATGATTTTACTCTGATGATCGATTACGCGCATAATGCCATGGCTCTGGAGAGTCTTCTGACCACTCTGAAAGAATATCATCCTCACAGACTGGTATGTCTGTTTGGATGCGGAGGCAACAGATCGAAGCTTCGCCGCTATGAGATGGGAGAGGTTTCCGGAAAGCTTGCAGACCTTACCATCATTACCTCTGATAATCCACGTGATGAAGAACCACAGGCGATCATCGATGATATCAAGATCGGTATGGCAAAAACCGATGGAAAATATGTAGAGATTCCGGACAGAAAAGAAGCCATCGCCTATGCGATCCATCATGGAGAGCCGGGGGATATTATAGTTCTGGCAGGTAAGGGACATGAGGATTATCAGGAAATTAAAGGAAAGAAATATCCTATGGATGAACGTGTCCTGATCGCAGATATTCTTGGCTGGTAAATAGGTAGCGGGTCAAACAGGAATAAGTTCATGATATATGCTGATATAATAATTGATATTTCCAGTGATAAACTGGACCGGAGTTTTCAATATCGTGTACCGGAAAGGCTGGAGAAGAAAATAAAGGCAGGATGGTGGCAGCCATCCCTTTTGGAAATGCCGGCCGGGTGCGTAAAGGATATGTGATCGGATTGTCAGATAAACCGAAAATTGCTCCCGAAAAAATTAAAGAAATCAGTGAAATCTGCAGTGGAGAAGAGACTACGGAATCCAGACTGATCGCTCTGGCAGCCTGGATGAGAGAAAATTATGGTTCCACCATGATCCAGGCTCTCAGGACAGTACTTCCTATCCAGGAGAAAAATCAAGGCAAAAGAGAAAAAATATATATGCCTGGATATTTCCGAAGAGGCGGGAACGCAGTTGCTGAAAGAACTTGAACAAACAAGGTTTAAAGCCAGAACAAGACTTCTGAGGGAACTTCTGGAGAAAAAAAGACTGGATTATACACATGCGGCGAAAGAACTGGGGACAACTTCTGCTGTTGTAAAGAAATTTCAGGAGCAGGGGATTATCCGCATAGAATATGATGAGATAATGAGAACTTCACTGAATACAGGTGATATTTCCGGAGAAAGGCGAATGCCGCTTACAGATGAACAGGAAGCGGCAGTAAAACAGATACAGAGAGAGTGGAAAAACCCATCGCCGAAGCCTGTACTGATCGAGGGAGTGACAGGGAGCGGGAAAACCCAGGTGTATATAAAGCTGATCGAGCAGACGCTTTCTCAGGGAAAAGAAGCAATCGTGTTGATCCCGGAGATTGCTCTGACATATCAGACGGTACGCAGATTTTATGCCAGATTTGGGGATAAAGTATCAGTTATCAATCCAGACAGTCTCAGGGAGAACGCTATGATCAGTTTAAACGTGCGAAAAAGGGAGAAGTCCAAGTGATGATCGGTCCCAGATCTGCGCTGTTTACGCCATTTGCCAGTCTGGGACTGATCATTATTGATGAAGAACATGAACCAAGCTATAAAAGTGAAAGCACACCCCGTTATCATGCAAGGGAAACTGCAATCCGGAGAGCTGTTTTAGAACATGCAAATGTGGTAATGGGTTCAGCTACTCCATCAGTGGAACCTACAGTAAGGCAATGAATGGGGAATATAGTCTGGTCAGGCTGACAACAAGATATGGAAGCAGACCTCTGCCCCGGGTTTCTATCGTAGACCTGCGTGAGGAATTAAAAGCAGGGAACAGGTCTGTACTGAGCAGAGAACTCCGGCAAAAGATGAAAGGCCGGTTTGAGAAAAAAGAACAGGTAATGCTTTTTCTGAACAGAAGAGGATACGCAGGTTTTGTATCCTGCCGGTCCTGTGGACATGTGATGAAGTGTCCGCATTGTGATGTTTCTCTTTCGGAGCATAATAATGAAAGGCTTTTATGTCATTACTGTGGATATGAGACAGGAAAACCCCGGATATGCCCGGTGTGCGGATCGCCTTATATTGGCGGATTTAAGGCAGGAACACAGCAGATCGAGAAGGTAGTGCGGGAAGATTTTCCAGAAGTCAGGACTCTCAGAATGGATTTTGATACAACAAGAACCAAGGGCAGCTATGAAAAGATCCTTGCAGCTTTTGCAGCTCATGAGGCAGATATACTGATCGGAACACAGATGATCGTTAAGGGGCATGATTTTCCGGATGTCACACTCATGGGAATAGTAGCAGCGGATCTTTCGCTGAATGCAGAGGATTATCGATGTGCGGAACGTACCTTTCAGCTTCTCTGTCAGGCAGTCGGCCGGGGAGGACGGGGGGAAAAACCGGGAGAGGCAGTGATCCAGACCTATCATCCGGATCATTACAGTATTCAGGCGGCGGCAGTGCAGGATTATCAGGCATTCTATGAGGAAGAGATGAGTTACCGTATGCTTCTGGATTATCCGCCTGCGGCACATATGCTGGCAGTTCTGGGTTCAGGTCCGGAAGATGAGAAACTGGTTCAGGCCATGTATTATCTGAAACTTATATAGAAAGGATATACAGAGAAAATGACCTGCATATCATTGGCCCGGCATATGCGTCAGTTGGAAAAGTTAAGGATATTTACAGACAGGTTATCTATTTAAAACATAAAGATCATAAAACGCTGGTACATATCAAAGACCAGCTGGAGAAATACATAGAGATAAATTCCGGTTTCCGGAAAATATACATACAATTTGATTTCAGTTAATTATGGCAGATTTTTTCAAAATCTCATTACTGAAGTAATCTGCTGCAGAAGGGAAAACCGGAAGGCAGTAATTTCTGAAATCGTGATATAACAATAATCAAGATATCAGGTTAGGGGCAAAATATCTTTTGATTCTAACATCATAATCAAAGAAGAGGAGAATAAAGAAATGGCACTTAGAAAAATCAGATTACAGGGCGACGAAGTACTTGCAAAGGTCAGCAGACCGGTAGAAAAAATGACACCACGTATTCATGATCTGATCGGGGATATGCTTGAAACCATGTATGATGCAATGGGAGTTGGCCTCGCTGCACCACAGGTAGGTATGCTGAAGCGTATTGTTGTGATCGATATAGGAGAGGGTCCTATCGTGCTGATCAATCCTGAAATCCTTGAAACATCAGGCGAACAGACTGGTGATGAAGGATGCTTAAGTGTACCTGGAATGGCTGGTCAGGTAACACGTCCGAACTATGTAAAGGTAAAAGCTCTGGATGAGGATATGAATGAAGTAGAATATGAAGGGGAAGGTCTTCTTGCGCGTGCTTTCTGCCATGAGATCGATCATCTGGACGGACATATGTATACAGAACTGGTAGAAGGAGAACTTCATCAGGTTTCCTATGATGAGGATGAGGAGTGATAATCAAATGAAGATAGTATTTATGGGAACACCGGATTTCGCAGTGCCGTCATTACATGCACTGACAGAAGCCGGATATGCGGTGGCAGCAGTGGTGACTCAGCCTGACAAACCAAAAGGGAGAGGTAAGACATTATTGCCAACACCTGTAAAAGAAGAAGCCGTTATGCACGATATTCCGGTATATCAGCCGGAGAAAGTGAGAAATAACCCTGAATTTCTGGAGATTCTGAAAGAAATCAATCCTGAGATCATAGTTGTTGCTGCATATGGACAGATTATTCCAAAAGAAATCCTGGAGCTTCCGAAATTTGGATGTATCAATATTCATGCGTCTCTTCTTCCGAAATACAGAGGAGCAGCGCCTATCCAGCAGGCTGTGATCGACGGGGAAAAAGTATCAGGTGTAACGATCCAGCAGATGGGAGAAGGTCTTGATACCGGTGATATGATTTCAAAGATAGTGATTCCAATCTCTCCGACAGAAACAGGTGGAAGCCTGTTTGGAAAACTTGCGCAGGCCGGTGCGGATCTGCTGATCAAGACGCTTCCGTCTATTGAGCAGGGAACCGCGGAGTTTGAAAAACAGCCGGAGGAGAGTCCTACACCTTATGCGGCTATGATCACCAAACAGATGGGACTGATGGATTTCAGAAAATCTGCAGAAGAACTGGAACGCCTTGTACGCGGCCTGAATCCATGGCCAAGTGCTTATACATTTCTTAATGGAAAAACTCTGAAAGTGTGGAAATGTAAGTCAGCACTGAGAAAACAGATGCTGTTCCGGGAACAATCTTCCTGGCAGATAAAGAGGGGATCCATACAGCATGTGGAGAAGGAGTGCTGATTCTTACAGAGGTACAGCTGGAAGGTAAGAAGCGTATGGAAACAGAAGCCTTTCTCCGGGGATATCACATTGAAAATGGAATTGTTTTTACAGATCATAAGGAGTGATTAGATGTACGGATATTATTATTTTGATCCTACGTATTTACTGCTCGTTATCGGAATGGTGCTGTCTTTACTGGCATCTGCAAAGGTAAAGAGTACGTTTTCTGTTTACAGCAGAGTGCGCAGTGCATCGGGGCTTACAGGTGCCGATGCTGCCAGACGGATTCTTCGTATGTCGGGAATTACGGATGTTACGGTAGTACCCATATCCGGCAGCCTGACAGACCACTATGATCCGGGAAGTAAGAAACTGGCACTTTCCCAGGATGTATATGATAAAACATCGGTGGCTGCGATCGGAGTGGCTGCGCATGAATGTGGACATGCTATTCAGCATGCGGCTAACTATGTGCCATTGAATCTTCGCTCTGCGATTGTGCCTGTTGCAAACATCGGTTCCACACTTTCCTGGCCATTGTTTCTGGCAGGACTGATTTTCTCAATCCGTCCACTGCTGACTGTTGGAATCATTTTGTTTACATTTGCGGTTCTTTTTCAGCTTGTAACTCTTCCGGTAGAATTTAATGCATCTTCAAGAGCATTGAAAATGCTTGGAAGTTCAGGAATGCTTGGAGCTGATGAGGTAAAAGGTGCAAGAAAAGTCCTTACAGCAGCGGCACTCACCTATGTTGCAGCACTTGCTTCATCAATTCTGCAGCTTTTAAGACTGATCATACTTGCCGGAGGAAGAGACCGTGACTAATGGAATAAATACAAGAGAACTGATATTACAGATATTACTGGAAATTGAGGAAGAGGGAAAACACAGCCATATTGCAATCCGCAATGCTCTTTCCAAATATCAGTTCCTTCCAAGACAGGAGAGAGCTTTTATTACCAGAGTCTGTGAAGGAACACTGGAATATCGTATTGTAATAGATTATATTATTGATTCATATTCAAAAGTATCTGTAGATAAAATGAAGCCTGTGATCAGGGAAATCCTGAGAAGTGCAGTTTATCAGATCAGGTTTATGGACAGTGTGCCGGACAGTGCAGTGTGTAATGAAGCGGTGAAGCTGGCACAGAGAAAAGGCTTTTACAGCCTGAAACCTTTTGTAAACGGTGTTCTTCGTACGATTGCCAGAGAGTGGAAAAATCTGAAACTTCCTTCAAGGGAAGAAAATCGGGTCAGATATCTGTCTGTCAGATATTCTATGCCGGAAACACTGGTAAACCGTTGGCTTGAGGATTACGGGGAAGAAAAAACAGAAAAGATCCTTACAGATTTTCTCACTGAGAAACCGATCACAGTACGCTGCAGAACTCATAAATATCCACAGAAAGAGATTTATGAGAGCCTGGTCGATCAGGGAGTGGAAGTGAAACCTGCACCTTATCTTCCCTATGCATATGAAATTTCAAATTATAACCATATTCTTGCACTGGATGCATTTATACAGGGGAAAATCCAGGTGCAGGATGTAAGCTCCATGCTGGTGGCAGAAATTGCAGATCCGCAAAAAGGGGATTATGTGATAGATATGTGCGCAGCACCTGGTGGAAAGAGTCTCCATATTGCAGATAAAATGGGAGATTACGGAACAGTAGATGCACGCGATATCAGCCAGTACAAAGTGGATATGATCGAAGAGAATATTCACAGAACAGACTGCATTAATGTGCAGGCTCATGTGATGGATGCTACGGTATTTGATGTAGATTCAGAACTCAAGGCAGATGTCGTTCTGGCAGATGTCCCATGTTCCGGATATGGAGTAATTGGAAAGAAGCCGGAGATCAAATACAGGGTGACTGCACAGAAGCAGGAAGAGATTGTAATCCTTCAGAGAACAATCCTTGACAATGCGGCAGAATATGTGAAACCGGGCGGAGTGCTGGTATTTAGTACCTGTACTATCGCAAAGGAAGAGAATGAAGAGAACATGTTGTGGTTTATGAATAATCATCCGTTCAAACTGGAGAGTATTGATCCGTATCTTCGGAAGAACTGCATTCTGAGACAACAGCTCTGGGTTATCTTCAGCTTCTGCCGGGAGTACACAAAACAGATGGCTTCTTTATTGCAAAATTCAGGAGAAAATAAGTAATGACAGACATTAAGTCAATGACGATCGACGAATTAAAGAAACTGATGACCACTCTGGGAGATAAGCCTTTTCGTGCGAAGCAGATTTACAGCTGGCTGCATGAACACCTTGTTACTTCTTATGATGAGATGACCAATCTTTCCAAAAGCCTGAGGGAAAAACTGAAAGAATATCCTGTCACAGCACTGAAGATGGTAGATGTACAGACATCCCGGATTGACGGTACACAGAAGTATCTGTTCCGTCTCAGTGATGGAAATGTGATAGAGAGTGTTCTCATGCGGTATAAACATGGAAATTCTGTCTGTATTTCTTCTCAGGTGGGATGCCGCATGGGATGCAGATTCTGTGCATCTACCATAGGAGGACTGACCAGATGTCTTCTCCCGTCAGAAATGCTGGATCAGATATACAGGATACAGGCTCTGACAGGAGAAAGAGTTTCCAATGTTGTGGTCATGGGAACGGGGGAACCTCTTGATAATTATGAAAATCTTCTCAGGTTTATACATATCCTGACAGAAGACGGAGGACTTCATATCAGTCAGAGAAACCTGACTGTATCTACTTGTGGCTGGTTCCGAAGATTTATGACCTTGCAAAAGAAAAGCTTCAGATGACACTTGCACTTTCCCTTCACGCACCTAATGATGTGAAGCGACGGGAACTGATGCCGATCGCAAACAAATACAGCATGGATGAGGTTCTGGAAGCCTGCCGTTATTATTTTAAAGAAACCGGGCGCAGGATCACATTTGAATACAGTCTGGTAGCCGGAGTTAATGACAGCGATGAGGATGCAAGGGAACTTTCCGGCAGAATCAGAGATATGAACTGCCATGTAAATCTGATCCCGGTAAACCCTATTAAGGAACGTTCCTTTGTGCGTTCAACAAGACAGGCTGTGGAGAATTTCAAAATAAAACTTGAAAAATGTGGAATAAATGTTACTATTAGAAGAGAAATGGGCAGTGATATTGATGGTGCCTGTGGACAGTTAAGAAAAAGTTATATGGAAAAAACAGAAAGCGAGAAGTGACATGAGGATATATTCAGCTACTGATGTCGGGCAAAAGCGGAAGATGAACCAGGATTATGTGTTCGCAACTGCTGACCCGGTTGGAAATCTTCCGAATCTGTTTGTTGTTGCAGATGGTATGGGTGGTCATAATGCAGGTGATTATGCATCCTCTCATGCGGTTACATCCATGGTGGAGGAAATCCGGCAGGATGCGGATTTTAATCCGGTAAAGGTAATTCGTCATGCCATTGAATGTGTAAATACCGAGATTCTTACCCAGGCACAGCAGGATGAGAAACTCAGAGGAATGGGAACAACGATAGTGGCAGCTACTATCGTAGGACATTACGCTTATGTGGCAAATGTAGGTGACAGCAGACTTTATGTGATCGGAGAGAAGATTCAGCAGATAACAAGGGATCACTCACTGGTGCAGGAGATGGTAAGAATGGGAGAACTTGACCCTGAACAGGCAAGGAAGCATCCGAAGAAAAATATCATTACAAGAGCACTTGGAGCAGAGAAAACAGTGGATATTGATTTCTTTGATCTGAAACTGGAACCCGGAGATGTAGTTTTGTATGTGTTCGGACGGCTCAGCAATATGGTTGAGGACAGCCAGCTGAGGGAAATCATTTCTGACACATCTACAGATCTGGATGAAAAAGGCAGGATACTTATAAGAGAAGCAAACCGCAATGGCGGCAAGGATAATATTGCAATTGTATTGGTAGAACCATTCACAGACGAGGTGAAAGCATGTTAAAAACGGGAATGATCATAGCAGAACGCTATGAGATATTAGGAAAAATTGGTACCGGCGGAATGGCGGACGTATACAAGGCAAAAGACCATAAGCTGAATCGGTTTGTTGCTGTAAAAGTTCTTAAGCCGGAATTCAGAGAGGATACGACGTTTATCCGCAAGTTTAAAAGTGAGGCTCAGGCTGCAGCAGTCCTGACACATCCGAATATAGTGAATGTATTTGATGTTGGTGACGATAACGGAGTTATTACATTGTTATGGAGCTTATTGAGGGAATTACTCTCAAGGAGTACATTTCCAAAAAGGGAAAGCTTTCTGTAAAAGAAGCAACCAGTATTGCAATCCAGGTCTCCATGGGACTGGAAGCTGCACACAGCCATGGGATTGTACATCGTGATGTAAAACCGCAGAATATTATCATTTCCATGGATGGAAAGGTAAAAGTAACAGATTTTGGTATTGCAAGAGCCGCTTCTTCCAATACCATAAGCTCAAATGTAATGGGATCTGTTCATTACAGTTCACCGGAACAGGTCAGAGGCGGATACAGTGATGAGAAGAGTGATATTTATTCACTGGGTATCACAATGTATGAAATGGTTACAGGGAAGGTTCCTTTTGACGGAGATACCACAGTAGCTATTGCTATCAAACATCTTCAGGAAGAGATTGTTCCTCCAAGTATTTATACACCGGAGCTTCCCCACAGTCTGGAGCAGATCATTCTGAAATGTACACAGAAAAGCGTGGATCGCCGTTATCAGAATATGGAGGATGTGATCGCAGATCTGAAGCATTCTCTGATCGATCCACAGGGAGATTTCGTAACGCTGACGTCTGTGGATAACGAAGCAAAAACAGTTGTGATCTCAGATAAGGAGCTTGGCGAGATCAAACATATGCCGAAGCAGATCGCAAAGTCAGAACCTGAGGCTCTGGAAGAAGAAATCAATGAAACAGATTATGATGATGAGCCGGAAGTGAAAAAGCACAGGAAGAAATCAGATAAGCCTGAGAAAAAGAAAAAAGGAGGCGGACATGGGCTGACTATTGTAATGCTTCTGATGGGTGTTGTGATTCTGATAGCAATCATTCTGATCGCAGGAAAGGCGTCCGGACTTATTGGAAGTAACAATGATACAGACAAAAAAACATGAGGCCTCAGATACATCGGAATCAGATGATGACGGAATGATAACTGTGCCGAATCTGGTAGGAAAAACAGAAGGATGAAGCAAAGAATATCACAAAGGATATGAAACTGGGTATTCAGCCTATGGGCGAGGAGGCTTCAAATCAGGCAAAAGGAACCATTTCTTCACAGGATATTCCAAAGGGAAGTAAAGTAGAGCAGTATACGACCATTAAGTATTATATCAGCAAGGGTGCGCAGAAGATCACAATTCCGGATGTGGATGGACAGACCGGAGTAGACGCACAGCAGACTCTGGAAGATATGGGATTAACTGTTGAGATACAGAAAGAATACAGTGAATTAAATGATGATGGTACTCCGGTTACAGATCCGGGATATGCAGTCTCCACAACTCCGGCAGCCGGAAACTCTGTTTCAGCAGGGGACAGCGTAACACTGCTTGTCAGTCGAGGCGTGGACTATGGAGACAGTGTGGAGGTTCCAAGTGTTGTCGGGATGACAAAGAATGATGCAGTTACTACTTTTGGTAAGTTCCTCAATGTGGAAGTAAAAGAGGAAAAGAGTACAGAGGTGGCAGAAGGAGAAGTAATTTCACAGGAACCGGAAGCTGGAAACTGGGAAGATCCGGATAATGTAAATGTTGTGATCACAGTAAGTACCGGAGATCAGGAACCTTCGGCTCAGAGTGACAGCGCAGATACTGCTGCATCATCTGATGCTCCGGCACAGACAGCAGATAACAGTGCGGCGGCAGCAGCCGGGGAAGTATGGAAATGTACACAGACTCTGAATACTCCGTCAGGATATTCCGGAGGTCCGGTACGTCTGGAACTGATCCAGAATGTAAACGGAACACCGACTGCTTCAGTTGTTCTGGAAGATCAGGTAATCCAGTTCCCGTATGATCTGAATATCACAGGTGCACCTGGTATCAGCGAGGTACTTTGTATCTGTCTGAACAGATTAACGGCACTTATAAGGAACTCGGAAATTATTCTATTACATTTGCTAAGGCTGAATGATCCATGCAGGGAAAGATAATCAAAGGAATTGCAGGATTTTATTACATCTATGCAGAAAATGATGAGATTTATGAATGCAAGGCAAAGGGAATATTCAGAAAAGATAAACAGAAACCTCTTGTAGGGGATAATGTGGAGATAGAGGTTTTGGATGAACAGGAGAAGGAAGGCAGTGTGACTGCCATCCTTCCCAGAAAAAATTCATTGATCCGTCCGGCCGTTTGCCAATGTGGATCAGGCTTTTGTGATTTTTGCGATGGAGAGTCCGAAACCTAATTTTATGCTGCTTGACCGTTTTCTGATCATGATGGAGAAAGAGAATGTTCCGGCTGTTATATGTTTTAACAAGAAAGATCTTGCAAAACAGGAAGAACTGGAGTTTTTATATGAAACTTATAAGAGCTGTGGATATGATGTGATTTTTTCCAGTACTTTTAATGGAGAGGGACTGGATGAGATACATGAGATCCTGAAAGGAAAAACAACTGTAGTTGCAGGACCTTCCGGTGTAGGAAAATCTTCAATCACCAAGCACTGCAGGAAAATGTACAGATGGAAACCGGGGGAGATAAGTAAGAAGTTGAAACGTGGAAAGCATACCACGCGTCATTCTCAGGTGATACCGGTGGGACATGATACTTATCTGATGGATACACCGGGATTTTCTTCTTTATATCTGACAGATATAGAAGAACAGGAACTTAAGGCATATTTTCCAGAATTTCGCAGATATGAAGAACAGTGCAGGTTTCAGGGATGCAGACATATCCATGAACCGGACTGTGGCGTGAAAGCAGCATTGGCAGAGCATAAGATCAGCCAGCTTCGCTATGAAGATTATCTGGGACTTTATAATGAATTAAAGAGAAAGGAGATTCTAATTATGTATCAGTTGTGCCCTTCTATTTTATCGGCAGATTTAACCGTTTGGGCGAACAGATCAAAACCCTGGAAAAAGAGGGGATTGAATGGCTTCATATTGATGTTATGGATGGTGATTTTGTACCGAGTATTTCTTTTGGAATGCCGGTGATAAAGTCTATCCGAAAGGAATCAAAGTTGTTTTTTGATGTACATCTCATGGTTACAGAGCCTGAGAGATATATCAGAGATTTTGTGGAATGTGGGGCAGATTCCATTACAGTACATGCGGAGGCATGTGAAGATCTTGAGAGAACTATTGAACAGATCAGGGAAGCAGGTGTGAAGGTGGGGGTTTCCATCAAACCGGCTACACCTGTAAACGATATAAGTCATATGCTCAGCGATGTGGATATGGTTCTGATCATGACTGTACAGCCGGGATTTGGCGGTCAGAAGTATATGGAAGAATGTACGGAAAAGATCAGGGAAGTACGTGAACTGATCGAGGCCGAGGATCTGGATGTAGATGTTCAGGTTGATGGTGGCATCAATGATGAGACAATGGAGACAGTGCTCACAGCAGGTGCAAATCTGTTGGTAGCAGGTTCTTATGTTTTCAACGATGATCTGGCAAAAAATGTAAAACATGCCAGAGAACGAATGGATGAGATCATAAGAAGGATTGACTGAGGAAGAGCATGATAGATACGATAATTGTAAGCGGGGGCAATATCCACAGTGATTTTGCCCTCGATTTTTTAAAAAAGAATGAAGCCTGTCTGATCGCAGCTGATAAAGGGCTGGAATTCTTTCTGGAGCATCAGCTTTTACCGGATGCAGTTATTGGAGATTTTGACAGTCTGTCTGAAGATGGAAAAAAATTTCTGGAAATTCAGGAAGAAAGAAGTATGGACAGTGAAATTACCTATGGTGGAATGACTGAGTGGAAATTGCAAAAAGGCTTTGGAAATGAAAAAAAAGAAATAAAAGTTATCCGCCTGAGACCGGAAAAAGATGACTCAGATACACAGTCTGCCATGAATTATGCGATCAGGACCGGTGCGAAAAAGATAGTGATCTTTGGTGTGACAGGAAACAGAGTAGACCATCTGATGGCGAATTTCGGACTCCTTATCCTGGCACAAAACCAGGGGGCAGAAGTAACACTTGTGGATCGGTATAATTATATGAAACTTATTTCAGACGGAACAGTTCTGAAAAAGTCAGAACAGTTTGGAAAATATGTGTCATTTTTCCATTTGGAGGAAATGTGACAGATCTGACTCTGGAAGGATTTAAATATCCCCTGAGTAACTATTGTCTGACAGCAGCAGACAGTGGACTTACTGTAAGCAATGAGATCATCAGCGAACATGCCAGAGTTACATTTAGCTCAGGGGTGTTGCTTATGATAATGTCAAGAGACTAAAACACAAGACACGTTTTTTGATGAGTTTCCCAGGGAGGCACTGGAGCTTGCAGATGAGCTGAATTTACCGCTTTTTTTACTTACTGTGAAACATTAACTTCTGGGTAGCTAAAAAAGCGCAGACTCCCCCTATACAAACTTTAATAGACTTTTTTCACTTAACTGGAAGCCTTATGCGGCAACTACAGGGGCTTCCCATCCAAGAGCTTTTAACTTTTTGAGATACGCATTGATCTTGCGTTCCTTATTGAACTGATTATAGTAATCCGCTCCCAGATCCTTGAAGGTCACTCCTTCTTTGAGGATGTGATAAATGGCTATCAGTATAGTATGAGCTATTGCAACATATGCCCGCTTTTTCCCACGATGTGCACTAATCCGCATGAACTGTGCATAGAAGTATGACTTCTTGTTCCTCACTGCACTGTGTGCACATATGACAAGCGTTTCTCTCAGCAGAGCGTTTCCCTTTCGGGTCTTTCCGGACTTTCGCTTTTTGGCACTCTCGTTATCACCCGGACATAATCCAGCCCATGACGCAAGGTGTCTATCACTTGGAAATCGCTCCATGTCCGTGCCAAGGACAGAGATGATTGCCTGTGCACTGGTGTTTGCAATACCGGGAATGTCCTGAATAACTTTCGCAGCCTGCTTTTCTTGCGGCTTCATGAAGCTATCAATGTCATCATCAAGCTCTTTAATGATTGCATTGAGTTCATCAAGGTGTTTGAGCAGAAGTCGCATCATTTTTCGCTGGATGTCAGACATGACTCCGTTTAGGTCATCAATAATCTGTTCCTTTGATGCTTTCAGGTTATGGGCTATGACTTTCTTTTCATAGAGAATGTCATATTCAGCAGAGTCAATCTGTTTTCCTGAAAGTATGTGCTCCAGGATGTTCCTGGCACTCTTGCCGTTGATATCCGTAATCGTACCGGATATCTTGATGTTGGCTCCTTCCAGCATCTTTTGGAGCCTGTTCAGTTCACGGTTACGTTCCCCGACAAGGCTCTTGCGGTAGCGGACGAGTTCCCGCAGCTCACGCTGGTCTTTGTCCGGGATATAACTTGCCTGGAGCAGACCGTGCGTAAGGAGATCAGCAATCCATTCCGCATCCTTTACATCCGTCTTCCGGCCGGGCACTGCTTCATATGGCGGGCATTTACCACAATCGCATTCAGGTCAGAAGATTCAAAGATGTTGTATAGGGGCTTCCAATAGGAAGCTGTGCTTTCCATGGCAACCATTTCACAACCGCCATCCTTAAGCCAGTCAGCCATTTCCAGAAGTTCTCTGGTTGTTGCACCGAATTCACGAATCTCCTGCGTGTTGCCTTTTTTAAAGCAGGCGACAATGAGCTTCTTGTGCACATCAATACCACAACATTTGTCGTAAACTTTTTCCACAATAGCACCTCCAATGGATAGAATTTACGGCATGGCTTCCTGTCTTTTGATATTTTACTGTACGTCCTTCTGCCGTAGTGCGGCTGGACAGATGGTGGTGCAAATGAGGAAGCCTATATTCAGTTTTATAGGCGGCTACAAGCCCAGATAAAAATCGAACTTTGCCGTTATCTTTAGTATACACCTGAAACTACGGCAAGCAACTGAAAACCCAGTCATGTCCCATATATGTTTCATTTATGGTGGTGCCAAGTATGCGAGGCATGAAAGTTTTATAGGAAAGACCGCCTGCGGTGCTCTGCTGAATTAAAAAATGCCCGCACGGAGGCGGGCATGATAACAAGAAAATTCCTGGATTAGAAAATATAAAAATTTTCCTCGCCAAATTGTTAATCAGATTCGTCATCATTTAGAAGATAATCCATATCTGGAAGTCCTTTCTCGTTTCTCCTGCTATATAATATTCTGTAAATCATTTTGCATGGATGTTCGCTGGTAATAAGTATTTATGATATCCTGTAAAGTAATCGTATTCATCTTTTCTTCAGCGTTTTTTGAATTTCATTATAAAATCCCTGCAAAGATAACTGAATATTAATACCAACACCACAATCAGGATTGGTATGAGTATCTAAATGAAGCAGCGGTTTCTCACCTTCAACTGCCTTATAAATATCCAGCAATGTAATCTGGTCTGCCGGTTTTGAAAGAGAAGGACGGGCATGTCCGGCTACACTGGTCATAAGTCCGGCCTTTTTTAGTTTTAACATGAGCTGGCGTACAAAGCCGGGATTTGTATGGATACTTTCTGCAATTGAGGCACTGGAGAGTGAGTTTTCCTGGTTGATAGCAATCAGAACCATTACATGGACAGTATCGCTTAATTTCGTTGAATATTTCATGATAAGAAACTCCTTGTAGTATGATATAATGATTTTGCTTTCACATTTTTGAGACAAAAAATATTTCTGGTTTGTCTAAAACATTTCAAGTTCTCAACAGTTCTTTCCAATATGTTGAGAAACTGTGCATATTTATTATTTTGATGATTGTAAATAATATAATTACAACTATAATGAAATTAAAGGAAAAGTCAACACAGGAATGAAACTTACGGAGGATTGTATAATATGCTGATCGTAGACAAATTTATGAAACTACCAAAATCCTTGAATAAACATTGATTATTATATGATGTGATAAAATATTCACAGAGGAGAACTTATGGAATACAAAAATCAAACAGAAAATCGTGCATTTCAGGAAATGTTGCAGGCAGCAGTAAAACGGCTGCAAAATCGTTCCGGAGAGGATATTGCTGCAAAAAGCGGGGCTGTTTTTCATAGCAGCCGAAATGTGCTTGAAGTACTGAGTTTTTATGAAACGATTGAAATTCAACTCCCTGAGTTTCGTATTAACTCAGACATGGACGAATGGCATTATCTGACATTGCTGCATTATCTGGATATGGCCGATGGAACAGAAGGTTCACAGAAGCTCATTACTTTTG
>ENA-OQMZ01000387-OQMZ01000387.1-human-gut-metagenome-genome-assembly--contig:-NODE-387-length-19198-cov-2.944943_pt1 | contig 19198 bp, 17 predicted proteins | sample MGYA00242621_ERZ504862 | MGnify/ENA primary metagenome ERZ504862 (study PRJEB26092, sample SAMD00036393) | human gut metagenome | host: Homo sapiens | study: EMG produced TPA metagenomics assembly of... | reverse complement strand
AAAATAATCAGCTACTGGTCCTATTACATCATTTTTAAATTCAAATACTCTTCAGGGAAAAATGGGGGCATTAATTTATAACGAAATAATGATAGGAAATACAACTATAAAACAAAAGGTAAACATTGTACAAACTTGGCTGATAGATATGCAATATGATATTATTATGAACTGCTCATATGGCACAAAAATAATTTCTGAAAACGAGTCTCTCCATTTAATTTCATTATATAATGATTACTGCAACCAACGTAAAAATAATTTTAAAAAATCAGACATATTCATGTATTTATATGGTCTTTTTGGAGAACAAAAAAGTTTCAGTCTAACACATTTCGAGAATCGTTTTCACGAGAAAAATATATTTTAGAAACAGTATCCAGAAAAAAACACACAAAAAATACATATGATATTGATATTGCAAATATATTCGCCGAAACAACGAATTTTTCTACCGATGAATACTCATCTATCATTTTATATATTGCTATCTGTTTTATAATTCAAAAGGAATAATATTTAACACAGATATAAGCACAAAATCTAATAGTCATATATTTACCAATAAGAATATATTAAATGTTCTAAGCAAAAACTCAATAACAGTCGAAGAAATTCGAAATAGTAAATTAAATCGCCAGATTTTTTATTCAAAACCAATTATAAAAATCCAGGATTTCTATATTGCTTCAAACTATTTTATGATACTAAGTTTGTTTGAAAATTCTAACTACTGGGTTATTAGAAATAAATTTAATTCTATGAAATCTCAAACATTTCTAAATGCTTTTGGTTCATACTTTGAAATATATGTTGAGGAAATACTTAGCTACTGTTTAAACAATAATCAATTCAGACATATAGATGAAACTAATAATGGGAAGCGTGCTGACTGGATCATCAATATTGGTCAATATAAATTTATTGTTGAACAAAAGTCAACACTTTCATTGTTAGGAATAAAGCAAAATCAACCAGACATAGTTTCTATGAAACAATACATATTGAAAACATGGGGTGAAGCTGTCCGTCAATTAAGCGAAACACAAATTGCACTAAACATAGAAAAACCAATAAAAATAATTTTACTATATGAAGACTACTATAAAGCAGAGTGTTTGGATGAACTTTTTAAACTAGATTGCAATCTGAAAAATGATAATAATTACTGGCTAGTAACAATACGAGAATTTGAAATGTTGCTAATAACATATAAAAATTCACCAGATTTATTTTTTAAAATTATTAATGAAAAAATTGACAGCGAATACACACACTACTTAGGGGGACGAGAATTAGAAATATTTCTTAGAAAAAATAATATTATAGAAAACCAATATTTAATAGAGGCAAAAATAATTAATGAGTATTATAATATCAAAAACAGTGTACTGACTTAAATTATAGTGTTAAGTAAAACCCAACTACTACTTAAGCCATAGTCTTAAAGGAATTTGTCATGAAATTACATAAAAAAACATTTATCTTAGGAACAATCATCACTATTCTTACATTTTCAATTAGTTTGATTTTACACAATGGAACTAAATCAATGCTTAATTTTTTATATGATATATCTTTAGCGTTATTTAGCGGTTGTATTGTTTTAATGCTAACTTCCGTTTTAGGGTATTTTTCCGAACGAAGAAAATATGAGATTCGTTATGCAACTTTCATTCGTGATTTTTTATTAAGAATTGCAAGATTCATAAATGTGTATGAAGGCACTAATATTAATTCAAATGAAATGTATAACATTGCTAGCGAGTTGCATGCGTATTATGATAGTTTTGCATATGAGGAAGATTACGAAATATTTGGATATTTTTTAAAAACGGCAAAAGAAAAATTTTTATGCAAAAAGTACATGAGTCAGCTAATAAATATGCACATGAAATTTCAAGAATTATATTTGAATCTGGAAAAGCTCTACATAATAATGAAAATATTTTGTTGTCTACGAATATTACAGCAAAAGAACTTGATGAAACAATGAAACTCATAAAACAATTATTTTCATATAATTGATAAAAAGGAATTTTAGATTTAGGAACTTTAGGGAAATAAATATGAATGTCACATTTTTACTTGGAAATGGTTTTGATTTAAATTTAGGATTATCAACTAGCTATAAGGATTTTTATAGCTATTATACAAAAAAAGAGCCAAACGATTTTATTGCTAAATCTATCAGCAAAAACTATGAACTGTGGTCAGATTTAGAGTTAGGATTAGGTAAATTTCTAAAAAATGTTAAAGAAGACCAAATTAATGATTTTTTAAACAGCAAAGCTTTATTAGAAAAAAATTTAATAGAATATCTAAAATACGAAAATAAAAAACTATCAATTAAAAATGAAAAAGCACTAGCTGAAGAAGTAAAAATCAGATACCCAATTTTTTTAAGGGCTTTAATTTGAAAGAAAAGAATTGTTATAAAGATTTAATTTCAAAAGAAAATAATGAAATCATTTATAAATTTATTAATTTCAACTATACAAACGCTTTAGATAGTATAATCGATATAACTAAAAAGCATTCAGATCCTTTTTCTACTCATAAATACATTAATTATACTAACCCAATTCGAGATGGTATTGATTTACCATTACACATACACGGTGATTTAAATAATGACTTAATTTTAGGTGTAAATGATTCGAGCCAGATCGAAAATTCAAATTTAAATAATAATTCTGAATTAACAGATTACATAATAAAAACTAAGGTAAATGAAAATTTGGGAGAATTGAATATAAGCAAAGCCAAGACAATGATAAATGGCAGTTGTTATGTTTGTATATACGGTCTATCAATGGAGACACAGATAACTACTGGTGGAGTTATCTTATTGAATGGCTACTAAAAGATACCCAGCACAGACTAGTACTGTTTGTATACAATCACACTATTATACAATCTTCCGCCCAGGAAAAACTACGATGTTCAAATTCTAACAAAAATAAAATCATATCAAAAAATTATGAAATAGACGAAGAAACAAAAAGTAAAATAAGAGATAGAATTATAGTTATTCAAAACTCCAAAATATTTGACTTTGAAAATATAGACATTAAGAATAACAATTCCTAATAATTTTTTTACATTAATGTTATGGTTGATCTCTTTCTACAATGATTCTACAAATTATTTGTTCTAAAACTATTTTCACTCATTTTTTATAAATCTGTCAGGGATAGATTTCTACAGTTTAACACTCTATAAAACGACTTAAACAGTAACTTTCGTCGCTCCAAAACCGCGTGCCGAGGGTTCAAGTCCTTCTGCCCCTGCCAAGGTATGATGTCTCAAAAATGGCTTAGATAAGCCGTTTTTGAGACTTTTTTCTTTTTACAGAAATATTGCAAATTATATCAACGGATTTTAAACCTATGATATGTAAATCTTATATTTGTTTCATTGTTTTTGATGGCATTTACATTTGGGAGACATTCTCGGATTTCTATCGGAACATTAATGTTGTTATTTTCTATTGAATCCTTAATTGCCTCATACGCCGGAGAAAAATACTTTTGTCCATCTTCTCCGGGATTATCAATAATAATCTTCTTCAAATACTGAAAAGAAATCGGTTTGCTTATATTTCTGACGGTAATATGATTACCGAAATCTCCCTTATGAAAACCATAATACAAGCTGTCAACATCAGGAAAATATCGTTCCTCATAAGGAATGTCTTCATCCCAATTTGCAGGATTTTCCTGAGTAATGCATATATCATAATCTGCAACCTCATCCAAAACATCTACGGAATAAACAAATGTTATTACGCCGTAATTGTTCACATCCTTTGCACGCTCATGTATGTCAACCGAATCAAAGAATATGTCATTGTATATATTGAATTTTTTATCAATGTCGTCACTTTGCTGATCTGTTTGATGGAGATTATATTTTTCAACCGTTTCTCTGGACAATAGTCCGCCATTATTGATAAAAGTTAATGATGTTATTACCGAATTCACATGAAATAATTCTGTAACACCTTTGTGTATAAGTATCTTTTTGACTTCTGCAACTTTCATAAATAAATTCTCTCCTTTCAAAAAAGCTGTCACCGATAAAGAAAATTACAATGATTAATTAAGATATTCCGTGTAATTCCTGATACAATGTTTTTGCATAAGTATCGGTCATTCCGCATATATAATCAGTTACAAGCAAAAGACGAAGATATAATTTTTCCTCCTTTGTTTTTTCTCTGGAATGATGTCTGTATGCGCTCATATAGTTTTGTGAAATTATATTCATCAGGCGTCTATCCAACGCATTTTGCTCAATTTCGGTATCGTAACTGATTGCCGCATTCACAAATTTATCAAGCAAAAAATCTATTATTGTACCTGCTGATATTTCAAGCTTTTGGATATGTTGTGACTCAAACACTTTTTCTGCTGTAATATTCCCCAAAGCTTTCATAAGTACATTGCCATGTGACACTTTTAATATTTCACTTTTGAATGTTCCGTTCATAATGTCAATATAATTTGATGTAAATCCATATATTGCACAACTGATCAAAAAGCCCTGTATACTGACTATCCAATTTTGTACCGCATATAGATCCGGATTGGCAATTTTCTTGCTTTTTGCAATTTCATATTTATTTTCAAGTGTTTTCACAGCATCCAAATAGCATCCTTTTTCCTCACCTTTACACATATTGAGATATGCATCTTTTTTAAGTTCTTCAAGAATCATATCATATGTCAGATAATTTTTCTTTACAGCATCTTCTATGTCCGCTGTTCGATAAGCTATGTCATCAGCCGCCTCAAGCAGAAATGTGAGCGGATATCTGCAACCTACAGCTCCTGTGGATTCACTTATATCATCATACAAGTCCTTTTCTGCATAATAATACCCCATTTTCTTATTCTTGATATCTCCGCTTTTGGTATTAAAATCACATGAAGAAACAGGATATTTTACAATTGTATTTAAAAGAGCGTATGTTAAATGCATTCCATTTTCGTCAACAAGGTAATGCAGTTTTGTTAAAAGTCTTAACGCTTGTGCATTACCCTCAAAGTTGTAAAAATCATTACACATCTGTTCATTGAGCAAATCTTTGACATAATTTTTACCAATTTTTAAGTTTTCAAGATTATTCTTAAACCATATTCTTATTGAATATTCGCCAAAATGCCCGAAAGGCGGATTTCCTATATCGTGAATCAAGCCCGCACATTCAAGGATACTGCAAATTTTATTAATATCCTCATTTGAAGGTTCAAATTCAGAACGAAAGCCACTTTTATTTTTAAAACTGTCTATATGATCTATAATGTACAAAAAAGACGACTGCCCCAAAGATTTTGCGAACGAAGCAACTTCGAGCGAATGCGTAAGCCTTGTGCGGACAAAATCACTTTTATCAAGAGGAAAAACCTGTGTTTTATCCTGTAATCTTCTAAAAGAAGCACTTCCGATTATTCTGTGATAGTCCTTTTGAAATTCATTACGCATATCATTATTATTTTTCTTATTATTTTTATTACTTTGATTGCATTGACGCTTTTCACATAATAATTTTTTCCAATCCATATTGTTTCCACCTTCTTTTTCTTAATGAACTACATCTCTATGCTTTATCTTCCAACTTGAATATACCCTGTACCTTTTTTACATTGTCATCAGGTGTGTCTACCTTTTGCAACAAATCTAAATAAAAAGCTTTTATATCATGGTCTTTTAAAATCCATAGCACTTGATTGTTACTAACAGCAATCTCAAATAATAATTTAATTTGTTCGGATGACCACTCATTATATGCACTCAATTTTTTTACAATCGTGTGCGTACTGATAAAGTCAGAACTGTTTTCCAATGCATATATCAAATCTTCTTTTGCTTTTTCTTCGTCGGTCTGAATACAATTCTTTTTAACATTTTCTGCTTCATTCTTACATTCATAATGGTAGTTTTCAAGTTTTTCATTATATGCTGTTCTGTCTATGATGGATTTGATGAGTAAATCTAATTCAGTTCCTTCAGAATAATCTGCAGGAACAAAATATTTTATTCTGTTATCATTCATCATTTTATAGACTTTCTTTTTATCAATTGTGTCCGGATTATAAACACCAATTGAATGTCCGCCGTATGTATTCACCAATTTCATACACGGAATATCTGTATCGCTGTCACCGATATACACCATATTTCTGAACGGCACTCTTATATCCTCCGGTGCAAAATAATCATTAACACACGGATCATTCACATCTAACACGCCTTTTTCAATTCTAAAGAGAAATTGAGTTTTATTGGTGTAGTTTACAACCTGAGCAGGCCACTTTGCTACTCCTTTTTCATTAAAATAGAATGAGCTTGCATAGATTTTTTCAAAAGCGCCGTTCTTGGCTATCTGAGTTCCTTCAATCATTTCTTTCAAACCGGAAGAAATAATATAATGCTCAACTATTACACCATTTCTAATTCCATAATCTCTGATTCGTTCAAACCACTCGGCTACACCGGAGAATAATTTCACTTTGGAACCATACTCTTCCAACTTCTTTCTGTTAAACACAAAGTTTCCTTCTGCTTCAACCATCATCTTATACATGTAGGCTAAATTTTGATCCATTTTGTTTTCTTCAGCAAGTTCATTAGATTCAAGCCAAAATTTTTTAACATCGTAATTTACTGACTGAATATATCCCTGCGCCTGCATATCATCCGGAGATAGCGTTTTATCGAAATCATAACATATCGCCAATACCGGCTTGTCTTCTTTTTGCTTTCTTTGATATTCTTGAGTTGTCATCTAATAATCCTCACTTTCATTGTTATATGTTTTTATTAAAAATTATTGCGTGATAATATATCACACAATAAAAACTCATTCTTCTTTGGTTCGTCAATCAGATGTTATTTTTTTGAATGTTGACTTACAAAATAATACCTACAAATTTATTTTAGTATGCAATTCAATTTACAGCAAGCTATATATATCATTCACCTTTATAATACCACTAATAACAATATTTTGCAATACTTTTCAATTTTTTTATTCATTGTTTACATTAGCTATTAATACTTTTACACAAATCAAATATTATTCGACTTTTATCCCAGTATGTTATTATAAATATTCCAGGTAATCCATATGCTTTCTGTTTTGCCATGATAAAATCCTCCTGCATTTTTAAATTTATAATTTTTTCAACCTGTTATCAACATTATACCAAAGGTCACTGTATCATTATCTACCCTTTGCTTGCAAAAACAGCCCTGCAAATGGGTACAGGGCTGTAAATTTAAAGATTTATTCATTGCTTATCAGATTTAATCGTCTGTAGCTTTGAAATTTATTTTATTTTCGGTCGCAAAGGTGTGTGCATATGAATCTGTCGGGGCGTGGATTGTTAGGTCTTTTGAGTCTTTGAAGGCAGATTTTCCTATGTAGGACACATTTTTGGTCAGGTAGATATCCTCAAGGGAATAGGATTCTTTGAACGCATTATCGGCTATGAATCTTACTGTGTCGGGAACGACTGTTTCCTTTGCACCGCCGTAATTTATTGCATCATCTGCAATTGAAATCACATCCAAGCCGTCAATATGTGCAGGAATTTCAAGCTTTTCCTCTGTCGACATTGGGTTATAGTTAGTTATTACGCACACGGGCTTGCCGTCATCATAGATAACATCATAATTATAATATTCGCCGTAATACGCACCGTTTCTGATTTTTGAATAATCGGTATTTTTAGCCTCCGGATTTTCAGGCTCGGTCGTATAGTTTTTATAATTGATTTTATTTTCAACCGCAAATTTTTCAGCATAAGAACCCTTTTCGGCATATATCGTAAGGTTGTCAATGCCGTCAAAAGCGGTTTTTGCAATCTTGTTTACGGAGGGCGCAATATAAATTTCCGTTATATTTTTTGAATCCTTAAATGCGTCATCCTTGATTTCACAAATGCCGTTGGGGATAACAACTTTTTTAAGACAATCAAATTCGCTGAAAGCTTCCTTTTCAATAGCTGTTATCTTTGTATTTTCATCATATGAAGTAGGAATATACGCATCGTCCAAGCCGTAATATCCGCCCCGAAACAAGCAGACAGTGGCATAAAAATTTCCGTTTTCATCGTCTTGAAACTGAATTGAAAACTGACCGTCGGCAGAATCCTTTATACTATATTTTTCATCAACAGCCATTTGTTCAAATCTGTTATTTACGATTGTCGCTCTGGCAAGGAAAGACAATCCGAGCAAAGCGACAACCGAGATGCAAAGAACAACGAAAAATTTATGAGTAAACAGTTTACTTTTCATGCAGCTCACCTTCTGTCATTTTCAAAACAACATCACAAACTTCTTCCAAATCCTCTTTGTGATGAGTTGTGATAACCACGAGCGCACCTCTTTCTTTTTCTTCTTTAAGAAGCTTGTAAATCAGCTGTACACCGTCATTATCAAGTGCATTTGTCGGTTCATCAAGCAGGATTATTTTCTGCTTTTCAAACACAGCTTGAGCAATATTCAGCCTCTGTTTCATACCAAGCGAAAACTTTTTCACCTTTAAATCGGACTTTAATCCAACACGCTCAAGCGCTGTTTTTATATCCTCATCGGTGGCGGTTTTCTTGATTTTGCCGAGGATTTTCAGATTATCGAAAGCATTGTACTGGGGCAACAGGTTCATATTTTCAATCACGATGCCTATGCTCGGAGGGAACGACATATCCTTGTGCAAAACCTTTCCGTCAATCACAACAGAGCCACTGTCGGGAACAAGCAAGCCTGCAATTGCTCTCAAAAGCATAGTTTTGCCCGAACCGTTGTGTCCGTAAATTCCGTAGATTTTGCCGTACTCAAAATTGTAACTTACATTATTTAAAATCGGTCTTGATTTGATACTTTTACAATAATTTTTTATTTCTACCATAATATCACCTCAAAAAATATCGGTTTTCTTAAATCTCAAATTCAGAATAAAAATGCACAAAGCATTTAACGCAACTATGAATAACAGGTATCCGTAGTAAATGCTCTCGCCCGACACAGCACCGTTCTGCATTCCGAACATCAAGCTCGGAAAGAGAATCATTTTCCAAATCGGTGCGTCAACAAAATTCTGAACCAAATAGTACGCAATAAAGCAATAGGTGAAAATTCCTATGTTCACAATGTGTGCAGGAATACTGATTTCAAGCAAAGACTGAATAACTATCAGCAAAAAAATTGTCAAAAAGTACATAATCAAAGATTTAAGAGTTCCGCTTTCAACGGGAGTCATACTTTCTCTTGCAACAAAAAAGATTATGAACTGGAACAAAACAATGCAAATCAATGCTATAAAATTGTTAAGACAACGCTTTAAAATCAGCACTGTTTTTGAATAATTGCGTACAATCAACATCTTGCCGTAGCCTTGTTTAAGGTTCTCAATTGAGCCGCTTGTAAAGAAGAGAATAAAACACACAGGCAGCAAAAGCGGCAGAAATTTTGTAATTTCAAGGCCGTAATTGCTTGGAGCTAAACCAATCATAAAGGCATTTTGAAAATCTCCCTGAAATACACAACTGAACAATTGAGCAAAGCACGCAACAATCAGTATTATCGACAAAACAAGCTTACTTTTTAACATTACTCAAAACATCCTTTTTCTGATACAAAAAGTAGGAAGAGAAGATAAGCATAAACATCATAAGCAATGCTCTTAATATAATGCCCCACATATCCGACAGAACCATTTCGCCGTTCATAAGTTTTGACACCACTATGGCATCTCTGAACGGAAGCCATACCCTACTTATCATAAAGGCTACATCTGCAAAAAACTCTGTAAAAATCAGAGCTATGGTGATAATTGGAGCAACTTTTGTAGAAATGATTATTCCGAATGAGAGCATAACGAGCCCTGCTCTGAAATAAAACAAAAACAAAGTCAAAAGTTCAAGTGCCGAATATTGCAGAAAATTCGATTCTAAAATCAGGTTAATGTCAAAGCAGATGAGTGCCGCAACTACGCTGACTGCTTCTATCAAAAATGAAAACAGAAAAGCAAATACCGCACAATCAGCAATTCTTCTTGTAACAAAAGAGGCTCTTGATTTCAGTCTTACAATGTAACTTACATTATCATCGGTAAATATGTAAAACAAAAACAGAACAAACACTACTATGAAAATGCAAGCAACATTACCTGATGCATTAAAATCTCCGTTACCTGCAACTCTGTAAAAAACACCTTTTGGCTTAACTTCTCAGCATAATCCGAATTAAAATAATTATAAAATCGCAAATATGTGTATGTGCAAAGCATAGTGAAAAACACTGCACAAAGCGGAAGTATGATTGCATACTTTTTTAATTTACACCTGATCATACTTAGTCACCTTAAAGAACGAAAACAGAACAGCAACTATATTTATTGCTACTACAAAAATAATTGTAAAAGTATAATGTGATAAAGGATACACAGTAAACGGGGTTAATGCTCCTATGATAGACGGTTTGATGGCAGTCGATATATACCATAATATGAAAGCTAACGGATAAAGAATAAATCTGTTTGGAAATGCCATTGCAAGTGCCGTTGCACCGCTTCCCACAATACCGCCAATGAATGAAAAAACAAGAATATAAAGTATGTTATAAAACATCGGATTGCTGTAAGACTGAAGTAGATTGGGTTCAGATTTCAGCATTTCCACATCATCAGGAATATATGTACCTCCCGCAAAAACAATATGCACCATAAGGAGATTGAGTAAGAGAGGAATTATAAGCACAAAAAATGAAACAGTAAAACTTTTAAGCATATTTAATGCAAAATACTTATTCTTACCTCTTTTGGTGACAAGAATATTTTTGTATCCTATTCTGTAATCTTCAATGCAATCATCCGCAACAATAATTGCCAAGAACAACGGTAAATACCCTGTCAACACGCCTTGAAGTCCTGCCGTCATGAAAGATCCCAAAAAGTAACTAATCCGGGAACAGGAACAGATGCTCCTTTGAACACATCTACAAGAGCCATCAATATATCTAAAATCGGAGCTACAAAAATAAAAAGTATAACTCCTAATTTAAGTTTGTTATTAAATATTCGGGTAATATAATATGACATATTTTTCACCTCAATTTATAGGCTGATTCGTTATATAGTTATATAGTAAATCTGCAAATGACTTATGAGAAATAAAAGTTAATTAACTAACAGTAATTTTTAAAAGCAGCAAAACTTATTAGTATGAAAATTTGTGTTTATCTGTTTCTTCATCCCAATAACCTGCAACATTATACTTATTGCTATCTTCCTTGTTATTGTTCTTAATAGCAAGTCCAACATCCATATTTTGAGCGGAATCATACGCAGCAAAATATTTACAGCCAGTTCCCTGTTTTACAGATTTCACATTTGACACTTTTTCATACCAAGGACCTGAAAGATAGAAGTACATTATGGTACCTCTACCTTCTTCTGAGAAAGTAAAATCTACTTTCCAAGGAACTTCCGGTCCTGAACTACCTCTGTATTCAGCTTTTGAATACCCTTTTTTCTGATTTCCGGGAACCTGCACCAAGAACGGAACATCGTTATCCGAGCCGTATGCCGTTGCACCAAATGCAAAAACAGAAATAAAAACGGTTGCCACAATTGCCATTGCTAATAATCTTTTATAGAATTTCATTTCGTCACCTCATTTTTCTTAATATCCAGACCTCCTCACAAGCCATTGTACAGATTTACCATTTAAACAAACGCAAATGCACGGTTTATCTGTTTAAATTATTTATAATATTTTTATGTTTTTAATTTTAAGTTATTGCATCTTTAGTCGCATACAACTGAAAATTCAGTAGGTTACACTTCAATAAGCTCTGTAATTATTATTGCAATACTTTTTATACATTGACTTTATAATGCTATTATATCACATTTTAATAATATTTCAAGCAAATCAGGTAATTTTTACGACAAATTTTTACACAATAATTTGTAAATATTGCACAATGGCTATTATTTAATATTGTATTGCTATTTGTTTTAATCAACCAATTTCTTTTATATTTAAATTATACAAATGCAAAGTGACTGTAAAATGACTATAGCCCTTTTACAAAATAAAACAGGAAAACAAAGTGACAAATACGCTTTTTGTTTTCCTGTTTAAATTATTTGATATTTTATTGTATTGTTAAAAACTTCCGCACATCAGAGCATTTTCCAATTTTCCGCATCAAACACACCTTTGGTGGTTATTCTCAAGCTTGGGATAACGGGCAGGCTTAGAAACGAGAGAGTCATAAACGGATCAATGCTTTTATCCGCACCGAGTTCATATGCAGATGACTTTGCATTTTCAAGCTTTTCATTTACGGTTGTCAGCGGTTCATCGGACATCAAGCCTGCAATCGGGAGTTCGAGCAGAGCCTTGATTTTGCCGTTTTCAACAACTGCGATACCGCCCTTGCTGTCATTGATTGCGTTCACGGCAACGGCAATATCATCATCATTACAGCCGACTGTGATAATGTTGTGCGAATCGTGGGCAACCGAGGTTGCTACTGCACCCGATTTCAGCGAATAGCCTTTAACATAGCCGACACCGATATGATTTGTGCCTTTGTGACGCTCAATGCAGGCAATTTTCAGAATATCGTTTTCCACATCAATTTTATCTGCTGTGCCGAGATTGCGTGTGAGCAATTCACCGCCGACAAGACCGATAAGTCCGAGTTTTCCGTCAACCTTGAAACTGCTCGGCGTTACGCTGTCAAGATGGAAAGTGTCAAAGCATTTTTCGGCAAGCTTTTCATCAACTGTGGGAGCAGAAAAGTCCTTAACTTCGCCGTCAAAAACAAGCTTGCCACACTTGAAAACAGTTTCAACATTGAAATCTTCAAGATTATCGACAACAACAATATCGGCAAGATAACCCGAAGCAATCGCACCTTTGTTATTGAGCAAAAAGTATCTTGCGGCATGGTGGGTTGCTGTTTTGAGGGCAACAATCGGATCTGCACCGTTTTTCAGCGCCTGTTTTACGATGTAGTCAATATGACCGCCGTAGAGCAAATCACTTGGATGCTTATCATCTGTTGCAAACATACACCTTGAGTAATACTGCTGAGTCAAAAGCGGCATAAGTGCCTTGAGATTATGAGCGGCAGTACCCTCTCTTATCATAATAAACTGACCTTTTCTCAGCTTTTCAAGGGCATTTTCAAAGGTGGAACACTCGTGGTCGGAATAGACACCTGCGGCAATGTATGCGTTGAGGTCATTGCCCGAAAGCTCAGGAGCGTGACCGTCAATTTTCTTGTGATGAGCCTGCGAGGTGACAATTTTTGAAAGCACATTTTTATCGCCGTTGATAACACCGACATAGTTCATCATCTCTGCAAGTCCGAGTACCTTTTTATTATCCAAGTACAAGTCAATATCCTTGCAGTCAAGCTCCGCACCGCTCTCGTCAATTTCTGTGGCAGGCACACATGACGGCATCATAAAATGAACATCAATCGGCAAATTTTGCGATGCCTGAATCATATATTCAACTCCGTCAATGCCCATTACATTTGTGATTTCGTGAGGGTCGGTTATGACTGTGGTTGTACCGTGGGCAACAACTGCCTTTGCAAATTCAGCAGGAGTCACCATTGAACTTTCAAGGTGAATATGTGCGTCGATAAAGCCGGGGAGAACAAGTTTTCCGCTGACATCAATCTCTGTTTTACCGTCATATTTTCCGACGCCGGCAATCAGTCCGTTTGCAACGGCTATGTCACCGCACAAAAATTCATTTGAAAACACATTAAGATACTTTGCGTTTTTTTAAAACAAGGTCTGCCTTTTCCCTGCCTGCCGCAACTGCAATTATTCTCTGCTTTGCTACAAGCTGTCTGTCTGTTTTCTGTCCGTATATTTCCTGCATAAAAGCACCGCCCTTCTTATATATATTTACAAGATTATAGCACTTTGCAAAAGCCATTTCCATAAGTATTTTTCACGAATATTCTTCGCAATTTTTTGCTAAATTGCATAAGATGTGTGCATATTTTCATCTGTCAGGCAATAATAATTTTAACAATTTATTGTGCTAATGTATTGAAATGCACAAACTGCGGTGATATAATTTATTTATAAGTATTATTTTCGGAGGGATAAATTATGTCACACACATACAGCGAATTTTTACCGAGTTACAGCGTGGGAGTTGATTGCTACAAGGCGATTCCCGAAATTGTAAAGCCGTACGGCAAAAAGGCGGTTGCAGTCGGCGGTAAAACAGCTATGGAAAAATCAAAAAAGGCTTTGCTTGAAGGCATCAAAGGCTCTGACATTGAAATCATTGATTTTGTATGGTACGGCGGTGACTCCAGCTATGAAAATGTTGAAAAAATAAAGAACAATCCGTCTGTGCAAAAGGCTGATATGGTGTTCGGTATCGGAGGCGGACGAGCTGTTGACACGGCAAAAACCTATTGTGCTTTATATAACAAACCGTTGTTCACATTCCCGACAATTGCATCAAACTGTGCGTCATGCACCTCGCTTTCGGTAATGTACAATCCCGACGGTACTTTCAAGGAATATTCGTACCACAAAGCCCCTGCAATTCACACATTTATCAACACAAAAATTATTGCCGAATCACCAGAAAAGCTTATGTGGGCAGGAATCGGTGACGCACTTTCAAAGGAATATGAAGTAATTTTTGCGTGTCGTGAAAAGAATATGATTCACACACCGTTGCTTGGCAAGGCAATTGCCTCCGCAAGTACCGAACCGCTCATAAGCTTTGGCAAAAAAGCTCTTGAGGACTGCAAAAACAATGTGCCGACAGAGGCAATTGAGCAGGTTGCGCTTGACATTATTATCACGGCGGGACTTGTTTCAAATTTTACCGTACACGAAAACAATCCGAATCCCGAGGAGGATTATTACTACAATTCATCGCTCGCACATTGTGTTTATTACGGTGCGTCACTCTTTCCGCAATGTGAACGGCAACATCTGCACGGCGAAATTGTTTCATTCGGTGTGCTGTGTCTGCTGACATATGACGGACAATTTGAGGAGCGAAACAGAATTTTTGAATTTAACCACAGTATCGGACTTCCTTGCACTCTCGGCGAAATTGCACTTACTCCGGATGATGTGCCTGCAATTGCTCACAAAGCCGCAAGCGTTGTTGAGTGGAAGTATGTCCCGGGTAATCCGACCGAGGACGCATTCATCAATGCAATTCTTGCAACCGATAAAGCCGGCAAGGAATTTTTAGCTGATAAATAATGAAGTTTAATTGTAACTGACTGCTACATTATTTAGGTAAATGTAGCTCATTTATATAGTTTATTTTCATCATAAATTTTCTGCTATCCTTGCGGGCGTCCAATGAACGCCCCTACTGGATTGTACGAATAACTACAATAATACGCTCGGGCATGATATGCTTTTGACATTACAAACTATCTGCACGAATTGGGAACGGCGGCTCGCCGTGCGGGCGGATAATATCCTCCCGTCTGCAAAAATAACCGTAATTAATAGAATTTCCATAGTGATATATAAAATAATCACTATGTTTAAAATTCAACTCAGATTTAACAACGCTATCCAACAATAACAAAAATAATTTCTTTGCGTTCTCAAAACTGTTAAATTTGCTAAAGTTTTGACAGTACAAAAGCTCCTGCTGTTTTTGATTAAAAAGAACAGCAGGAGCTTTAATAGGTAAAATTATAAAAAGCACTGGCTCAAACTATGTACCGGACAAGGTAAATCAGTACATGAGTTTTATTTTCATCTGCTCACAAAACTCAAGCCATTCCTGTGACGGCTTTTCGTCGGTAATCAGATAATCGATCTTATCCAAATCCAAAAAATTGACAAACGCAGTATGGTTGAATTTTGAATGGTCTGCAAGTAATACCACACACTCGGCACGGCTTGCCATCTCAGACTTCAAATCAGCCTCACCTTCGGAAGAATCAGTTATGCCTCTTTCCATATCAACCCTTTGCATCCGAGGAGAACAAGGTCAACATTGTACTTTTTCATAGCCTCTTTTGCAGGTTTTCCGTAGAAAGAACGGGTTTTTTCATCATAAAGTCCGCCGGTTGAAACCAGCTTCATTTTACAAGTGTCGAGTTCCTGAAAAATCTGTGCAGAAAAGGTAATTGCGGTAAGATTTTCATTGTCCTTAAAAAGCTTAACAGCCTCAAGAACAGTTGTGCTGTTATCAATCATCATCGTATTCACACCGATAAATTTATCAACAAGCAGCTTAGCAATTTTCTTTTTGCTCTCAAGGTTGATTCCCTTGCGTTTAAAGAAATGCACTCTGTCATTCTGAGGAGTTGTATTAAGAACAGCTCCGCCGAAAGTTCTGGTAATGATACCGTCATTCTTCAGCTTTTCAAGATCACGCCTGATAGTTTCTTCGGTTACATTATATATTCTGCTTAAATCCGAGACGAAAACCTCGCCTTCGGTTTCAACCTTTTGTCTGATTTCGTCAATTCTCTTTGCCATAAACATTTCCCTCAACTTTTATTACATACTAACATAATTATCAACAAAAGTAAAGGGAATTCGACTGTTTTTACAATAATTTTAACAATCGGGAGCGTATTCCTTCACTCTATACACAAAGGTGTATTAAGCAACCCTTAATTATTATTATTGAAAAAAACATATTATGCCCGAGCGTAACATTGCAACCGTTCGCACAATCCGTAGGGTATTTACAAAATCTGTTTTTCCATACAAATAAACAACAACTTCCATATACAAAAAACATTCGGGAAACAATGCGTTGCATTTTGCAAACTGTCTTCCCGACTATAATTTTCCATTTTCAATTTTCAACTTTCAATTTAAAAAGCTTACTCTCGCCCTATTAAGACTATCTGCACGAACATAAAAAGGCTGAAAGAACAACTATGCTCTTTCAGCCTTTGATTATAATTTTATTCTTGTTTTATCGGATTGCCGAATTATTTGAGTGCGGCGATTGCGGCCTCGATAAGAGCAATCTGCTCTCTTTCCTTTGCGGCCTGTCCCTTAACCTTTTCAATTACAGCCTCGGGAGCTTTTGCAACAAAGCCCTGATTGTTAAGCTTGCCCTCGCTCTGTGCAAGACGCTTTTTAACCTGTTCAAGCTCTTTGTTGAGTCTTGCAAGCTCCTTTTCCCTGTCAACAAGCTCGTCCATAGGAATGTAAATCTTTGCGTCTGCCGTTACAATGTTTACGGCACCCTCAATTTCAAAGCTTTCTGCAACTTCAACCTCACTTGCTGACGCAAGCTTCTGAATGAACTGTGTGCCGTCCTTGAATGTGTCGGCAAACTTTGTTGCAACATAAACCTTTGCTTTTCTTGACGGTGGAACATTCATCTCTGCACGGCGGTTACGGATTGCACGGATTGCATCCATAATTTTTTTCATTTCGTCCGATGCCTCGGGATAATCAAGCTCTGCGTTGTATTCAGGGTACTTTGCGAGCATTACTGTTTCGCCCTCGTGAGGAATTGTCTGCCAGATTTCTTCTGTGATGTACGGCATAAACGGATGGAGAAGTCTGAGAATTTGATCAAGCACATAAAGAAGTACCTGTCTTGCATTCTGAGCGTCCTCACCGTCACTTGAAAGTCTTGTTTTAACAAGCTCAATGTACCAGTCGCAGTAGCAGTCCCAGATGAATTCATAAATCTTCTGAACTGCAATGCCGAGTTCAAACTTCTCAAGATTTTCGTTTACTTCTTTTGCAACTGTGTTGAGAGTTGAAACAATCCACTTGTCCTCTGTTGTGAGAGTTTTCGGAAGTTCATTCTTAACATCGTGGTCGTCAATGTTCATGTGAACATAACGGGATGCGTTCCAGAGCTTGTTTGCAAAGTTAGCGCAAGCCTCAACACGCTTGTCGGAATAACGCATATCGTTACCGGGTGTGTTGCCTGTTGCAAGGAAGAAACGGAGTGCGTCTGCACCGTATTTGTCAATAACTTCAAGGGGGTCAATACCGTTGCCGAGAGATTTTGACATCTTGATGCCGTTTTCATCTCTTACAATACCGTGCATAAATACGGTCTTGAACGGAGCAGAACCCATATTTTCACAAGCCGAGAAAATCATTCTTGCAACCCAGAAGAAGATGATATCATAACCTGTTACAAGAGTGCTTGTGGGATAGAAATACTCGAGTTCGGGAGTTTTTTCGGGCCAGCCGAGTGTTGAGAACGGCCAAAGTGCCGAACTGAACCATGTGTCGAGAGTGTCCTCGTCCTGATGAATGTGTGTACTGCCGCACTTACAGCACTTTTCGGGTGCATCTTTAGCAACCATAACTTCGCCGCAGTCATCGCAGTACCATGCAGGGATTCTGTGTCCCCACCAAAGCTGACGGGAAATACACCAATCCTTGATATTCTCCATCCAATGGAAGTAAACCTTTTCAAATCTTTCGGGTATGAACTTTGTGTCGCCCTTGCGAACAACATCAATTGCAGGCTTTGCAAGCGGAGCCATTTTTACAAACCACTGCTTTGAAACCATAGGCTCAATTGTTGTGTGACAACGGTAGCAAGTGCCGACATCATGAGTAAGCTCTTCAACCTCTTTGAGAGCGCCGATTTCTTTAAGGTCGGCAACAATAGCCTCTCTTGCCTCCATTGTTGTCATGCCTGCGTATTTTCCGCAGTCGAGAACCTCGGGTTCGTTTTCGGCAAGCTGTCCCTTTGCCTTTAATTCGTTGTATTCTTCAACATCCTTTGCACCTGTAAGGTGACCGTCATATGTAAAGCAACGGACAATCGGAAGATTGCAGCGCTGACCGACTTCAAAGTCGTTAGGATCGTGTGCAGGAGTAATTTTAACAACACCTGTACCCTTTTCCATATCTGCGTGTTCATCACAAACAATCGGGATTTCCTTGTTAAGGAGCGGAAGGATTACATGACAGCCGTGGAGGTGCTTGTAACGCTCATCGTCCTTGTTGACGGCAACAGCAGTATCACCGAGCATTGTTTCGGGACGGGTTGTTGCGATTTCAAGGTACTCGCCTGTTTCCTTAACCTGATAGAGCAAGTGCCAGAAATGACCGTTCTGCTCCTTGTATTCAACCTCGGCATCCGAAATTGATGTACAGCAATGAGACACCAGTTTACCATACGGTTGCCACGGTAGATTTTTCCGTCATTATAAA
>ENA-OQMZ01000386-OQMZ01000386.1-human-gut-metagenome-genome-assembly--contig:-NODE-386-length-19208-cov-7.995283_pt1 | contig 19208 bp, 12 predicted proteins | sample MGYA00242621_ERZ504862 | MGnify/ENA primary metagenome ERZ504862 (study PRJEB26092, sample SAMD00036393) | human gut metagenome | host: Homo sapiens | study: EMG produced TPA metagenomics assembly of... | reverse complement strand
ACTTGCTATCTGATCAAAAAGAATATATTCTCTCAAGTCAGATGCTTAAAGTAGAATGTCATTCCACTATCGGCTGTATCTGCCTGAGCTTCATATCCTGCTTTATTTCCAAGCAAGTATTTCCCATTACTGATAGACTTGATTTTAAAATAATGATTGGCCAGTGAATAAATACTTTGTTCCGAAGAACTTTCTGTCTCTGCTGTTGCTGCATAACAATTACTTGGATATGCAAAACCACCAACAGAAGTTCCAACTAACAGCATTGCCAGTAAAAAAAATACTTCTTTTCGTTTCATAGCATCTATCTCCTCTCTCTTAATCTCTTAATTGCATTTTATCTATTTCCGGCATATAATTATATTGATTTATCGTGTTTTATGTCAATTTATCGTGTTTTTGACAGGAGGAATTACCTATGTATAAAATGAAGTCAGACATCAATTTTTCACTCACACATGAAATGTTGGAAAATGCAGAAAATGAACGGATACATACATCTTATGCACAGGAAAAAGCAATTTCTCGAATGTGTTTCAAACGGAGATATTCACGCATTGGAGAATACCTATTATTCACTCCCAACAACTGTTTACGGAAAGATGACCTCTTCCAATTCCAAATTAAAATTACTTTTTTATGCAAGTATTGCTAATACAACTTTAGTTACCAGATATGCCATCGAAGGAGGACTTAATGAGGAAACTGCTTTTTCCTTAAGTGATGTATATATACGAAAAATGGAACAATGTACCGATGTTGACGCTTTAATGAAATTAAATGAACAGATGGCTATTGAATTTACGCTTCGTGTTGCTGAAGCAAAAAGACGCCAAAAAACTACTATTCACCAGCTATTTCTCACGTCATTGATTATATCTATCATGGTAAAAATAAAACTTTAACCTTAAATCAACTGGCATCTTTAGTTAATTTAACACCTAAATATCTGTCTGCCCTGTTCCATAAAGAAACCGAACAGACGCTTACTTGTTTTATCCATAAAGTTCTTATTGAAAAGGCACAAAATTTACTGGCACATTCCGACTATAGTCTGGGTGAAATCAGTACTTACTTGAATTTTTCATCTCAAAGTTATTTTTATTTCTATTTTTAAGAGATACACTGGTATAACTCCCGGACAATATCGTAAAATGCATCGCCAGATTAGTTGGTAAAATAGAAAATAAAATAAGAATATCGATGATTAAACGTTACTATCGCCAGAACTTTTCTCGTCTTGAAGATAAAAGAAAGTTACCAGTTTTTCCTCTGATAGCTTTCCATTCATTCTTATTCTGTTGGGAACATCGCTGCTTCCAACTTATTCATCTCTGTATCCAAAAGACCATATTTTCCTGAGTTATCTTTTTCCACGGATACGTTTACAGTAACAGCTTTTCCATATCTGTTCTTTTCAAGACTCTTCTGGACACTTTCTGTTAATACAGCTGCAAAGACTTCCGGATCATTTCCATCCAATCCCTGCTTTATTTTTTCATTGCTTACCTCTGTAGAGCTTTGTTGCAATGTCTGAAATACATTGGATGGTTCAACTTGTACACTTACTGTATAGACTCCATCCTCTTCTTTCACATCTTGTACTTTGTATTTTGCCAGTTTCTTTACTTCTGTCAGTTTTTCCGCATAATCAGCAATTCCTTTATCCGTAATGTTATCGGAATCATCAAATTGCTGTTGGATACTCTCATTAAAATCCTCTTCGATTTCTTTCTTGGCATCTTTTTCCGAGATTTCTAACAGATTCGCATAGTCCTTATATTCTCCATGATAGTGTGCATCAAGAGAACTTTGGACGTAGGATTTGGCATCAAAGTCTGGTTGTCTGGAGCAAGCTGATAACAATATACATACTATAATTCCTATACTTATGCACAAAACACAATTCTTCTTTTGCATATTCTCTCCTTCACGCTTTATTTATCTTCAATTTTTATCGAAAATAACATTTTTAAATACTGTTCTATTGACTCCTTTTGAACTTTTCTTTCAATATTATATGGAATGCACATAAAAAACTCCACATAACCATTATCAATAAAACTCAGCAATACTTCTCCATTTTCTGTTAAAAAATGTACATATTTTTTATTACATTTACTTTCAAATTTAATATTCGACATTTGCTTGTATATTTTTTTGTAATGATTTTTTATGCTTACTTCATCTGTACAATCAGTTCCATCACCTATCAAAAAAGAAATATACAACTTATCATAATCTTCATTTCTATATGTCATATAAGAATCTGTATGACCATCACCAATATTTTTATAATGCTCATTTGGAATCGAATAACTAATTATTTTCCCCTCTAATGTTTCAAATCTTTCTGTTTCATCAATTCTAATTTCACATGGTTCAAACATTTTTTTTTATAAACAAGCCCAATTCATAATCCGACATTTCTATAAAATTAATATAATCTTTTTCTTCCGTTTTTCGCGAATATCCCCCTCTATTATTCCGTTCCCATCTTCTAATTTCTAATTCATCTCCATTTTGTTTCAAATCAATTCTTTGATAATTCTTGGAAAATGTTGGAAAACTTTTATATTTTGTTTGTTTCCAAAAATTGTTTAATTGAGATTCGTCTACTTTTGGGGAACTTTCTGCAATTTTTATTCCTTTTCTAATTGCACAGCCTATCTTATCTATTGTTTCTTCAGCCATAATTTCAATTGTAGGTTCGATAGAAATATAACATCCCATAAACCTTTCAATGGCATTAGGCACAATTAAGAAACCATATTTTTGATTATAATATACAGAAATCATATCCGTTTTCTCCTCTCTATTACTTAAGGGGAATAAAATATTCCCCTTAAGCTATTTACTTTGCTATTATTTTCCTACTGTAATAATGAGTTTAACACCTTTATCAATACCATGTTTTGTAGCATTATTAACTGCATTTATCTGAGCTTCGCTTAATGTTACATTTGGAACAACTACTTGTAATTGTCTACCCACTATTTCTTCCGCATTAACAAATTTACCATTAAATGTTTCTCCTATAAATCCTGAAACTTTATTAATGTCCTTGACAATTACCTTTTCCAATTTATTACCATTTTGATAAGTCTTTGCACCTAAGTCTCGGCTTTTAACACTAGTCACAACACCATTTTCTACTTTATCTATGGTCGGGAAATTGTGTCCCAAGTTATTTCCCATAGCTTTGTCAATAATATCTCCTCGCTCTAATGGTGGTTTTTCCCAAGTGCCTTCTGGCAATTTTGTTTCGGTTACTTCTGCAACTAATTTTTTAAACGATTTATCAATCCCATCATTATGGGTACTTCCTGCACTCCTTACTACATTCAAAAGTTTCCCAGCCCCATAACTAAGGCCACCCATAACGCCACCTGTCACTGCTCCTGCAATACCACCGACTAACGTATCTTTTGCTACTTGTTTCAGACTATTTCCAGACAAACCTGAATTCACTGCACTATATGAAGCTCCACCAATAGCTCCAATAACTGCTCCTGAAACCATCGCCGTTCCTAAGCCACCCATTGCTGGCAATGCTGCCAGAACTGCTCCTGCAGCCAAACCGCCTGTTGCAGCAACTACAAGACCAGAAACTGTAACCGCAGTTATACCAATGGCTACTTTTTTCACCGCATTCCAGTCTACTTTTCCAAGCTTATCTGTAATACGATTTGTTGTCGTACACATATGTCGTACCACTTCTGAGCGGATTTCTGCCGTTCTTTCTGAAACATAGGATTTGAAAGATGTATAAGTTTTTCCAATTTTCTGTACCCCATTGCTTACAGAACGAATAAACTGACTTCCTCTGGATGTGATCTTTTGATATGTACTGCTACTGGTTACACGATTTTTCACAGATTGATATGTCTGTTTTGCATGTTTAGCTGCATTTTTGGCAGTTTTTGCTACCCCCTTCACTGTGTTAACAATAGTTTTTGCTGCTTTCTTAGCTGTATTTACTACTGTTTTGACTACCTTTTTCGCAGTATTAACGATTTTCTTGCCGACACTCTTGACTGCTTTCGCTGCTTTTTTAGCTGTACTCTTAATCCTGCTCCACAATGAATGTCCTGTCGGATCACTGTAATTCAGCGGATTATTGGTCGTATAATCGTAGCGGTTTCTGGTCAATGGATTTTCTGTCGTTCCAAGGTCACTATCTTCAGTTGTAAAGGTTCCGTTCTCTGCGTTATAGTATCTTGCCCGCAGATACTGAAGTCCTGTTTTTACATTTGTGGACTCCCCATTGTAACCGTAGTAATTGACACCGTCTGCTGTTCCTGATGTAAGGTTACCGTATGAATCATACTGATAACTGTTCGTCAGATTAGCTGTTTCGGTCAGGATTCCGGTCACGCTGTTTCTTCCGTCATATAAATAATAACTGCTTTCTTCCGATTTATCAACGCTTACCCGTTCTCCGATTCCACTTTCTCCATAAGTATAAGCCTGACGTACTTTCTCGTCTGCTCCATACTCTGCAAGGACTTCTGTATTCTCGCGATTGATATCGTTGATATACTCTGTCAGTGTGTATCCTTTGGCATTGGAACCGCCTTTTACCAGAGAGGCAAGCTGCTCTTTCGGGCTGTTTCCATCTTCGGTACGCTGGTTCGCCGGGATCAGGACTTCATCGCCATAGCAGTCTTCCCATTTATAGGTGTTATCAAGTTCGAATACCCGGTTGTTATCTCCATCGTACATGGCTGCCATCAGGACTGTTCCACCCTGTTTTACTACTGCCAAACGATTCTCTGCTGTGTATTCATAAGTAACCGGATCTGCACTGTTTGTCTTATCACATTCCTGGATCAGATTGCCATCTTTATCATAGCTGTAGGTTGTTCCCGGATCGCCCCAGATCTTTGCATTGGTGCGTTTGATGAGCTGGTTGGAATCGTTGTACTTATAGTTATATTTTGCTTTGCTGACACCATCCTCGATCTTCTCGTAAGAGGTCCGGTTTCCAATCTTGTCATAAGTATAATTATGGACTGTCTTTTTACCGCCCTCTGCTTTTTCTGTACAGCGTGTCAGTTCCCAGTTGTCATCGTATTCATAGGTACGTGTCGTCTGGATCTCTTTTTCCTGATGCTCACAGTCTGCTTTGTCTGTCTCTTTCTGTGTATCGCCCCAGTTGTACCAGTCTTCCCAGCTTGGCGTCTTTCTTGTTCCAGCTTCCAGTTCCGTAGCTGTTTCTCCAACTACATATCCCTGATCATTGTACTTGTACTCATAAGTACTGATTACTTTGCCGCAGGAACCACAGGTATTCACAATCTTTGTGATATGATCTTCTGCATCGTAAGATACTTCCGTCTTTGTTCCATTACTTCTAGTAACTTCTGTCACACGGTTCAGTGCATCATGCTTGTAAGTGGTTACTTTTCTATTACGGTCTGTCAGTTTTACCAGATTATCATTTAAGTCGTATTCATAGCTGATCTTTGTCCCATCCGGGTATACGATTGCCTGCAGATTATCTGCGTCATCATAAACGTAGCTGACATCCTTTTTCGAACCGCTTGTCACTTTGGTGATTCTTCCAAGTGCATCGTATTCGTAGCTGCTCTTGCCTGTCTGATCCTTCATGGATACCCGTTCCCCGGCACTGTTATATGCGTAGGTCACGTCCTTTTCGGATGTCTCGCCTTTTGCGTCCTGATAAGATTTCTCCAACAGGTCATTCAGTTTGTCGTAATCATACGTGGTTTTCTTGCCGCTTGCCTGTGTATGTCCGGTCAGTCTGCCTTTTTCATCATAGTCGAATTTCTCCGTTCTTCCTGCCGGATCTTTGATGGATGTCAGGTTGCCTTCTAAGTCATAAGTATAATTCGTTGTCTTATTTGCTGCATTGGTGAAGGTCACCAGGTTATCCATGTTGTCGTAACCATAAGTTGTTACACCGCCAAGGGCATCAGTTACTTTGGTCAGGTTGTCATTCTTGTCATATTCCAGATGGCTCTTTAATCCGGTCTTATCTGTAACAACCTGAATATTCCCATGTGCATCGTAATCAAATCCCGTTGTGAATCCACGCTTGTCTGTAATAGAAGTTACCCTGCTGTCCTTATCATAGGTATAGGATTCCTTCTGCCCCAGTGCATCGGTCTCTTCTGTTACACGGTTGTCTTTATCGTAGACTGTCTTTGCAACATAGCCCATCGGATCTGTTACAGATGTAACATTATAATTCTTATCATATCCATAGCTGGTCTTTCTTCCACCCGGTTTGGTGATCTCAGTAATATTTCCTGCCGGGTCGTAAGTGTAAGCAGTTATCTTACCAAGCGGATCAGCTGCAGAAGTCATCTGACCTGCCAGGTCATAACTGTAGGTATTGCTCCGTCCAAGCGGATCTGTCTCCTTCACCAGATTGCCATACTTATCATAAGAAAAGCTGGTTGTTCCATCCAGTGCATTGGTAGAAGACTTCATGTTATGGAGCTTATCGTAAGTATAAGTAGTGGTACTCTTTAAGCTGTCGCTTTCTTTTACCACGTTGTCCACTTTATCATAAGAGAAATTTTTAGTATAACCCAGTGGACTGGTCATACTCTTCAGACGTCCGGCTTTATCATAACTATAGGTATACTCTCCACCATTCGCCTGTGTCATCTTTGTGACATTGTCATTCAGGTCAACACTGTACTGTGTCTCATTTCCCTTTGCATCCGTTACAGAAATGACATTGCCATGCTTGTCGTAATCATATTTGGTAACTGCTCCCTTTGGAGAAATCTGTTCCGTCATGTTACTCAGGCTGTCATATTTGTATTCGGTAATGAGTCCCATCGGATCTTTTGATTTGGTAAGATTTCCAATGGCATCATAACGGTATTCATTTGTTTCTTTTAACGGAGAAGTCTCACCGATCTTGCGGTCCAGTTCATCATACTGGTAGGTTGTCGTATTTCCATTTCCGTCTGTCTGGGATACGAGATTGTCATTTTTATCGTAAGCATACTTGGTAACCGTACCGTTTTCATCGACAGATTCCGTCACATTATCATTTCCGTCATACTTAAAGGTGCTGGATGCTCCCAGTGGATTTGTCTGAGAAATAACCCGGTCTTTCTTATCGTAAGCGTATTTATATGTGGCTTCCTCTTCTTCTGTCATGGATAACTGGTTGCCGACTTTATCGTAGGTAAAGGTTGTTTTATGACCTTCCGCATCCGTTACCGCTGTAATGCGGTCCATAACATCATATTCATAAGATGTGATACTTCCGTCTGCTTCAGTAAGTTTCAGGAGTCTGCCGTACTGATCGTACTTGTATGTTGCTGTCCTGCCAAGTTCATCGGTCTGTGTCAGTACATTTCCGGCACCATCATAAGTATAATCCATACTGTTTCCACCATTGTCGGAGGAATGGATCAGGTTGCCTGCTCCGTCATATTGATAGGTAATTACGAGTCCCTGTGCATCCGTACATTTTACAAGCTGTCCGATGGCATCGTACTCCATCAGCACCTTGTCCCCTGTCGGCAGTATTATGGATGTGTTATTTCCCTCTTTATCATACACATAACTATACGCATTGCCGAGGGCATCTGTCATCTTTGTGCTGTTGCCCTGTGAATCGTATTCGTAAGTGGTCTTTCCTTTCAGGGCATCCACCGTCTGTTCCAGATTGTCGGTGGAATCATATTTCATTGCTGTAATGTTGCCCTTTGCATCGCTTACCGATGTCATGTTTCCATTACCATCGTAAGTCATGGTACTGGTATTTCCATTTTCATCGGTAGAGGATACCAGATTTCCATTTAAGTCATACTTCATGGATACGGTATATCCAAGGGCATCTTTGGATGTAGTCAGATTTCCTGCCTTGTCGTAAGCATAAGTATCTGTTCTTCCCTCTTCATCGGTAGAAGATACCAGATTTCCTGCTTTATCATAAGTATATGTGGTAGTTCCACCTTCTGGGTTGGTTTCACTTAAGCGGTTTCCTGTATTATCGTAGGTATAAGTCCAGGTTCTTCCACTGTCATCTGATTTTGATACCAGATTGTCTGCCGCATCATAAGTATAAGTGGTAACTGCACCTAATTCATCTGTCTCTTTAGCGAGTCTTCCGCAGTTATCATATTCCTTGGAATGGCTGCTTCCATCTCCATAAGTAATCTTGGTTTCATTTCCTAATGCGTCATATTCATATTTGGTTATATTACCAACTGCATCTTTGGACTGAAGCACCTGTCCAAGAGAATCAAACTTGGATACGGTTGCATTTCCATTTCCATCGGTATATTTTTTCAGATTTCCTGCTTTGTCATATTCATAGAGCTTTGTTCCAAAATCTTTATTACTCTCTTCTATGACACGTCCCATGCTGTCATACTTATAAGTAATTGTATTTCCTTTTGCATCGGTTGCTTTGACCTGCTGATAATTCTTATCATAAACGTAGCTGATCTGATTTCCTTTCGGATCTGTACCACTGGTCATGTTGTACATCTTATCATAAGTATAAGTGGTGGTATTCCCCAGTGCGTCAGTACTTGCTGTAATATTTCCCACACCATCCAGCGTATAAGCGGTCACACCGCCATCGGCTGCTGTCTTGGAAGTCAGATTGCCATTCGCATCGTAACTGTTCGAGGTTACATTTCCAAGTGGATCTGTCATGGTAACTGCACGATTCATCGCGTCATACGTGAATCCCCATGCTGCTCCATTTCCATCCACATATCCGGTCATGTTCGGTCCGTCATACGAATACGTTGTTGTGACACCTCTGCCGTCTGTCTGGGATACCATACGATGTTTGTCATCGTAAGTATAGGTAATGGCTGTTCCATCCGGTTTTGTAGATGTGACCATATTTCCATTACCGTCATAACTGTAAGTAACCGTTGCTCCGTTATATCCAGTTGCACTGGTCAGCTTATTCTGCTCATTATAAGTATAAGAGGCTGTCTTTCCATCCTCTCTTGTCTCCGTTGCTACATTGCCAAATGTATCATAAGTGTAAGTTTTTGTTCCGGCTGCTGTCGTTTCGGAAGCAAGCTGATTCTCTGCATTATAAGTCTTTTCACAGGTTGTTCCATCCGGATATTCAATGGATGTTGTGCGGTACTGATCATCATAATGATAAACGGTCTTATTTCCTTCGTTATCCGTTGTTGTAGTAGAACTCTTTCCGTACTTGAAAGTTGCCGTTCCTTTTTCTGCATCAGTCTGCTCTACAACTCTTCCTTCTTTATCGTAAGTATTCTTTACAACCGTATTGCCATTCTCATCTTTCCAGCTTGTCATACGGCTGTCATCATCATATTTGTACTCTTTTGTTGTTCCATTCGGATCTGTTACAGATATCAGATTTCCCTGCTCATCATATTTGTAAGAAACTTTTCCACCATCTGGAAGAGACAGTTCCTTGATATGCCCGAATTTATCCTGTTTTACCCCGAATGTTTTTCCGGATGGTGTTGTAATCTTACTCAGATTATAATCATCGTCATAATCTAATACTGTCTTAAATCCATTCACATCCGTTACATAACGTAAAATTCCATATTTATCAAATGACCAGACGCTCTGATCCGCATCTGTCAGTTCCCATCCGATGTAGTCATGGTCTGTATCTTTATAGCTGACTGCTTTTAAATCATATACATAACCATCCGGAGCAGTGTAGCTTCCATCTTCATTCTTATCAAAGATCAGATAACTTCCGTCCCCTCTCATATACAGAAGACTTCCGTCCTCCATTTGAGAAAGTGACTGGTCATAGTTAAAGCTCCATCCACGTCCGAACATGGAATGCTGGTCTGTTCCTTTGGAATTGTAGCTTCTTGTAATGGAGAATTCTCCATTCAGTTCATTCATCGTCGCATCGGACTGATCCATGTAGAAGTTACCAGTATTTAAGTTGACTGGTTCAAATCCAAATTCACAGTGCAGGCCTCTTCCCATCAATGCTCCGTCAATCCGCATCTTATCCTGATCGGTAAGCGGTGCAGGACTATATGGAACATTTGTCTGTGGGTTACGGATAAAGATCGTGTTATTTGCGACTACCAGTGCGTCCATAACCTGATTGTCTTTCATAATGTTCTTAAGCGGAACACCATAATATTTTGCAATCTTCGGGAATGTATCAAACTGCTTCACTTCATAGATCACAAAGCTGTCACTGGTCACTTCTTTTCCTGTTTCCAGCTTTCCATCAATCTCTTTCGATGCTTTTGCTTTGATCTTATAAAGCTTGTCCTTCGTCAGCCCTGAATACAGTGCACTCTGCCAGTTGGAATCTTTGCTGTAATACTTATTCGCCTCCGGGAACTGCTTATTGTATTCAGTACTGTCTGGATAGGAATACAATGGTTTTGCATCTGTTTCGTGATGTTCTTCATTTTCCTCATCTGGAAGCAGATAATATTCTACTGTAGATTTGCTCTTTGCAATTCCGTCTGCAAATACGGCATCAAACTTCAGCTTTCCATTTGTATTCTTTTCTGTCATCGGGCGAAGCAGGATCGTTGTTTCATCCAGTGACATATCTCGCAGATATGGATCTTCAGCCGGTGACCACTGGATGCTGAGTTTCGGTCCATAAACGGATGCCCTGTTATTCAGTACCTCACACTGCATAGAAGCTCCAAGGTTATTTGCCTCGGCAATGGCTACCAGTGCAAATCCGTTATTCGCATGAGTTCCCTGCACCCAGTCATTGACCAGATCTTTGACGTCATAATTGATATAGCTGTTCCTGCTGGTACTTGCATTCTGTACATCCTGAAACGTAAGATTTACTGGTTTTGTTTTCCATGTGATGGAGGTGTTCCACGACTGATCTACACGATAAAGTCCAAACTGGGATGCACCACCACTGTATGCAGTTTTCTGACTGACTGCAAATGTTGCACTGTCAATTTTGGAATCTTTCGGAATCTGACTAAAATTTGAATTTACTTTGATATAAGTCCGGCAGTTCTGGTGTGCAGTACCAAATCCTGCAAGTTCCCAGACTTAATACCATCATCAAATCCGACATACGGATAATTGTTGTCACCAATCTGACTGGTAGGACTTCCCTCTTCCACACCGATCATGTTAAAGGAACTCTTCTGAATCTCTACTGGTGTCGGATCGATCCTGACCGGATACTGACGTTCTTCTGCCGAAAGCCAATCCCTATCTGGTTTTACGGTCAGGATTGTTTTTCCATCTTCTTCCCGAAGTTCCAATGTGATCAGGAAACTGATTTCCCCGGCAGCATCTTCCATTGATGGCGTCTCCAGAAGATACTTCGCATCTTTGATTGTCTTCCCTTCCGGATAGATATAGACCTGATTGTCTTTTACTTCTGCCTGATACCCCGGAATCTGCAGCTCGTATTCATAGACTTCCCTGTCTGTTGGCTGCTGAAGTACGATATCTTCCTTAATGCTGGAATCCAGTACTGTATACTGAACATCTGCGCCCTCGTAAACTTCATTATAAAGGATCGCATTGTCTTTAATAACGGAATGTGTATAATCTCCATCTACCGGAATGATCCCGATTCTGGTCTTTCCATTTTCAATCGTTACACCATTCTCTTCTGACATCTGTTCCGGAAGAAGGATAGCATAATCGTTTGCCTTGTTCTGATAAACTTCTGTTTTCTCTTCCTTTTCTTCAGTTGCCACTACACTGCTGGCTTCCTGTGCTTCTTCGGATGCCGGAGTATCTGCTTCTTCTGGTTTTACAAGTGTATTATCAACCAGCTCGGTATCTCCATCCTCATTCTTATAAGTTCCGACATAACCTCCATAAACGGTTGTATACTGCTTGTCCCCTGTCTTATAAGTCTTGGAAATGGCATCATAATCAATCAGTTCACCTTCCGGTTCTTCTGGAATCGGATAGTAATCCTGTGGTTCTTTCAACTCCACTTCTTTTTCCTGCGGATTTTCTTCTGTTTCTTCCGCTGGAGTTGTCTGTTCTTCCTGCGTCTCTGTATCTTCTGATGGCGTCGTTTCATTTTGTACGTCCGCATCAGACTGCTGACTCTTATCTTGTTCTCCAGATGTGGAATCTGTAATCCCTGCTTCCTCTTCCGTCAAAGCCTCTGGTCTGGAGAAATCTGCATTCTTCTGTACATCCTCAATGGCCTCTTTTGCCTGTACAAAAATAGGCTCTGTTCCCTGTAGTGCCATCAGGAGTGCAAGTACTAAGGCTATAGCGACTTTCGAAATCTCTTCATAGTCTCTTTCTCCCTCTTGTAATCTTTTTCTATAATTCCTTTACAAAATAACCGCTACCCTCCTTTTTTCTGACTTTGGCACTACTATAATCTAAAAAATCACAAAATTTTCATAAATGGTAAAAATGCCCCTTGAGGTGGCAAAAATAGACGAAATCGGTCGAAAAAAATAGTAAGACACCATCGCCTTACTATTTTTCATCTAATTTCATATATAATAATATTTTCACTTGAAAGGATTTCTCCGTATGGCAGATCTCCATCTGACCATGATATTTTTCTACTACGAGTTTCACATTTTGTAATCCTATTCCATGTCCTTCTTTCCTGCTTTTCGTTGTCAGATAAATTCCATTCCGCACTTTTGGTGTATCTTTTATGCTATTCTCAATCTGGATATTCATGATTCCTTTTCCATAATACATCTGAAACGATAATCTCCTTTCATCTGAAGCTGCTGTCCCACGAATAGCATTATCCATAAGATTTCCCACTATTATACTTATATCAAATAATTCTTCCCCTATATGATTCGGTATTTCTACAGAAATCTCCGGATTTTCAATTACTGATTTCGAATCTTCCAAAATATAATTCAGCAGATTATTCATATTACGGTTTTCTGTATATAAATGATGACATAAGGCTGTTCCGGCTATATTCTCCATTTGTTTCAGATACGATAGAATCTCTTCATTTCCTCCCGTTTTTGCCATTGCCCCTATTGTTGTAAGATGGTGCTTGTAATCATGATGTATCTTATTCAGCCTGTCCTGTGATTTCATCATCATCTCCAGTTCTTTTGCATACTGGCTCATCTGAATTTTCATCTCTTCCTGTTTTGCTGTTTCAATATAACTTTTCTGAACCTCATCGTGCAGATAGAAAATAAACACATTGATAAACAGTAAGAATAATACAATCGTAGACCGCACACCTCTTCTGTCTGGCAGCAATATCCTGATACAGACTATAATGCTGATCACCGGGACAGAAAGCATAGCAAGCCAATGACGGTTCTTTATATAATAACTTCTCTTTACACCTACTTTTCTTTCAATAATGACTTCCAGTAAAAAGAATATAAAATTTCCCATTACAATAGTTCCCGGTCCCATGTGATGATGCACCGGATTTCTTGCTACCGCATACCGTTGAAAGAACACGATTGGAATCCCATCACATAAAATTCCCATAATATATACCATAAGTGTATTCCAGACATGATGTTGCCAGTCTGCCTGATATGCCACTGTTATAATTAACAGAGCTATCAGCTCAAAGATCAGATCTCCGTACATCGTTCCCCACTGCATGCTTCCCCAGCATGAAAGCAGATATGCACAAAAATATGCAAATAGCTTTTGTGTATCCTCATTTTTTGGATACAGGATGGTATTGTAACGGAACACAGTATAAATCCAGAATAATTTACTTGTCAGATAAGTGATCAAATGGATATTCATAATCTTTTCTTCTCCGTTTGTAATAGTCTTTCCCTGACCTTCTTGCGATTTGCTTTACTGATACTGAGACGTGTCTTGTCTTTCATAACCACGTTGTCATATTCGTAATGCTCCACGTGTTCCATATTGATGAGATAGGACTTGTGAATCAGTAAGAAATATTCTTCTGTTACATCCGCTACATCCTTTAATTTTCCTCGATATTCATATTCTTTTTCCGATGTCACGATATGTACTCTTTTTCCCAGACTATAAAAATACAGGATCTTGTCATAAGAAATCTTGTGGATTCCTTTTGTATCCGTATATTCAAATATTTTCTTCCGTTCTTTTAACAGTTCCCGTAATTCACCTATCACCCGGAAAAGTTCTTCCTCTCGGATTGGCTTTACAAGAAAATCAAATGGATGAATACGGAATAATTTCATAGCATATTCCTGATATGTTGAAATATAGGTAATCCGCAGTTCTTTTCCATAATTTTTCTTTCGTATCTCCGTTCCGATATCAATTCCATTCTCATGTTCCAGACAAATATCAAGGAATAACATATCGTAGGATTCTTCTTCCAGCCTGTTAAGAAGCTGCTCCGCAGAATAGTATATTTCTATAGATATCTGACAGTCATTCGCTTTCCCATAATGGAGCAGCTTCTGTTCTAACCAATTACATAGGATGATGTCATCATCACAGATTGCAAGTTCTAGCATATTTTCTTACCCTCAGTCTTTCGTAACACGACAAATGGGGAAAAGAATCCCCTTCAATTCTTTTCCCGAATGGACATCACTAATTTTGTGTCATTTTTCCGATGCAACAGCACCACTTCCTTTGCTGTCTTATTTTGTCCTCTATATAATAAACACTTGAACAAGAAAAAACTGTCGCCATTTTATAATTTATTTATATTTTTTATGTTTTATTTATATTTTATCCAAATATTACAGCGATAACTAATAATGTCACCCCCCTGCATTATTCTTTTTATTTTTAGCGTCATTTGATAAAACATCAACGTTTTTGATGGCAAAAAGGGAACCTGCAAAACCAGATTCCCTTTAAAATACATGCTCTTCTCTAAAAGGATGATAAATCCACCATCCTCTGCTTATTTTTAAAAACTTTTTCCTTTTTTACAATACTTATAAATATTAAATGGTTTTTCTTTTTTTTCAAATAAAATCCCTGTTGTTTTAATAATTTTTATAAGTTCATCCGACTCCATATCTGTCGTTTTAAATATAAATATTTTCTTTTCATTTGTTATGAAAAAAGAAGTTTTATATAAGAACATTCTATCAATATTTTTAAATTCATAAATTTGATCTTCATCTATTTTAATTGCGTTTTCATGATATCCACCGTTTCATATCCTGATCTACCCCAGACAAATTCATGAACATTTTTTTCAAAATTTTTACCAATCATTTGATACCAAATAATCCAAGCCACACAAGCCACACAAGTTCCAATCCCTATTCCAAACATCAAATAACTTTCCGACAGATAACAATTAATCGACAGTAAAAATTCTACAGGTGTAAAAATATAGATAATCATTCTACTTTTCTGTCTTGTTTTAAATAATTGATTAGGAATTATAAACCCAAGCGAAAGCATTCTTTCTAATTCTTCCCTATCCTCATCTGACACAATTGATTTAATATGCATTCTTCTTAATCCCCCTTTTGCCAGAGGTCCTCTTTATAAAATCGAACCTCTGGCCATTGTCTCTTTTATTCTTTTACAATTTACAGCGCTTGAATCAACAAACCAAAAACAGTACCTGCTCCAGCTGAAAATAAAGCAATAATTGACGGAATTGCATTTACAACTAATGCACCCGCAAGAACTAATATTACGGCTCCTGCCAGTATATTACTATGCTCTTTTGTGAATTCTACAACATTAAATTCAAGACCACTATTAGAATTTAATGTCATTGTAAAAATCAAAGCAACCGATATTGTCCACTCTTTTTCCTCTTCTGGCAGCAAATCTGATGTACTAAATACAATGGAAAACTCTACACTATTGGCAAAAACATTATTTATTTCAAAAGCAATATTACCAGATTTAACCGATAAAGCAATTTTTTCTATCGTATTTCCAAAGTTATCTGCTCCCTCTATACCTGTATCTGATAAATTTGATGAAATCTCCATAATTTGATTTTTGCAAGTTTGTGTCAATTCTCCATCATTTCCTATATCCACTTTTATATTATAAATTTTACCAGTTGAACTTTCAAGCGATGTGGATATTTTAGTAGAAATATCAATTGCTCCTTGAGGACTCATCATTGTTCCCAGTGAAATTTCCTTATCATACTCCACACCCACATCCATAATTTTATTCAGATAACCAAGCGGCTCCATTACATTATAGACATATTGATTTCGTGCTATTTTTACCTTTGCCCGAAGATTTTCTTGCGCTATTTCCTCATCTGTTTTTGTCGATACGGCATCGAACTTTTTAAATCCAGTATCTCTCCCTGAATATGCATCTTTATCCAGTGGGAACGAAGGTGATGAAGAAAATGAGTTCAACTCACAAAATTGATCAAATGCCCAGTTCTTCGGCATCGAATATCCCAAATTACAGCTAAATCCAGTTGACATATCTGCCACAAATGATTTACTTGCCAATCCTGCTTCATAAACTTTAGTACATACATATCTTGGTGCATAAATGCCGACTTTATAATTTTTATCATTTGTCGAACTGAAAAAGATCATGTGAATCTGTTCAAAATAAGGTATAATAAATGTATCAATCTGATATGAATAACAATCAAAATCCACTGCAAAGTATATAGTCGTTCCACTTGGTATACCGATTCTCTCGGCTGCTAAAATTGCTGTCTGTGCATCAACACTTCCCTGGGACGGATCCTTAAAATAGTTTAATTCATATCCTCCATCCTGATATATCGGGAATACCGATAATCCTGCATTTTCAATGTTTTTCACTTCTGTTGATGTCAAATATTTCGGTGTATGTTCTTTTCCAACAGAACCTGTCAGATAACGTCCTACATGAGTATACCCTGCATTTTTTATATCTAATGCCTGTTGTTTATTTAATACTGTTGCACAGTCACACGCTTTTGCTGCCCTGTTTGTATCGCCTTTACTCGTAAGCAATGATTTCATAGTAGAAACATTTACTTTTCCTTTTGTTACAAGTCCAATTCCTGTCAGACCATAAAACTCCTGAAATTCTGACACCTTTGACTCTGTAGTCGAATCAAACACGCCATCGAATCTTCCCGGATTATATCCGTTAAAATATAGTCCGTATTGAGCAATCTTATTAAATGGAACATATTTCGTCGAGTTCTGTCCGTTCTGTAATGTACCCGGAAACGCATTTGTTGTTGCATCGCCAAAATTAACTGAATTCAAATCTGTAATTAATTCAGTTGTAACTCCTTCAGCCGCCTGCAATGCACCAACTAAAGACAAAATTGTCTGTCTTGAGGCAATTCCATCACAAGGTCCAACACCAATAACATCTGACCAGTCACTATTTAATTGCTGTTGAATAAGAACAATATTGGAATCCCCACCAGAAACCTTTGTAAACCAGTTTAGGGATAACAATCCAGACCAAACTTTCCAATCAATTTTGCCCGTAACTTCCAGTCCTGCATTTTCCTGCATCTTTTTAACTGCATTTACTCCTGATGTATAATAAATTCCAGTAATTCCTCCAGCAGCATATCCTTTGCAAAACAGAGCACACTGAATCAAGCATACATTAACCTGCGGAGTATCATTCGGATCCATTTTTGTAATAATGGCTAACTTCTTCATGGTATTAATAGTAAGTGGTCCAACCGTTCCTGTAATCGTTGAGATTCCATTCTGAATCTGAAATGCACGAATGATTCCCTGCATCACGGCTGTTCCGGTCTTTCCATCTTCATCCAGTTTTACCCAATCCTTATGTCCACCAAACATCGCATTTAAATATTTTTGTGCTGCTTTTACATTCTGATCACTCATATTCACTACCTCCTAATTCAAGTCAATTATAAAGATTTCTAACTCTTTATATGTCTATCACTAAAAGTTACAATAACAATTTATCAATCAACTGTGCCTATTTTGTGACTATTTTCCAAAGAATTCATTAACTCCCTTATAAAATCCTTAACAAATTATGAAAGAAACCATCAATTTATCACCCCATATCCCATTATAGAACTGTAATCTACTGCATAATTTCTCTGCCGTACCTGATCACTGGAATTTCCCTCAATCGTGTAAACTCTTCCACCTTCACACTTTTCTACTATTCCTACATGATCCGATGTTCCATCATGATCCCAGTCAAAAAAGATGATCATTCCAGCTGTCGGAGTTGTTCCGCCACTCTGCCACTTATTCTTTCCCTGAAACCAGGACACTCCATCACTGCACAATGAGAATTTAGGAACATTCCCACTTGCAATCAGACCGCTCTGATCCGCACACCAGCTTACAAAACAGGCACACCATTCTACCGACTGTCAAATCCGTACCAGCTCCAGAACTTCTGACCGCCACTGTTTCCAAGCTGCCCCATTGCAACCGACACAATCTGCTGATTACCAAACAAACCAGCAAACAGGCTGCCACCGGAATAATACCGCATCACATGGGGAACGTATTGGGGATCTCCGTAACTGCTCCATCCATGCGAAGCTGCCTGTTCCTGTGAAAACTGCAATGCATTGGCTTCTGTATAACCGCCTCTTTGCAATGCCCATCCTATGTAGCCATTTCCATAGTTATATCCCTGCCATGCAAGTTTCAGCTTGTCCAGATCCTGTGGACTGCTGCATCCTGCCTGTCTGATACAGTCTGCAAAGGTCTGTACTCCAACCTCTATCGAATAATCCGGATCAGTAATAGAACCAGGAGTGTGTGGGAATCTTGTATTATATGGACTTTCCGAACACTGCATCGGGTCTGTTCCCCTGCCTCCAGATTCCTGCATCATGATGGCCTGTATCGCAGACACATATTCCGGAATGCCGTATTGGGATGCATACTGCTGTATCACAGAAGTATACGCAAGCACTTCTTCACTTAGGGATTCGGAGCTTTCCGAATTACTGCTGAAAGCTGCTCCTGCAATGATTCCCACAATCAGAATAAATACCAGAAGAAATGCACTACCTCCGGCAGCAATCCATTTTCCCATTTTTTCAAGAGCTACTACCCCTTTTTGAATCGCTGCTGTAATTCCCTGTACGGATAACTTTGAACCCTTTCCAGTTACCTGAAGGACTGCTTTTCCACTTTCTGCCGATGCCTGTGCTGACTTTCTTGCCATCTGGGCTGCTCTTGCTTTCTGCATCGCCTGAAGACTTTTTTCCATCTGCTGTTTCTGCATGGATGCCTGTGTCTTTATTTTTCTTGAGACAGACCGGATACTTTTACCACTCTCGGTGCTGCTTTCACCTGCGTTTACCATTCTCCTTGCAAGTGCTGCCTGCTCCGTTTCAACTTGATTATTTCTTCCGTTTC
>ENA-OQMZ01000385-OQMZ01000385.1-human-gut-metagenome-genome-assembly--contig:-NODE-385-length-19209-cov-4.374332_pt1 | contig 19209 bp, 20 predicted proteins | sample MGYA00242621_ERZ504862 | MGnify/ENA primary metagenome ERZ504862 (study PRJEB26092, sample SAMD00036393) | human gut metagenome | host: Homo sapiens | study: EMG produced TPA metagenomics assembly of... | reverse complement strand
ACGCCGAAGGCGAGGCCGGGGACACGACCGAGGGCGAGGCGCCTGCCGAGGTTGCCGCCGAGTCTGTCAACGATGCCCCTGCCGACGGCATGCCCTCCGAGCCCGACTGCCCGCGGAGCCTCAGGGCGTCCCGAGCTTTGACGACGAGCCGCAGGAGGTAATCGATACCGAGGGCGCGACCGCCGAGAGCCATGAGGCCCCCGCTGCCGTCTACGGTGGCGCGGCGACGGCTCCGGTTGCCCCCGCGCACGAGGAGCGCTGCCGCTCGTTGACGGCGCCGGTGAGGACCCGGCCGCCACAGTGGCCATGCCTGCCATGCCGCAGGAGTAGGCTCACCCGCTTATCACCACTCATGTACCTGCGCCCTTACCGTACGCAGATGAGCAAGACGGCAAGCGCTGTGCTGCGGGTATAATGGACAGCATTCAAACGGTGGGCGCCGAGGTGCCCGCAGGAGAGGAATGAACATGGGTAAGACTTTCAACTTTATCTCGGGTGCGCTCTTCGGTGCTGCCGCCGGCGCCATCATCGGCGTTGCCCTGGCTCCGCGCTCGGGCGCCGAGACTCGCGCCATGGCTGCCGATATCGCCAACGACGCCTGGGATAACATGCGCGACACCTACGAGCACGGTGCCGAGGAGGCCCGCGCTGCGGTCAACGATTTTGGCCCGATGGTCGACGCCAAGACCGATGACCTGCGTGCCAAGGTTGACCTTGCCCGCGAGCGCATGGACCAGCTGCGCGAGCAGCTCAACGACGCCATCTCGGGCGGTAACGTGACGCCCGCCGCCGATGTCGTGGTCGAGAACGCCGTCGAGGCCGACACCGAGGCCACGGAGCCTTCGACCGAGGCATAATGCGCGCCGGGGATTTTGTCGGCGCCAAGATCTATCGCAAGCCTACCGAGGATAAGCGCACCAAAAAAGACGGCACGCCGCGCAGCCCTAAAAAGCTCGGCAAGATTCACTTTCCGGTCTTTACCCCGGGCGGCACGCGCGTGGTGGGCTTTATGGTTCGCCAGTCCGATATCGCGGGTATGATCGAGCGCCCCGACCGATTTGTGGCGCTCGATGCCATTGGCGTCTACGAGGGCGCCATCGCAGTTGACGACGTCAAGGGCACCTACGATGCCGCTGCGGCCAAACGCCTCGACATCAACCTGGACGATTGCATTATCTGGGTTGGCATGGACGTGCGCACGGAGTCGGGCGATGTCGTGGGCTATTGCTCGGATGTGGAGTTCAAGCCGCGTTCGGGCGTCGTGCAGACGTTCTACGTGACCGCCGGCACTGCTTCGAGTGTGCTGGTGGGCGACACGCAGATGCCGCCGACGATGCTGCGCGGCTATGCGGACGGCGCGATGATCGTTTCGGACGAGGTCAAGTCGCTCGGGTATTCGGGCGGCGCCGCCGCAAAGGCTGCCGAGGCAAGCGTCGTGGTGGGCGATAAGGTCAAGAAGGGCGCCAAGGTGCTCGATGACAAGGGTTCGGTCGCCGTGGACAAGGGCAGTCGCGCGTTGGGCAAGCAGCTCGGCAAGACGCGCGGTATGTTCAAGGCCTTTAAGGACGAATACCAAAAGGCGAGCGGGGGCTCGTCGAAAGCTAGTAAATAGCGACGTTCCAAATGATGGGAGGCAAGCCGGAGACCTGTTGCTCCGGCTTGCTGCGTTTATGAGGGAGGCACATGCGCCAAAACGGATCTAACTTAAACGGGCGCTCGGGCGCGCGTCCGACGGTGCGCCGCGATCTGGGCAGCTGCCCAGCGGTCAGCGCAAGCGTCACCGTAAGCCCGGCGCGATGTATCTCAACCATAGCCGCGGCTTTAGCGACCGCAGCGCTCGCATCGGCAACGGCCGCACGCCCCGTCGTCCGTCTCGTCTGCCCTATGCGCTCATTGCCGTGGGTTGCGCGCTCGTGCTGTTTATCGCCGCCGTCGTGGGCTATGTCAACCGCAGCGTGGATGTCGTCCTCAACGGTCAGGAGACTGCAGTGCGCGTCGGCTCTACGCTGCAAAATCTCATCGACGACCAGGAGCTGACCGATACCTACGACGCCGGGGACCTGCTGGCCGTTGACGACAGCGTGCTGACCCGCCATGGCGGCGAAAAGCTGTCGGTAAAGGTGAATGGCAAGCGCATAAAACAGGGCAAGTGGAAAAGCCGCGAGCTTACGGGCGGCGAGAAGGTGACGGTCAAAGACGGCCGCGACATGTACGAGAAGCACGAGGTCCAGGCGACGGTTATCGAGCCCAAGCTCAAGGTCGAGGGCACGGGTGCCATCGAGTACGTCAAGACGTGGGGTATCCAGGGTCGCTCTGAGGTGTGGGTCGGCGAGCAGTCGGGCAAGACGCAGGACCGTGGCGAGGTCGTGCCCGCCACCGATTGCGTAGTCGAGTGCGCGAGCGTGGCACCCAAGGGCAACGAAAAGTACGTGGCGCTGACGTTTGATGAGGGCCCGAGCGGAGCGACCAAGCAGATCCTGCAGGTGCTCAAGGAAAAGGGCGTCACCGCGACGTTTTCCTGTCGGGCGATGCGGCCGAGGCTTCGCCCGCCACGGCCAAGGCGATTGTCGATGCCGGCTGCGAGGTCAGCTCCAACAGTTACCGCGACGAATCGCTCAAGGGCAAGGACCGCGATGCGGTGCGCGAACAGGTTTCGAAGGGCACCGAGGCGATCAAGTCCGCGACCGGAACGTCGACGATGCTTTTGCGTGCTCCCTACGCAGCCTTTGACGAGCAAAACTGGATTGATGCGATGGACTTGGTGTCTGCCGTGGTCTCGTGGAATATCGATTCGGGCGACTGGCTGCTCAACGGTGCCGACGAGCAGGTCTCGACGGTGCTCGATTCGGTGACGCCAGGCAACATTGTGCTGCTGACCGATAACGATGAATGTGCCGAGCAGACGCTCGAGGCACTGCCGCAGATTATCGACGGGCTTATTGCCGACGGCTACAAAATCGTGACATTGAGCGATCTGGTCAAGACGGATACATCGTTGAGCAAAAAGCTCACCTCGCTGACGAAGGTCACCATGCCCAAAAACGCCGTGTTCCCCCAACTCGCCGAAGATGACGACACCACAGAGTAGTCATTGGGGACGTGCTTAAACGACTGGTCGTTTAGGACGGTCTTAATCGCTTTGCCCCACTGTGCTCATCCGGCTCTATGTCACGGATACGTCAGCGTTTGGTATGCCTGCAATGTGCAGCGCATAAATTCGGTGCCACGGCGCGATGCTGATGCTATAGTTACTGCGGATAACAAGGGTCAAGAGAAAGGTTACAGGTGAAATCCAAACCTCGACCATACAGTCGATGACCCCATGCAGGTGCTTCTTGCGCATGCACGGGGTGTGAGCGTCGAGCGGCGTGCCGCCCGCGCATGCGAATACATATCTAAAAGTCCACGGACGGCGTGCCGGCATGGCCGCGGCCCGAAGGGATAATGATGGGGAGCACCAGTGAATTATCTGAGTGAGATGCTCAAACTGCCGGTCTTGGACGTCGATGGCGAAAAGCTCGGCGTTGTGAATGATTTTGGCATTGCTACCGGCGAAGTATTTCCGCACGTGACGTCGCTCGCGTTCCGCGGGCCCGGCAAGACGCCGTTTATGATCAGCTGGCGCAAATGGGTCGACCGCATCGACGAGACGGGCGTACACCTTAAGTCGCCGGCAACCGAAATCCGTTTTTCGTACCTGCAGCCGACCGAACTCTTGCTCGCGCGCGACGTGCTCAACAAGCAGATTGTCGACACGCAGGGCATGAAGGTCGTGCGCGTAAACGACATCAAGTTTTCCATGTCGGGCGAAAATCAGCTGCGTCTGCTGGGTGCCGAAGTCGGCGCCCGCGGCCTGCTGCGCGCGATCAGCCCCGCACTCGAGCATGTCGTCGAGAGCTTTATGAAGCACCTGGGCAAACCGCTCGGCGAGGACATCATCGCCTGGTCCTACATGGACCTGCTCGACCGTTCGACTAAGAACATCCAGCTTTCGGTGTCGCACAAGACGCTCGGCGAGCTGCACCCTGCCGACATTGCTGACATTATCGAGCAACTCGACCCGCGCCTGCGTGCGCAGGTGTTCGCGCAACTCGATACCGCCCAGGCCGCCGAGGCCATCTCGGAGTTCGATGACGACGAGCTTATGACCGAGATGCTCGAGGGTCTGTCCGACACGGACGCATCGTCGATGCTGGCCATGATGGACCCGGACGACGCCGCCGACCTGATCGACGAGCTCGATTACGAGAAGGCCGAGAAGCTTCTGCGCCTGATGGGCGTTCAGGAGGAGAAGGCGATTCGTAACCTGCTGGGCTATGAGGACAACACCGCCGGCCGTATCATGACCTCGGAGTTTGTCTCCCTGCCCGCCACGGCGACGGTCGGTGACGCCATCGAGGCGATCCGCAAGCTCGATGAGGACTTCGAGAGCGTCTACTATGTCTATACCGAGGACCCGAGCGGCATGCTCACCGGCGTCCTTTCGCTGCGCACGCTCATCGTGGCCGACCGCGATGCCACGCTGGGCCAGCTGGCCTATCGCGACCTGGTGTATGTGTCGCCCGACGATGACCAGGAAGACGTAACGGACGAGATGACCAAGTACGACCTGGTCGCCATCCCCGTTTGCGACGAGAACCGTCACATCTTGGGTATCGTGACCTTTGACGACGCCATGGACGTTATCGCCGAGGAGCACCAGGAGGACCTGCAGATCGCAGGCGTCGGTTCGGGCGATAGCGCGTCCGACGACTCGACGAATGTGCTCAGCTGGTTTGTGCATCGCCAGTACTGGGTTGTCGTGTGGGGTATTGCCTCGTGCATCATGGCAACAGTGCTGGGAACGGCGCTGGGCTCTGCGCATCTGGTGGTGTTTCCCATGTGCGCCATGCCGCTCGTGTTGTTGGCTGCCTCGCGCATGGTGTCGTTCGTCAAGAATTACTTCCTGGAGTACGACGGCCATGACGATGAGCCCAAGCCGTATCTGGGGTTCTTCTTCCAGAGTACGGGCATGGGCTTAATTCTGTCGCTCGTGACCTACCTGTGCGCCCAACTGGTGCGCACCGCCGCGTTCCTCGACGCGCCTATGTTTGAGGAGCAACTCTTTACCGGCTGCTTTAACATCGCGGCCATCGTTTGTCTGATTGGCAACATGAGCGCCGTGATTTACCTGATGGTGCTGTTCTGGCGTGATGAGCACGACCTCAATACGTCGGGCACCGCCATGAACGTCATTGCCGTCATGATTTCGTGCGTGGCGTACTGCATCGCCGCGGTGCTGCTTGCCATGTCGGTCATGGGTTAGGTGGTCGCGTGCAAAACACGAAGCAAAAGGCGAACGCCAAGCAAAAGTTGACCATCGCGGCCATCTTTGGCGCCATGGGCCTGCCTTCTGGCGGCGCTTTCGGGCAATGACGCCGGCGGCATCGCCACGTATTCCAGCGCCGGTGCCAGCTATGGCTACAAGATGCTGTGGATGCTTCCTGTCATGACCGTGCTGCTCATCGTGACGCAGGAGACTGCGGCGCGTTGTGGCTGCGTCACAGGCAAGGGCCTGGCTTCGCTCATCCGCGAGCGCTTTGGCGTGCGCAGGAGCGTGCTGGCCATGGCGGCGCTGCTGATCGCCAACACGGCCGTTACCATCTCAGAGTTTGCGGGTATCGCGAGCGGTCTTGCCCTCTTTGGCGTGCCGGCGAGCATCTCGGTGCCGCTCGTGGCGCTGCTGGTTTGGATGCTTACCATGTCGGGCAGCTTCCAGCGCATCGAGAAGATTCTGCTGCTGGTGAGCTGCGTGTTTGTGACCTACATCGTCGCTGCATTTATGGCTGGTCCCAGCTGGGGCGAGGTGGCGGTCGACCTGGTTGTGCCCAACATCCAAAACGACCCCAGTTACGTGTCGCTTGTGGTCGCAACGATCGGCACCACCATCGCGCCGTGGATGATCTTCTTGGCGCAGAACAACGTGGTCGATAAGAATGCGGGTGAGGACGATATCGTGCTGCAGCGCATTGATACCGTGAGCGGCTCGATCGCCGCCGATGTCATTGCCGGCTTTATTATCATAACGACCGGTACGGTACTGTTCCCTGCGGGCATTCAGATCAGCGATGCTGCCGACGCCGCCCGCGCGTTGGAGCCCATCGCGGGCCAGTGGTCCACGGTGCTGTTTGCCTCGGGCCTGGTCGCGGCGAGCTTCTTGGCCGCCTGCGTGCTTCCGGGCGTTACGTCCAGCGCTATCTGCGAGGCATTTGGCTGGGAGCGCGGTGCCGATCGCAGCTGGGACGAGGCCCCGGTCTATCGCGGCATTATTACGGCTATCATTGGCATCTCTGCCGTGCTGGTGCTCATGCCCGGCGTCGACCTGTTCCAGATTATGATGACCTCGCAGGTCATCAACGGCGTGCTTTTGCCTGTGGTCCTGGTGTTCCAGGTGCTTATTGCCGCCGATCGACACATTATGGGCGCCAACCGCAACGGCCGCGTGTGGAATGTGCTCACGTGGGCGACTATCGGTGTGATTACAGTGCTGACGGTCGTCATGTTTGTGCTGCAGGCGATGGGCTACAGCGCATAGCGCTTCTTTTGGACTCTAAACAGGTCGCCGCCATGGGCTGCGGCCTGTTTTTTGCCCACGGCCTCTCGGAGTCGGCTCGAAAAGAGCGATTTTGGGTTGTTTGCTGCGGGTGGAAGCAGATTTGGCTGCGCGTTACTTGTCGGTGCCTAGCTTGTGCGGTTTGTAGGCGAGGGCGCTGACGAGTGCATCGGCAGCGGATTTGACAGCCGCCGGCTGCGGATCGTTAACGTGATCCTCGGGATGCACGGGCAGGTCCTTCTTGACGGCATCGTGGATGAGCTTAAGGTACTCGGTCACACCCGCGTTCGAGAGGTGCGTGCCATCGCCATCGAACAGATCATTGCGGTTGGCACTATATCCGTACCAGTCGATAACGCGTACATTCTTGTAGCGCGTGGCGGCGTTGGCGATGGCCTGGTTCGTGGACCCGACCCACGGCTGCGGGCTACGCGTGTTTACAAATACGACAATACGCTGCTCGCCGCGTCGGCCATGATCGCATCGACCTGGGCGTCCGTTACCAAACCGTTGGTGCCCAGGGCAAAGACCACGATCTTGCCGGCAAGGTTCTGCTGGATATAGCCCTCAAATGTCGCGCGGCCCGCATCAAACTGGCGACCCTTTTCGGCATCGATATGGCTGTGCGGGAACACATCGTCAAAGGAATCAACGGCGCGCAGCGACACGGAGTCACCGATCATCAACAGGTCGTAGGAGCCATCGGGGAAGCCGTCGTTGTCCTTGTCGGTGTCGTCGGCCGCCTGCTGGTCGGTGGGCGCGGTGTTTTTGGCTTCCTTGTTCAGAACTTCTGCGCCCTCGCCGCTCAGTGCAGACGTTTCGGGCACAAAGATCAGCCGCCCAGTGCAACGACCAACACGACAGTGCAGGCTGCGCAGACAGGGACGTGCGCGCGTGCCCAGTTGGCGGGCGTGGTGGTGCCATCGCGGAATTCGGCGACAGTGCGGCCGAAGGCGCCCTTCCTAAACGGTGTTTCGATAAAGCGATAGGAGCACTCGGCTACGGCGACCACCACAAGTACCTGCAAGATGTACTGCCACCAGGGCGTATCGCTGATGTTGGCGACCGGGTTCATAAGCAGCAGCAGTGGATAGTGCCACAGATAGATACTGTACGAGCGCTTGCCAACCCACACGAGCGGCTCGGCGGACAGCGCGCGGGCAACCATTCCCTGGGGCTGCACGCAGGCCGCGATGACCATGAGCGTGAGGATGGAGCATAACAGCGTGCCGCCGCGATACTGAAACGCGGTGTAGCCGTTGGTGAGCGCGACCATGGTGGCAAGGCCAGCCAGGCCCACGACACCCAACACATCGATGGACGCGGGCGAGGACCAAAAGCGTACGAGGGCGCTCGGCTGTGCCGGGGCGGTCTCGGCTGATTCGTCGACCTTCTTGTCAGGCTTGCCCTCGGCGTTCTTGCCATGCTTGGCGGCGCCAGCCAGGCGATTGAGTCCCAAACGATGAGCGAGACGCACCGGCGCCAGGTCGCGATCGGGGATAAAGGCCATCCAGGCACCCAGCAGCAGCGAGAACACGCGGGTGTCGGTGCCGTAGTACACGCGGCTGGGGTCGGCGGCAGGGTTGTAAAGCACCATCATGGCGAGGGCAGATACCGCGGCAAGGCCCAGAACCACGCGGCGCGTGTTGGGCTTGCTCACATGCATGGATACCATGGCAAACAGCAGTGGCGGCCAAATCAGGTAGAACTGTTCCTCGATGGCAAGCGACCAAAAGTGCGTGAGCGGCGAGGGGTCGCCCAGAGCATTGAAGTACGAGACGTTTTGGGCAATCTGCCACCAGTTGTTGAAGAACAACAGCGACGGCAGGATGTCGGGGCGCATCTTGGTGAGCATCACGTGGTTAAAGATGGTGCACAGCGCGCAGGTCACGAACACTACCGTTACCACGGCGGGGACCAGGCGACGGATGCGGCGAATCCAGAAGCTCTTAAGGTCGATGCGGCCGGTCTTAGCGACTTCGTTGAGCAGCAGGCGCGTGATCAGATAGCCCGAAAGCACAAAGAAGATCGTGACGCCGAGCAGGCCGCCCTGAGCCCACGTGAGGTTGAGGTGATAGAGCACCACTGCGACGACGGCAAGCGTGCGCAAGCCGTCGAGGGCGGGGATATAGCGAGATTTGGGGCGCGTGGGCGCCTGTTCTTTTGCGGTGCTGTTGGTGCGGTCACCCTTGTTGGCGGGCACGCGATGAGAGCCTGCGGCGCGGCTCGGCTCGGTGGCTTGTCGGTTAGCGCGCGAACGTTCGTGCGGCGCTCGTTGATCGCTCGCGTGGCGTGAGCTGCGCGAGCTCGATCGCGGGAATTGTTCCATAAAACTTCATCCAATGACGAGAATAATCAGCACGCCTTCATTGTAGCCGCCTGCCCCTGTGAATGCTTGCTGCCGGCGCAAGCTCAAGCGCGCGTCCACATCAAAGTGAACTAAAGTTATAGAGGCGCGAGAGCGCACGATTGACGGCCAACAGCGGGCGCAGAGCCCGCGGACGAGGAGGTTTCCATGGCAGATTGCGGCATCGTTGCGGTGTTCGGCAGCATGAACATGGACCTTTCGGTGGCGTGCGAGCGCATGCCGCGTGCGGGCGAGACCGTCGGCGGCAGCGGATTTATCGGCAATGCCGGCGGCAAGGGTGCCAACCAGGCCGTGGCAGCTGCGCACATGGGCGCGCGCACGTGCATGATCGGCGCGGTCGGGCGCGATGCGTTTGGCACGTCGCTCGTGGCGGGGCTCCAAGATGCTGGCGTGGACTGTGACTTTGTGGCGCGTCGCGATGATGTGGAGACGGGAACGGCGACCATCATTCGCTGTGAGGGCGACAACCGCATCGTGCTGTCGCCGGGCGCCAATCATGCGCTTGCGGGCGAGGACGTTGCCCGCGCGCTAAGACGTCTGGTGGCCGATGAGCTCGACGGCGACGCCAGCGAGATTGTCCCGGCTGCCGGAAGCGTCTTTATCGCCCAGGGCGAATGTGACCTTGCGGCGACTGCCGAGGCGCTTGTTTGCGCTCACGAGCTGGGGTTCTATACGGTCTTTAATCCAGCGCCTGCCTGTGAGTTGCCTGCGGATGTCTGGTCTGCAGTCGACCTGGTCTGCCCCAACGAGACTGAGTGCCAGGTGCTGACGGGCATCTTGCCCGCGGATGATGCGAGCTGCGTCGCGGCGCTCAATGCCCTGCTCGCCAAGGGTGCCGGAGCTGCGGTCATCACGTTGGGTGGCGCTGGCTCGGTTACGCTTGGCGATGACGGCGAGCCGCTGCGCATGCCGGCGCTTTCGAGCGCGGTGGTTGATACGACGGCCGCGGGCGATACATTTATTGGTGCGCTTGCCGCGGCTCGTCTGGAGGACCTGCCGCTTTTTGAGTGCATGGCGGCGGGCGCACGCGCCGCGGCGGTGACGGTGTCGCGCTTGGGCGCACAGCAGTCGATTCCCACGCGTGCCGAAGTTGAGCGCGTGTTTGATTTAGACGATTTGGTACAAGACGGAGAAGCGGAGTAGAACAATGGCAATTAAGAAGCTGATCCTTGATCTGGATATGGGCGTGGACGATGCGATGGCGCTTGCCTATGCCATCGCGAGCCCCGAGGTCGAGCTCGTGGGCATTACCACGTGCTTTGGCAACGTGCGCGTCGACCAGTCGGCGCATAACTGCCTGGCGGTGCTTGACCTGTTGGGTCGTCCCGAGGTGCCGGTGTACCTGGGTGCCGACCGTCCTCTGCAGGCGACTGAGCCTATACGCCGCCGGCGTCCACCGCGCTCATTCACGGTAAGAACGGCATCGGCGGCGCGAGCGTGCCGGCGTCGCCCTACGAGCCGGTGGGGGCGACGTCTGCCGACGGTAACGCTGCGGTCGATTATCTGATCGATGCCGCGCGCACCTATGGTCCCGATCTGTCTACGTAGCGACCGGCCCGCTCTCCAACCTGGCGCTTGCCCTGGAGCGCGATGCGGCAGCGGTGATGTCTATCGGCCGCGTGGTGGTTATGGGCGGCGCCTGACCGTGCCCGGCAACGTGAGCGCGGGCGCCGAGGCCAACATGGCAAGTGATCCCGAGGCGGCCGACGCCGTGCTGCGTTCGGGCCGCAAGCTCACCATGGTGGGCCTGGACGTGACGCATCGCGTGGTGCTTACGCGCCGCGACATTGCCGGCTGGACGGGCTCGGGCACCATGGTGGGCTGCGCATTTGCGAGCATGGTGGAGCACTATATTGGCTCGTACGAGATGAACGCCCCCTACCTTGGTGGCTGCGCGCTGCACGATCCGCTTGCCGTCGCCGTGGCGATTGACCCCACGCTCGTGCGCGCTCGGCTGTAACCTGCGCGTCGACCTGCTCGGCGAGTATCGCGGCCGCACCATCTGCGATGAGCGCCGTGTGGCCGACCCCGACAAGAGCGCACTCGTGGCGCTGACTGTTGACGCCCCGCGCTTCCTGTCCGAGTTCAAGACGCGCATGGCCCGTGTCCTTGGCTAAGTTGTCTTTTTGGATGGGGCTTTTTTGACTGGTATGATTGGTGCGACCATTCGAACCAGCTAAAAGAGCCCTGTTCCAATTTGACTATCGAGAGGATCTGCCATGGAGCGCATCGCCAGCTTTTCCGTTGATCATCTGCTGCTTGAGCCCGGCGTTTATGTGAGCCGCACCGACCGCGATCCGGCGACCGGTGCTGCCGTCACCACCTTTGATCTGCGCCTGACCACGCCCAACAAGGAGCCGGTCATGAACACGGCCGAGTGCCACACCATCGAGCACCTGGGTGCGACGTTCCTTCGCAACCATGCCGAGTGGTCGAGCCGCATTGTCTACTTTGGCCCCATGGGCTGCCGCACGGGCTTTTACCTCGTCGTTTTTGGTGAGCTGACGAGCGAGGAGATCTTGCCGCTCGTGCGCGAGCTGTTTGAGTTTGTCGCCGACTTCGAGGGCGATGTCCCCGGTGCCGCTCCCGAGGAGTGCGGCAACTACCTGGACCAGAACCTTCCCATGGCTAACTGGCTCGCGCGCCGCTACCTCGACCGCGATCTGGCCGATATCGACGAGAAACACCTGCATTATCAGCAGGCGTAAGGCTTTATCGCCTAAAACGTGCGCATTGGGCGCCTTCGCTTATGCGGGGGCGCCTTTTTGTTGAGTGGTCGGGACGAGCGTTCAAAATCGCTCATGTTTGTTCTAGAATGTTCATACTGTCACATAAACGAACAGGAGCGAACATGCATATCTATTCTGTCGAGGATTCCGAGTTCAAGTCCTATGGCAACGTTTGGGATAACGTTCCGTCCGAGCTCACGTCGCCCGTGCTCGAGGCGCTTTCTGCCACGCCCATTCCCGAGGGCAGCAAGTACGTAGCAAGTGCGCCGGAGCTCGAGGGCGTCAAGGATGCCGATAAGCTGGGCTTTCTCATGTTTGGCGGCCGTCCCTTCCAGCTGGGTTGGTGCAACGGCCACAATACACGACTCAACTGTCTGGAGTATCACCGCGCGAGTGAGTTCAACCTGGGCGCGCGCGACTTTATCCTGCTCGTGGCGCATCGCTGGGAGATTGAGGACGGCGGGCTCGACACCGCGTGCGTCAAGGCGTTCCGCGTGCGGCGGGCAAGGTCGTTGAGGTTTTCAACACCACGCTTCACTACACGCCGTGCATGGTCGACGACGGCGGCTTCCAGGTGATGGTGGCGCTGCCCGCCGGCACCAACGGTCCGCGTCCCGAGGCCGCAACCGACATGCCTGCTGCCGGTGACAGCTACTGCTATTGGAAGGCCGACAAGTGGGTTCTCTGCCATGCTGACAGCCCCAAAGCTGCCGAGGGCGGCTACGTAGGCCTCACCGGCAAGAACCTCGACATCACCTGCGACTAGAATCTTCTGTCTCGATCTGTAACATCTAGCGGGCTAAATTGTCTCTACCTGTTACAGATTTAGACAAACTGCAGGGGGCCGCCCGAAAATCTCGATCTGTAACACCAGGCCCGGTTTTGGTTGCCTAACTGTTACAGATCGAGACAAGCCGGTCCCAAACCACCACAAAGGTGCCTGTCCCCTTTGTGGTGGATTGGACAGGTGGGTATCAAAAAGTGTCAGGTGGGGTGGCTGCCGGGCGCCTGCACGCGAAAAGAAGTGTCGACCCGCGCTGTTGTCGTTGAGTGGTACCCCGTTTGCGGGGATCCTGAAATCAGGACAAGCAGCGTATGAAAGGATTGATGCATGGCTTTCCGTAATGACTTCCTGTGGGGCGGCGCAACGGCTGCCAACCAGTGCGAGGGCGCCTACGACGTGGACGGCCGCGGCCTTGCCAACGTGGACGTAGCTCCGCACGGCCCCGAGCGCTATGCGGTGGTCTCCGGCCAGCGTAAGATGCTCGACTTCGAGGACGGCTATTACTATCCCGCGCAGACCGGCATCGATTTCTACCACCACTACAAAGAGGACATCGCTCTCTTTGCCGAGATGGGCTTTAAGACCTTCCGCATGAGTCTGGCGTGGACCCGCATCTTCCCCAACGGTGACGAGGCCGAGCCCAACGAGGCCGGTCTGGCCTTCTACGAGGACGTATTCCGCGAGTGCCAGGCGCACGGCATCGAGCCGCTTGTGACCATCACGCACTTCGACTGCCCGATTCACCTCATCAAGGAGTACGGCGGCTGGCGCAACCGCAAGCTCATCGACTTCTACAAGAACCTCGCGACCACGATCTTTACCCGCTACAAGGGTCTGGTGAAGTATTGGCTTACCTTCAACGAGATCAATATGATCTTGCACCTGCCGTTTATGGGTGCCGGTCTGGTCTTTGAGGAGGGCGAGAACAAGGAGGTTGTCGAGTACCTGGCCGCCCACAACGAGCTCGTCGCCAGCGCGTGGGCAACCAAGATCGCCCACGAGATCGACCCTGAGGTCAAGATCGGTTGCATGCTTGCCGCAGGTAGCTACTACCCCTACAGCTGCCGTCCGGGCGATGTGCGCCAGGCACAGCTCGACAACCAGGACAACTACTTCTTCGTCGACGTCCAGAGCCGCGGCTACTATCCGGCCTATGCCGTCAAGAAGCTCGAGCGTCAAGGCATCGATGTGGGCATGACGGACGAGGACCGCGAGATCCTGGCCGCCAACACCGTCGACTTCATCAGCTTTAGCTATTACAGCACCCGTTGCTCCGCCAGTGCCGATAACCCCGATGTCGAGCGCACCCAGGGCAACGCCTTTGCCGGCGCCAAGAATCCCTACCTGCAGGAGAGCCAGTGGGGCTGGGCCATCGATCCGCTGGGCTTCCGCATCACCCTTAACGATCTGTACGACCGTTATCAGAAGCCGCTGTTTGTGGTCGAGAACGGTCTGGGCGCCAAGGATGTTGTCGAGGAGGATGGTTCTATCAACGACGACTACCGTATCGACTTCCTGCGTCAGCACATCGCCGCGATGCGCGACGCGGTGACCGAGGACGGCGTTGACCTGCTGGGCTACACCACCTGGGGCCCGATCGACCTGGTCTCGGCCGGCACGGGCGAGATGTCCAAGCGCTACGGCTTTATCTATGTGGATCGCGACGACGCCGGCAACGGCACCCTCAAGCGCTCCAAGAAGAAGAGCTTCGACTGGTACAAGAAGGTTATTGCTTCTAATGGTGAGGACCTTTCCTAAGGAAGCTGAGGCACTCGACTTCAGAGTTTCCTGACCAAGCGCCCGGCGAGTATGTGCTCGCCGGACGCCTTGCCGTCTGCGGATTTTGGGACATGCGGCCCGCTTTTTCGATCCATCTGCCGGTACACTAAAGGGACTATGGGTACCCGCGAGCGACATATCGGCCACGCGGCCGCCCGGACCGCGCCGGTTGCGGATCCCAGGGGCGGCAGGCTGTTCGCCATGCCGCGATTCCTGGTTGGTATAACGCACCGTGCATATCGCCACCGCGTCTTTGCTGTCGCCGGTGTCGCCACCGCGCTGTTCCTTATACTTTTGGCAGTCTTGCCGGCGTTGTTCGCCTCCGATTCCAAGCTTTCCAATGCCGTGCCCGCCTATAGCGAGGTGTCCGAAGAGGTCGTGGATGCGCTCGTCCACTCGAGCTCTCTCCCGTTGCTTGTCGCCGCAATTATATTTTCGATCTGGGGCGTATCGGTCTATCTGCGCTGTTTGGACTATGTGTTGCGCCGCCGCCTTGTTGCCATCGCCACCATCTGCGCCCTGTGGATGATCGAAGTCATTCTCAAGTACAAGTCGTTCACGCCGTTCTATGCCACTGTGCTGTGGTACCTGTACTACGTGCCCATGACGCTCATTCCGCTGCTCTACCAGTTGTGTGGTCTGCGCCTTGCGGGCCTGGAGCAACACCGCCTGGGTCGCCGCTACTGCGCTGCGCTGTGGATTGTGGCCATCCTGCTTATCGGATTTGTGCTCACCAACGATTTTCACCAGCAGGTCTTCCGCTTTGACCGTACAAGCGACACCTGGAGCAACGATTACACGTACGGCTGGGGTTATTTCGCCGTCCTCGTGTGGACGGCCTTTGACTTCGTGGCCTTTTTTATCCTGGTTGGTCGGTCCTCGTCCTTTCGCATCCAGCGTTTCTCGGGCACGGCGGCGCTCGTGCTGCTGGGTGGCGCATTCTTTGCCATCTCGTATGCGTTGCGTGTGCCCTGGGCATGGAGGCTCAACTTTTCGCTCGTCTATTGCATCCTGTGCGTGGTGGCGATGGAAATCTGTCTCGATTGCGGTGTCATTCCGTCGTATCACGACATCGCCGGCATCTTCGACACCTTGCCGCTTGACCTCAAAGTTCTAACGCGCGACCTGCAGGAAGTCTATGCCACGCCGGTGTCAAAGCCAATGCCGGTAGGCGTGCGCGAGGAGTTGCGGACCCAGGAGCACGGCCGCGCCCATGCCTTTGCCGTGGCGTCCGATCCCGATGTGATGTACCGTGCCTTTCCGCTGCTGGGCGGATCGGCGCTGCTTGCCCAAGACGTGTCGGAGCTCAACGAGCTTAACCGTGAACTGGCGCATCGTCGCATGGAGCTGCAGCGTCAAAACGAGCTACTCGCCGCCGACTACGACCTTAAGACGCACCTGGCAGATCAAGAGGCCGAGACCTTGCTGGTCCAAGATGTGGACCAGGCGCTTGCCCGTGCGCTCGAAGGGATGTACGACCTGCTGAGCTCGCTGCCGCCGTTGACCGACGAAGCGTCTTCGCACGAGCGTTACCGCATGCTGCAGCGCGCCAAGATGCTCGTCGCCTATTGCAAGCGCAAGGGGTCGCTCACGTTGGCACAGCACGGGGAGAGCGGTTTTGATCGCGACCGCATTCAGCTCATTGCCAACGAGCTCGCAAGCGACCTGCGCACCATCGATATCGATTGCGCCTCGATTATCGCCATACGGCGCCCGATGCACGCCAGTACGGTAAGCGCCCTGTACGACTGTGTGTATGACTTTGCGTTTTTTGCCTACACCACCGACCATCCGGCGCTTATGTATCACTTGGGCGACCATGACCGATGCAGTGTCGAGCTGCGCGCCACGCTTTTTTCCAACGATGATGCAGATCTTTCGCAGACGCCCGCTGCGCAAGAGCTCGAAAGCGCTCTGCAAGGGCGCAACGTGGCATACCGCCTTGAGGGTGAGCCCGGCCAGCTGCGCATGATCGTCTTGATGCCGAGGGCGGGTGAGTGACGATGCGGATTTCGCTCATCCTTCCCCAAATCGTTGCGCTCGATGTTGTCTTTGCCCTGGCTGCGTGTCTGCAGACGATTCACGTCCCGCTCATCGCATCGCGCCGCTCGTCCTATAACCGAAAGGTGATTTGCGCCTACGAGGCGAGTCTTGTGCTTCACCTGATGATTTCGGCGCTCATCTTATTCGCGTCGTCTGGCTCGTATCTGATGGCGCCGCTTGACGTTTGCGCCAGGGCAATGGGCGGAGTGCTGTGCTGAATGCCGCGATCTTTGCCTATGCGTGGTACTTATGGTGCACTATCGTCGCCTCGTCATGCTGGTCGAGCTGTTGCTTGTTGTCGCCGTTACACCACCGGTGGTTTTTGCCATGGGCTCGGCGTGGACCGTTGTCCTTATCGCAGAGGGAGCGTTCTTCCTGTTCCGCTCCATCGCGGCGCTCTTGATGGACGTCCGTAACCGCCAGGAGGATATCACCGCGTTCTCGACGATCGAGACCATCAACGTGATTCCCGTGGGCATCCTGTATCTGGACCCGAGGGGCCGTCCGCTGCTCATGAACCGCTGCATGCGCAAAAACCTGGTGGAACTTCATATGCCTACCGATCTGCGTGACATGAGCAGCACATGGAACGACCTGCGCAAACTTAGTATGCAAATGCCCAAAAGCAGCGCTAATCGCGCCCATATCGACCTCGATCGCTTTGGTAGGGATCGCGCCGTGGTCGAGATCTCTCCTTCCGAGATTCGTCTGTTCGTGCGTGACTCCGTTACGGTCTCGGGCCGTCCATTCGAGCGCGTCGTCGGCCTGGACGTGACGGAATACGCTCACGCCTACGACCGTCTGGCGCAAGCCAACCACCTGCTTGAGCTTGCGGGCCAAGAGCTCCAGGCCCAGATCGAAGAAGTTAAAAAGGTTGCCGACAATGCGGCCTACCTACGTATGCGTGCCCGCGTGCACGACGTGATCGGGCAGCGCCTGTCCATTCTTCATCGCTATTTGGAGGAGGGGCGCCTGGATGACGAGTCACTCGAGCAGATTGACCCGTTGCTGCGCTCAATCGCCGCCGATTTGCGTAGTGACGGTGCCAGCGAGCCTGCAGAGCAGCTGGGCGATATCGTCCATGCTTTTGGCCTGGTGAGTGTGCAGATCGATGTTGAGGGTGCGCTGCCTGAGGACGTGCGTGTCGCCGCCGCATTTTTGCAGATTATCCGTGAGGCCTCGACCAATGCCACCAAGCATGCGCAGGCGCATCGGGTCCACGTGCGTCTGTGGCAGGAGGGGGCGGATGCTGGAGCCGTCGCGCGCATGACGATTTCTAACGACGGCTCCCCAGCCCCCGTATCGTATCGCGAGGGAACGGGTATCCCTGGTATGAGGCATGTCGCACAGAATCTGGGCGGCAGCCTTGAGGTCCATGCCGCCCCACCCTTTACGCTTACGGTATCCATTCCGCTCGCCTCCAGCGCCACGGTCCAAAGGAGAAGCTCATGATCGCGTGTTAATCGTCGAAGACCAGGCCATCCTGCGCGAAAGCCTGGCGCGCTCCGTTGGCGACCAGCCCGATATGACCGTCGTCGCCGCGATCGCCGATGCCTCCGAGGCCTTGGGTGTCGCGCTCAAGGAGCGCCCTGACATGATACTGATGGACGTGTGCACCGAACACGATTCAAACGGCATCGTGGCGGCGGCGCGCATCAAGGAGCAACTGCCCGAGTGTCGCATCATTATCATGACCGGCATGCCCGAGATCACCTTTGTCGATCAGGCCCGCGAGGCGGCCGTCGACAGCTTTGTGTACAAGAACGTCGGTATCGACGAGCTGTTCGCCGTGATGCGCTCCACGCTGGCGGGCTATTGCACGTTTCCCAAGCCGCCCGAGAGCATTTTTTCGGGTACGGCGGCACTCGACGATGTCGAGCTGTCGATTTTGCGCCTCGCCTGCGAGGGCAAGAGCCGTCGCGAGATCGCGGCCGAACTGTTTATGAGTGAGGGCACCATCAAGCGCCGCATCTCGGAGATCCTGAGCAAGACCGGCTACGACAACATCATGCGCCTGGCCGTGCATGCGGTGACCGAAGGCAGCATCGTTCCCAACATGGAGCGCTAACGCTCGTTGCGTATCGGCATAAAAACGACGGGGCCGCAGGATCAACTCCTGCGGCCCCGTCTGGTGTGCGCGGATGTGTCCGCCAACCCGCGGCTGATGTTACGTGCCGTTACGCGATGGTTGCGCTGTAGGAGGCGACGTCCTCGTAGGAATCGGTCAGGTAGGCGTCGATGCCGATGGTCGTATTGACGAGGTCGTCAAGGCTGTCAAGCTCGCCGCTCGAGAACGTGAATTCCTCGGTGGCGTTGGTGCCGGGCATCAGGTGAGCCGAGAACCAGGGTTCCTTCATGGTGCCGTTGACGTTGGTCTTGCCGGAAGGAGCGTAGAAGGTCAGGTCCTTGTCGCTCTTGTTGGTGATGTTGACGACAAATCCGATGTCGCCCCAGTCGTCCTTGAACTTCTCGGTGATGGTGATGGTGCACAGGTCGTCATCGGCGACGGTGACGGCGGGGGAGATTTCGATGCTCTGGACGTCGTCGTCTTCGACGGCTCATCGATCTCTTCTTCCTTCTCGGCGTTCTCGCGATCCTTCTTCACCGTACCGGACAGATCCTTGTCGGACTTCGTAAAGATAAGCTTGTCGCCTTCCACCTCGAGGACGAGCTTGTCGTCCTTGAGCTTCAGGTCGTGCGACTCATCTTCGGCGGTAATCGTTACGGTGGTGGCGTCCTTGGCTCCCCTTTCAGGTCGGCGACTCAAGGAACATGTCGAGGACGCCCGTGCCGTCTTCGTCGAGGATCAGGATACAGTTGAGGCCCCACTCCTTGAGCATATCCATGTACTCATCGGTGAGCTCTTCGCCGTCCAAGGTTCCACCCGAGTACTGCCAGCTGCCGACGAAGTTGG